>Ga0209359_10000139_pt1 | contig 15800 bp, 10 predicted proteins | sample MarorgKNORR_S2LV_FD_188224 | JGI IMG/M metagenome (GOLD analysis project Ga0209359, IMG submission 188224) | Marine microbial communities from the Southern Atlantic Ocean, analyzing organic carbon cycling - Surface_A/KNORR_S2/LV (SPAdes) (version 2) | ecosystem: Environmental > Aquatic > Marine... | reverse complement strand
GGTCAAAATCTCTATTGAAAGTGTAGTCAAAATCTACGAATCCATATAGGTACTTAATTTGCACTGTATCCGATAGATCCCAAGTGACATCGGATTGAATTCCTTCATGCTCAAACATCACATGTTGACAATTATTGTTGTTGTATGGGAAGGAAGAGTTATTACAATCCTCCATATTAACCCTAGCGCCAAACTGACCTATAGTATTATTTGAATTGCTGGCTCCGTACTCGGGATTAAAATTTTGAACAACTGATGAATTTCTGTCCACACCTGGTACGATTGCCGCTCCGTATCTGACCTCACCTGTCGTTGGATGTGTATATGCATATGCACCTGGATATGATGCAGAAACTTTCTTGATACCATAAACTGCATTATCAGGACCATGAGTTCCTCTGTAAGGACCCCATCCTTGATCTAATAGTATAGGAGCAACTGTTGGTTGATCAACAAGCCTATCATTAGCTCTTATATTAAATGTAACATCATCATTTATGTTCCATTGTAAAGAGAAGGTTATATTTTCATCATCAGTTTCGTTTAAATCTTCACCTCCTAGACCATTTTGAAGCGCATCAGAGTCAGCAGTCATAGCTGTAAATCTATACGCAATGGCATCGCTGATTGGTCCACTAGACATGAGGTAATTTTGCTGCCTGCCTTCTGATCCAAATACTACCCTCACGAGGCCTTCTGATTCAAATGAAGGTTTGAAGGTTATATAGTTAATAGCTCCACCTATAGAATTTCTTCCATAAAGGGTACCTTGTGGTCCTCTTAGAACTTCTATTCTTTCTACGTCAAAGAGATAATTTTCTCCAGCCGCTATTCCAAAATCAGGAGAAAAAATACCATTGTAATAAGTAGCAACTCCCGGATCTCCTCCAAGAGCCCTAAAGTTTCTTCCAACACCACGAATTCTTACATCATATTGGTCTCTGGTTGTTGCCGGCAATTGGTCCATTAAATCATTTGGACCTTGAAGACCTAAATCTTCAATCAACGAAGAATCAAAAGCTGTTATTGACATTGAAGTGTCAGAAACAGTTGACGTACGTTTTTCAGCTGTAACAGTTATTTCTTCAATTCCACCTCTTCCAGCATCTTCTTCTGAAAATAATGAGAAAGGTAAAAACGTAAGTGAAAGTGCGATTAACGAATAGATAATCTTATGCATGGCATCCTCCCCAAATTGCAGATAAATCTGCTTAATTCCGTTTAAAAAAAGCCTATATAGACTCCCCTACAACTCACATTAGCATATTTTTATTTTACTTTGCAACAAAAAAAACAGACCCTAAAGGCCTGTTTTTTTTAGTCATAAAGTTAAAATTTATATCTTAAATCAACTCCCATTGTTCGAGGGCTTAATGCACTAACAGTTTTCCTAAAGTTCTGATCTGCACTATCTGTTGATAAAGCATAATACATCTCATTATCCATAAGATTATCGATATAAGCTCTCACATTTACACTTCCATCTTCGCTGTACCAAGATGCACTGATATTTGTGATTTCTCGTGATTCAATCCTATCTAAATCTCTTTGGACTCCAGATGCTGAAAAATCACCTGTATAAGAATGAGTTGCAAAAAGCCAAATCGGTCCCCAACGCGTATCCATCTCATAGGTAATGTTCAAGGTAAATTTCTCTTCAGGAATACCTTTTAGAGGTCCACCTTTTAGATTAACTGTATAGTCAGTTACAAATGCCGGATTATCATCTTCACACGAAACATAACCTTGCGTACATTGTCCGAAAACAGCTACAGGATTAATTGGGTCATCAACAGTTAGAACAAAATAATCTTCCCCATATTCTGTCTTTGTATAACTGTAATTACCAGCAATATTCAAACGATCATTTGCTTGATATTGCATTTCCATCTCAAAACCTTCATTAGTGATTCCATTAGCATTCGAAACAAAATTTGCACCAGCTCCTCTTATAGGATCGAACTGCTCTAACTCATCCTGATAGCCATCGTATTCATACTGATAGATTGAAGCAAAAATTTGTAGGGTATCGTCAAGATGGAGGCCTTTATAGCCAATTTCAAATGCGTCAACTGTTTCTTCATCATAACTTACTAATACAGATCCTGTTCCATTAGGCACACCATTGGCATCTCTAGCATCATCTCTTTGTCCTGAAATTCCCAAGGCATATCCACCTGCTCTAAATCCCGTGGTGAAAGAGAAATACCAAAGTTGATTGTCATTGGGTTCATAATCAAGATTTATCCTGACATTTGTATCATCCCATGAGTCCTCGCCCCCGATACTACTTGTGTAAGAATAAGGAATACCTTGCCCTACTCTAAGTGGAGTAGCACAAGAGGCTGAAGCTGTAATCTCGCAATTTGGAGTGATAGGTTGAGCTGGATCTATCGAGCCAGGATAAATAGCCGCTGCATTCAATAGTCCCGCATTAGAAAGTGCGGTTAATTGTGCTAATGTTGCAGGATTATAATTCCAAGTGGCATTACCCATAGCGACATTAGTATGTGCTTCAGTTGTAGAGTCGGCTCCTATAGGTATGAAAGGATTACCAGACAATAGATTTACAAAAGGTAGATAACCACCTACAGGTCCAGCAAATAGTTCTGCGTAACCTCCTCTAAGCTCCATAGCTTCTTTTTCATCTTCAGCATATCTTGCTCCTAATGTTAACGCCCAAGTGTCATTGATTTGCCATGTACCTTGAGTGAAATATGCAATAGCATCTGTTTGATTTTCATTCTGATGGTTATAAACAGAGCCTAAGGGGTCTCCTTGCCATCTTCCAGTTATCGTTGATCCCAAAGGAGCAGAGCCAACTTTTACATGCGGAGTAAGTGCATCACTTGGCCAACCAAGGATTCCCATGATTGATGCGGGAACACCAATAAAAGCAAGGCTAGAATCTAGTAAACCATAATTAGCTGCCTGAGTGATATAAGGAACATTATTACTAAGAGTGTAATTCTGTTGTCTATTCTCATCCATTATAAAGACGCCAGAAGTCATTTCTATGTTATCGCCTATTTTCCAGTTTACATTTATCTCATGAGTAGTCATATGAACGTCTTCTAGGACTGTTGTTCTGTACTGTGAGAAGTCTGAATTAATATTATCTAAATCAATGTTAAACGTGTAATTGAAATCTACTTTACCGAACAGATAAGTGATAGTTGTTCTATCATTTAAATCCCATGTGTACTTAGACTGAATCCCTTCTTGTTCAAACATGACATGATTTGCAGCACAGCCTGGAGGGCCATACGGAAAATCATTACAGTTCTGATCATTATTTACGTTGACAGCGTAAGTCCCTATTACATCCGGTCCGGTCGAACCATATGCGGGGTTAAATCTCCAAGGAAAACCAGAAGCATCTACACCTGGTCTTAAAGGTGCTCCGTAACCTACCTGTCCTGTTATTGGATTAGTAAAAGCTACTGCTCCAGATGTACTGGCTGTTGCCGCTCTTAATCCATATACCGCATCAGTTGTATTTCTTGTTCCTCTATTAGGGCCATAACCCTCTGTTAGAAGTACATTATTGTTAATAATTCTATCTGATAATCTGTCATTAGCTCTTATTTGTAAGGACATATCTTCGTTAATGTTCCAGAGTAGTGTAAAAGTTAAGTTTTCGTCATCTAGTGAGTTTGTATCAGGGCCAGGTCCGATACTTTTCTGGAGCCCATCTCTTTCGACTGTTATGCCTGTAAATCTGTAGGCAATATCTTCAGTTATTGGTGCGGATGACATTAAAAAATATTGTTCTAATCCATAGTCTCCTAATACAGTCCTAATTTCACCTTCAGCTTCAAAAGAGGGTTTTTTGGTGATGTAGTTGATTGCTCCACCTATAGAATTACGTCCATACAAAGTACCCTGAGGACCTCTCAAGACCTCTATTCTCTCAACATCATATAAATAGTTTTCTGAAGCTGCTATACCAAAATCAGGTGAATATATGCCGTTGTAATAAGTAGCAACGCCTGGATCACCACCCAGTGCCCTAAAGTTTCTTCCAACACCACGAATCCTAACATCATATGCATCCCGAGTTGTAGCTGGCAGTTGATCCATAAGATCATCTGCACCTTGCATTCCTAAATCTTCAAGTAATGAAGAATCAAATGCGGTTATGGACATTGAAGTGTCAGAGACTGTCGAAGTTCTTTTCTCTGCTGTTACAGTAATTTCTTCTATTCCACCTCTATCAACATCCTCATCATCTGAGAATAGGTTTGTTGAGATAATTAGAAGAGAACCTAGAAAAAATAATAAGGATTTGCTTTTCATGTTTTTCCCCTAAAAAATAGTTTTTTCCTCCCAAAAAAACTATTTCATAAACACTACGAAATCCTTTTACAGTTGTTACTATGCCCTTTTAAAGGTCACAGTGCAATTTTTTTTAATGCTTTTTTATCTTAAATTAGAGGTCTTACTGTTAGATAAACTTAACCATTTGGAGTCTCTAGCTCACCCTTTTTCATTAGATAGGCAACTGCAACTATCATCATTACAGCATTTAGAATTGTAACTCCCCATATTTTAAACTGGACCCAAGCTTCTAGTGACATGAAATATATGAAATATAAGTTTACAAAACCAACAAAAATTAGAAAAAAACCCGCAAAGTTTGTAACATTTGATTTCGCAGACGAGGATTTACTATCAGACTGCGGACCTAATTGTGTTAGAAGCATATTGAGTAAAATCGGACCTCTATAAAGATTAGAAATTACAAGAATTAAACCGAAAAGCCAATGAACTATTGAAAATTTCCACTGTAAAAAAATAGGATCTCGAAGAGCAATCGTTACAATGCCAAGGGGCATCAATAGACACCATGATATAAATAAAGGTTTAGAGACTTTAGAATGTGCAAGCTTTTCCAAGATAACTTGGATTGTTACAAGCCCCATAATTACATAGGTCAAATAAAAAAAATCTCTAGTTATCCCCCAAGTTAACGCAAAGGCAATTAATAACAATAAGGGGTTATTAAAAAATTTACTTAGTTTTTTCATTCTCAACTTATTTTAAATGAGGTTTTAGACTGTTAAAAACAATTTCTGCAATCAAAGGTTGGGCATCCTCATTAGGATGAATTCCATCAGATAACATAAGTTCTTTTTTGAGTGCAATATCATTCAACATAAAAGGTAGCAAAATTACATCGTTTTCTTGAGACAAAGCAGGATAGATAGATTCAAACTGAGTCTGATATCTCTTTCCATAGTTTGGTAATATTCTAATTTGCATTAAAAAGACATCAATCCCTCGTTCTTTTGAAGCTTGTATGATTTTATCAAGATTTTCATATATCTTTTGAGGAGGATAGCCTCTCAATGCATCATTACCACCCAGTTCAAGTAGTAAAAATTTCGGTTGTAATTCATCTAATATTCTAGAGATCCTATTCAACCCTCCTCCTGTAGTTTCCCCTGAAACACTCCTGTTATAGATGCTAATTTTAAAACCTTTATTTGATAGTAAAGTTTTAAGAGATTCTGACCATTGGCTCTCTTTTTCCATTCCATATCCAGCACTGATACTATCTCCGAAGATCAATATTGAATTATTTTCTTCAGAGCTCGTAGTCGAAGCAATTAGAGTAAATATAAAAAAACTTAAGGCTTTCATTGTTTAAGAATAAAAATCAAAATTTACATTATAGTCAAAGAATTAGATTTATTCTGATTCTGAGAGGTGTTATAGTTAGGTAATACACCTATTAAAACATAGAAATGATCCTTGAAGTAAACACACTAAGGAAAGAAGTCTCTTCAGGAGATAGTAAATTAGTCATACTAGATGATGTAAGTTTTAATCTTCTTGAAGGACAGTCTTTGGCAATAACCGGACCATCTGGATCAGGAAAATCAACATTACTAGGTCTTCTAGCTGGACTCGATACTGCCACCAGTGGTGAAATTTACCTTAATGGAGAAGCTTTACATGAATTAGATGAAGAGCAACGAGCGCTTTTAAGAAAAAGGAAAGTTGGTTTTGTTTTCCAATCATTCGAACTTCTCCCAAGCCTTACCGCTTTAGAGAATGTTATGTTGCCTTCTGAATTAAAAGATGAAGATGAACCAGAAGAAAAAGCAAAATATTTTTTAGATAGGGTCGGGTTAAAAGAAAGAGAACATCACTATCCAAATCAATTATCCGGTGGAGAGCAGCAAAGGGTTGCTATCGCAAGAGCATTCGCTTGCTCTGCAAAAATATTATTTGCTGATGAACCGACCGGCAACCTAGATCCAAAGAATGGAGAAATGGTTTCTGATCTTCTTTTTGAAGTCAATTCAGAAACTGACAATGCATTGGTTGTAGTGACACATGATCATGATCTAGCAGATAGGTGTGATAAAAAGATTAATCTTAAATTAGGAAAGATAGTTGAATAATGCTATTTAAACTCTCGTTTAAAATATTCCTAAGAGAGCTTAGATCAGGTTATTTGACTTCAATACTTGTTTCTTTGGTGCTTGCCATAACAATTGTTTCTGGAATATCGCTTTTTACAGATAGGTTGGAAAAAGCCTTGAGTGCTGAAACGGAAGAATTCCTTGGTGGAAACCTTAAATTTGAGTCAAATCAAAATACCGCTAAAAGAGAGATACAAAGACAAGACTTCCAAGATATAGATTTTATGGAGATGGTTCTCTTTGCTTCAGTCATCTTTTCTGAAGAGGAGATGCAACTTAGCTCCGTAAAAGCTGTTGACAACGCCTATCCTCTTATTGGGGAGTTGGAACTTCAAAACAAATCTGGAAAATTCTTATCTAAAGAAAGTCCTGAATTAGGAACGGTATGGATGGATGCAAGACTTCAAAATTTATTAAATTTATCTTACGGCGATAAAATCTTTCTAGGTGATTCAGAGTTTATTTTTGCGGCTACTATTCTGTATGAACCAGATAGAGCATCTGGTAACTTCGCTTTCGCTCCCAAAACTATTATGAATTTTGAGGATGTAGATTCTACAAACATCATCCAACCCGGTAGTAGAGTTGAATACAATTATCTTTTTAAAGGACCTGAAGATGAAATAGCAAATGTCAGAAATTATCTCGAGACTATTAAAGAAGATGGAGACGACATAGAGGTGTTAAGTGAAGACTCTAGTTCTTTAGGTAAAACTATTGATAGGTCAGAAAACTTTTTTCTTCTAGGAGGTTTAATAGCAGTTCTTTTATCCGCTTGTACTATTGGAATTGCATCACAAAGATTTACTAGAAGACATGTGAGTTATGTTGCTATGTTGAAGACGCTTGGAATGAAAACAACACAAATCAGAACAATGTATTTTCTTTTATTTCTATTTATGACTTTCCTTACATTGTTATTTGGTCTAATGCTTGGGTGGACTTTGCAATCACAATTTATAAACTTGATTTCATCTTATTTTCCTACTCAATTACCTCCTCCAGGTTACTATCCAATCCTTATAACTTGCTTAACAGTTCTAATATGCCAATTTGGTTTTATTTATCCACATATAACAAAGCTAATAACTATCTCTCCAATGAGAGTATTAAAAGATGATGTATCCTTCGACTACGGGTTCATTCCAGTATTTCTAATGGGACTGGCTGCTTTCTTTCTTCTTCTTTACCTATATACAAATCAATTAACCTTATCTTTAATAATCTTTTTCGGAGTCATCGGCTTTTCAGCGATAGGTATTGGATCCATATATTTGCTGCTTGGAAAAAATAAAACCGGCTTAGGTGCTTCTGGTCCTATATTGTTGGCTTTATCTGAACTTAGACGAAGAAAATTTGGTAATTCTTTCCAAATATTTGCCTTTACGATTGCTATAGGTTTAACACTGATAACATTTTCTGCTAGCCAAAATCTTCTAGGATCCTGGCAAACTTCTATTCCTGAAGACTCTCCCAATAATTTTGCTATTAACATAACTCCTGAGGATAAAGAAAATATGCAATTTTTTTTGCAAGAGAATGAAATTGAATCGAAACCTTTCTATCCTGTAACTAATGCAACTATTTTTAAGAAAGATAGGCAAAACGAAGAAGATAAAATAGATAGAAATTTCAATATTACTTGGATTGAAGAACTTCCTGAACAAAATGACATACTGAAGGGGGAATGGTTTGATGAAAATTTAAATAATGGTATTTCCATTTCTGATGATATCTCTGAGAGATATCAATTAGAAATAGGAGATGAAGTATTCATTAAGATAGGTGAAGAAATAATCAAGTCCTATGTTCAAAGTACTAGAACAGTCAATTGGGATAATTTTTCCCCAAATTTTTTTATTATTGGTCATCCTTCTCTTTTCAAAAGTATCTCCTCTACTTATATAACTTCTTTTTATATTCCATCTGATAAACAATATCTAGCTGCGGAACTTATGAGGGAATTCAGAACTGTTTCGGTATTTTCAATAGAAGAATTAATAGACCAAATCAAAGAAATAATCGAACAGGTTTCTCAAGCTTTAAATTCTATCTTATTGCTTACTTCACTTAGCGCCCTCTTCTTAGCGTTTTCAGCACTGCAAGATGGTTTTAGCGTCAGGAAGCATCAGTCTGCAGTACTTAGAACTTTAGGAGCTTCAAATACCCTGATTAAACAATCTACTTTATTTGAGTTTACTCTATTAGGATTAATTTCAGGAACTCTTGGAGCTTTAGTCGCATATGCCGGAGTCTATTTCATCGAATCAAGAGTATTCGAAACAACTGCAAGCTTCTATCCAGAAATATCAATAATGGGTCCTCTCTTAGGAATTATTGTAGTTTCTTCTCTTTGTTATTACCTAATAAGCGGCATCGCAAAACAATCTCCTAAAAAATTATTAATGCAATAGCTATAAAAAAAGCCTGCGCAAGGCAGGCCTTTTTTAATTTCCGCCTACTTAATAAGCACCAAACTTCTTAGTAAACGAAATACCTCCCATTCGAGGGAGTGTTGGAACAACAGACACTAAGAAACCTTGGGTCTCGTCATCAGTTGACATATTTCTTACACCGATTTTATCCATTACGTTGTTTACAAAGAACATAACCTCTAAATCACCTTCATTATTAGTCCATGTAGCTTTCATATCTACACGGCTAAATGCAGGAGAAATGTGATAAGGCATGGCTGCGTCAGACCAAATTATCTCATCAGTCCACGAAACACCTACTAAGTAGTCTATGGAGCCGTCATTTAATTCTTGAGTATAGTTAGAATAAACTGAAAGTTTATTTTCAGGAATTCTTTCCATTTTTACTCCATTAATTGGTCTCTCTCTTTCTTTAATTGAGTAGAGCGAACTAGGAGCATCAGGATTGTTAACCTCAATGACACCTCTATTTCCAAATGCATCTACTATCTCCTCTGAGAATCTAGCATCTGTATAACTATAGTTACCACCAATAATCCAATTAGGTTGTGGCATATATATAGCTTCCAGCTCAAACCCCTTAGTCTCAGCTTCAGGATAACCAACAACAGATGTGCTTACTCCACCCAAAAAGCTTTGGGACTCAAATTGACCATGTATATTTTCGTAAACGTATTGATAAGTCGAAGCATTAATTTGCAAAGTATTATCCATATAAGATCCTTTATGGCCTAGTTCATAGGAAGTTACTTCTTCTGAATCATAAGAAGGGAAAGCGGAGAAATAACCCAAATTAAATCCTCCAGCTCTATGACCTGTTGTAACGGACAGATACCATAAAGCATTATCTGTAGGGGAATAATCAACATTTACCCTATAATTAGATTCTTCGAATTCCCTTTCCATAGACCTATAAAATGATCTTGAATAAGGAACACCTTTAAATCTTATTATTCCATTGCCTGTAGGTGTACCATCAGCATTTAATGCACCGGTAGAAACGTTAAAGGCAAGTAGATTCGCCGCTGTTAAATCTGCTTCGTTGTATTGAACAAGATTTTCTTCTGCAACTTTTTCATCCTCACTATATGAACCTCCTAATGTGATGGCCCAAGTATCATTTATTTGATACTCAGTTTGAAAATAAACAGCATAAGCATCTGTTTTATTTTCTGTTTGCCAAACAAATGTTGTTCCCGGTGAAGGATTAGGACCGTTTCTCAGAACAGCATTTTCTCCATCCCAAGGACCAGAAATAATACATACTTGGGTCAAGGCTGGATCAGCAAAGTCCGGTACTGGAGCGGCTCCTAAAAGACTGGCAATTCCGCAGCCTGTATCTCTAGCAGTATATGGTCCAGCAGTTGTCGGGAATGCAGGTACGGTTGGATTGGCCCCACCATAAGCTGCTATTGCCGTTAACATTTGAACCTGTCTTGAAGCATCTGCAGGTACTGAAGAACCGTAATCAGCTGGCTGAGAATAACGCGCATCACCATTTGGATTGAAAAAATCTAAGTCTTGATCAATCTCCTCATGATACTCAAATAAACCACCAACAAAACTCCAATCATCAGTTATATCCCAAAAGAATTGTATTTCATGCTGATAATTTTCATTTTCTTGCATAGCATGAAATTGCTCATCATAAAGAGGGTTTCCTGTTCTATCATCATCCGTAATTCTGGTATACAGATAATCAGTATAAGAACCAATGTACTTTATGCTTAAATCGTCTCTAGCATCCCATGTATAATTGATAGTTCCAGCTTGATGATCAAAATACTCATCATTGAAGCCATTGGTAGATGTTACAAGATCGTCTCCATCTAATGAGGGAATACTTTTCCCATCACCGAGCATTGTTGCAGCCAGTATGTCGGCATCATAACCAAAAGCAAAGTTTGGACTAACACCGGTGCCTGCAAATGTTGCAGGGTCAACGCCTGGAACAAGGAACTGACCAAATCTCTGAATACCCTTATGATTAAATTCAAAAATCTGATATCCGGGAGTAGCACAATTGGCAACTGTTCTATCCGCTAAGCTTGAACAAGGTGTATTTGGATCAACTGGCCTATACCCATGAACCATAAGATCATTTCTTCTTAGGTTTCCTCCATACTCGCTTGTTGTGAGCAGTCCTGCACCTTGTGCTGAACTAATAATTCTTCCATAACTTCTTTCATTTCCTCTAATATCAAAAGTATGGTTATCGTTTTCCCAACGTAATGCTAGTGTGTAGTTTTCATCTTCATAACTATCAAGATCTTCACCGGCCCCAAGATCTTTAATAACTCCATCTCTACTTCTGTTTACTACTATGAGTCTCGCACTTAAGTTATCAGTCAAGCCTCCATTGATAAATCCATATCCTTCAGCCATTCCATAACTTCCAACTAAAGTTCTTACTTCTGCTGAAAAATCTTGTGATGGCTTAGATGTGATGAAATTTACTGCACCTCCAATACTGTTCCTTCCATAAAGAGTTCCCTGAGGTCCTCTTAGAATCTCAATTCTTTCTATGTCATAAAGTCCATTATCTGTAGACGCAATACCAAAATCAACGGAATATGCACCATCAACATAAGTTCCAACACCAGGATCTCCCCCCAACGCCCTAAACATCCTTCCGATACCTCGAATAGAAATATCATATGGCTGAATAGTTGTAGCAGGAATATAGTTCTGAAGATCTTCCTGATTTCTTAGATTCAATGCTTCAATTAAAGTTGAATCAAAGGCAGTTATGGAAATGGCAGTATCTTGAATAGAAGATGCTTGCCTCTCAGCAGTTACGATTACTTCTTCTATACCCCCTCTTTCTTCATCATCTGATAAAGCAAGAAATGGAATTAAAGTAAAAGATATAAAAAAGATTATCTTTTTCATGAAACCCTCCCCAAAGTTTCGTCAGAAGACCTATCCTTTTGTCAGACTGAATATGTTTCTAGTTCAAAAATTTCCTTTTTTTGAAATATACGACTACCAAAATACCCCTAATTAGATATTCAATCAAGAAAAATCTAATAGAAATAATATGACATAAAAAAGGCAAATAAGTTATTTATTCCATGAAGCATTATCGGCAGGCTTAACGACTTATAGGCCATCCTAATGTAACCAAGAAAAATACCAAAAATAAATAACACTATTAAGATGAGAGCTTCATATTGAAAATGGATTACTGTCCATAAAAGGCTGATAAGGGTTACAGCGCCCCATGGACCTATTCTTGTTCGGCTTAACTGAGAATACAAAAAGCCTCTAAAAATAAATTCCTCTGCTATGGGAGCAATAATAACAACAGAAATAAGACCTAAGATTAAAGGTTCAGACAACATAAATTCTAAAAATCCCTTAGGCATCTTAATGCCAAGAATCCACATATAGATTTCTTCTATTAAAATAAAAGCAGCTAAAAAGAGCGTTCCAAAAAATAAATCTTTTTTATTTAGATTTAAAGAACCTAAGTCACCAAAAGGTATTTGCCTAACCCTCATTCTCCAGAGCACAAAAGCTAGCAAGGCTGTCATTGAGAAAATTGAAACTAAATTATCTGCAATTGGGTGCATGTTGATCAGTCCTAGATAATTCATATCTACTTCTACTGGATTCCGATAAACCCACTCTCCAAGAAATCCTACGATTATGGCAAAAGGAATTGGAATTAAGTTAAATGATAGGAAAATAAACAGTACTGCCCACCAGCCACTAAAGTATTTAGTCTTAATTATATCTATCATTAATCAATAGTATGACAAAACAAATTTTAAAAGAAGATAGAAATCTTTTTTAAGTTATATAGGTAAAATTTAAATATACTTAGTCAATTAGAGAATTTTTCCTTTATTTAAATGGATACTATTAAAACCAACCAAAAATCTAAAGCCTTGGTTACAGGCTTCTCCTCTGGTATTGGTCTTGCGTATTCGAAATATTTAGCATTGAATAATTGGCAACTTGAACTAGTAGCACAAAATCCAGAAAAATCTGAGATTGCTTTTAATGCTATTAAAAATAAGGACTCTATCTATCATCTAGCGGATCTATCGAAGCCTGAAGGAGTAGAAGAAATTACAAAAAAAGTAAAAGATCCAGATTTGATAATAGCAAATGCTGGTATTACTATGTTTGGTGAAGCAGGAAGTATCGACAAAGAAGATAGAAAAGATCTATTTTATCTTTTATGCAATGGTGTGATTGATCTAATAGAAGCCTATGTTCCAAATATGATTAAAATGGGTGAAGGAAGAATTGTGATCATATCAAGTATTGGGGCAATTACACCTATGCCTAAGTCTTCAATCTATGCGTCGGCTAAATCTGCCATATATTCCTACGGTCAATCCCTATCTCAAGAACTTTCTGCAAAAAATATATCTGTCACTGTGAGTTTGCCTGGGTATGTAAAAACTGAAGCTCATTCCAGAGCAGGCTTAGATCATCTTAGAGACAAAATACCATCATGGATGTGGATAGACGCCCATAAAGTAGTATCAGAAACTGAAGAAGCTTCTCTAAAAAGAAAATCGACTGTAATACCAGGTAAAGTCTATAAACTTATTAGACCATTCCTGGGTATGTCATTAGCAACAAGCGTTTGGAATAAAATTACAAAAAGGAATAATAAGAAGTAAATATGAAATGTAAGTTTTTATTATTTATTTATGTATTGATACCTTTTGAAGTTTTCTGTCTAGAACATGAAAATTTAAATCTAAATATATTGGTTTATAACACCCACGGACTACCTGAAATATTTATAGATGATAATCCTAAAATGCGCTTTCCAATTATCGGGGAAAAAACTCGAGATTTTAGTATCTCTTTATTACAAGAAGACTATTCACATCATGAGGAATTATCTTCTGGACTAGGCACCGAAAGCATAACTTATAGAGGTGGAATGGGAACTTTTCTTTGTCCGTTTTGTACTGGTTCAGGCCTAACTTCCATATTCAATTTACCTGATGGCTGGTTAATTGATGTTGAGAATGAAACCTATGAGGATTGTTCTGGTTGGTTAAGAGGAGCAAATGACTGTTTTGCTTATAAAGGATTCCAGATAATCAAAATTACATCTCCAAATAAGAAAGATTTTTATATTATCAATACTCATATGGATGCGGGCAGAAGAGACTCAGACAGATATGCTAGAGAGAAACAATTAGAACACATTGTCTCAGTTATTAAGAAGAAAAAAGACATAAAAGCTCTAATAGTTGCGGGCGATCTAAATCTAAATTCCAAAGATCCTGCAGATATGGCACTTTTAAAACAGTTTAAGAATGAATTATCCCTAATAGATACTTTTGAAGATACTCAAATCGATGCAAGATGGTCCATCTTGGACTATATCCTCATAAAACAGGGAGAAGATGTGAGGTTTAAGATAAATTCAGTTGGAGAAGATATATCGTTTTTTACTATGGAAGGTCCTTTGAGTGATCATCCAGCTCTTTTTATAGAATTATCTATCTATTGATTGGTGGAGCTAGGCGGGATCGAACCGCCGACCTCAACACTGCCAGTGTTGCGCTCTCCCAGCTGAGCTATAGCCCCATTCATACTTAACAACTATTATACTTACCAACGATGAATCAGAAAATCAATTAAACTGATCATAATAAATTTTGACTTAAAGAATTGAAAACTAAACTTCCAAAAGCACCATTATATGAAACAGACAATTTATCCTGTTCGGGTGGAGAATGTTATTTTTTTCCTCTCAACAAAAAAGATAGAGTAAGGATTGCTTTTTGGAATCTTGATAGTGAGAAAGGAACCATAATTCTTCAATCAGGTAGAACGGAATTCATAGAGAAATATTATGAAGTTATCTCTGAATTCATTAAAAGAGGATATGCTGTCGCGATGATGGACTGGAGAGGTCAGGGTCTCTCATCAAGAAAATCAAATAATAAAAGAATAGGTCATATTGATAAATTTGAAACTTATGACAAAGACCTGGTTAAAGTAGTTGATGAGTGTTTTAGACCCATATGTCCAGGACCCTTTATAGGGTTTGGGCATTCAATGGGTGGTTGTCTGCTAACCTCTTACTTCATAGCTCCTGAGAATATATTTAGTAAATGTATTCTGTGCGCTCCAATGATTTCTGTCAGAGCGAATGCAGTTTCAAGAAGATTGGTAAGCTTGCTGGGTATTTTAGAAAACTTTGGTCTAGGTACTTTTCCAATACAAAAGCCTTCTTGGCATCAAGATTTAGGATGGCTAGAAGAATCGTTTCTAGAAAATGCGCTCACAACAGATGAAGAAAGATTTAATAGGACTTTTAAATTACTGAGTCAGTTTCCTGAATTAGGTGTAAGAGGAATAACTGTTGGATGGTTGAAGCATGCCCTCCAAAGAACAAATTATTTCAAATCATTAGATTGGTCCTCTGCGATAAAAAAACCTCTGCTTCTTCTAGATGCAACAAATGACAAATTGGTGAATAGCTCGTTGAATGTTAAATTACTGAGTCAATCAAAATTAACAACTATAGTTTCATTAGAATCTGAACACGAGATCATGATGGAAAGAGATGACATTAGAAAAAGAGCATGGGATGCTATTGATGAGTTTTTAAGTCCTTAATCCTAATTAAAAATTTTTCGATCCTTTTTAAAGTAATTTCTTTGCCTAGCAGCTGACATACTAGATCAATTGAAGGAGAATTTACTGTCGCAGTAAGAGCCAACCTTAGAGGTAAACCTATCTTTCCAAATCCTATCTCAAAGTCAGCGATAACATTATCAATGGCTTCTTTTATGCTAGTTTGTTCCCAATTCTTAAGTTCTTTAAATTTCTCCTTTAAGAGAGATAAATGATCAAGAGTGTCCTTCTTACAATGTTTGATTAACAATTTCTCATCATAATCTTTTATGTCCTTAAAAAAATATTCAGCATTTATAGAAAATTCATT
>Ga0209359_10000135_pt1 | contig 16121 bp, 5 predicted proteins | sample MarorgKNORR_S2LV_FD_188224 | JGI IMG/M metagenome (GOLD analysis project Ga0209359, IMG submission 188224) | Marine microbial communities from the Southern Atlantic Ocean, analyzing organic carbon cycling - Surface_A/KNORR_S2/LV (SPAdes) (version 2) | ecosystem: Environmental > Aquatic > Marine... | reverse complement strand
GTACCACCTTCGCCCCCGCCAAAACCCCCTTTTTCTTTTGGATAAATTATTGGTATTCTTGCCGCACCGTCTCTTATTGTTACTGCGCAATCTATTCTTTGCCCAGAAGTTCCAGTAACTACGCTTGAGCGTGCGCCGATTCCCAAAAATCCCCTTCTGGTTCTTTGGTCTGTCCAGTTATGAAACATAGCTTCAGGGCCAAGTGTTATTTTTAACATCTGAGTATACGGTCTTGTTATTGGATATGAAAATATTTTAGCACCATTATTTTGAGCTTCTAAAAACGCCTCTGGTAACCCAGTTAAAACAGCTGGAGGTGTTTTGGATCCATTGCTTGGCCCTGGCAACCCTGAAGATGAAGCGCTTTCAGATTCTCCTGATATAAAAAAACCAGCTCTTTTTTCTAAAGAAGTATCTATATACCCAAGAGTCCCTTTGGGTTGAATGTCATCTTCATTTAATAAAAAATTTAAGCTATTAGAAGGGTGGTTCATCACAACCATATCAGATAAAAATATTGACTTTAATGCATCATTAGAATTAAAAGTTGACGAAGTATTAATGTTTCCATCATTACTATCTCCAGCCAAGTTTCCCGAAAAATCGCAAAGTCCTTCTATTGGACCCTCAGAAAGCACATCATAAACATTATACATTGTAAAAGTTTCTATCGGTCCACCTTTTGAAGCTCCGGATTTATCTTTATTAGTTCTATTATAAGAAATTGTATTAGATCCTATTTTAAGCATTCCATATCCAATTGGTACGGCAGCGCCTTGCCTTGCGGTGTTTGGTCTGTCATCAAAAAGATACGATTTGGTGCGCCTCGTTCGATCCGAAACTTTTGGGGAAGGAAAAAGTGCGTTAGCAATAGCTGATACTGCCATTGGCGCAAGAACATTAAACGCCATTTTACTAAGACTCATTTTACCCATAACTCCTTTTAATGCGCCAGCGGCCTTTCCGACCATAGCCATAATTCCACCCAGAATAGCTTCTCCCTGTATTACGGGTATAAGATGTATGTCTGTATCCGTAGACATGCAATAAAAACTTTTTTCATCGCAAAAAATATCTTTTAAAACATCTTCATCAAAATTTTTATTATTTAAAAATGATTCTATTTTTTTGATTTTTTTAGAGCCAATAGACGCAACAGCAAAATCATCTCCATCTTGAATTATTTCCTGCATTGTGGCTGTGAGCTTACCGCCAGTATTACAGTCTATTGCGGTTACAGCTTCTGCTGGAGAAGACACGTTAAGTCTCCATTTACCACCAAGCCTTTGCTCAAAAACACCATGTAAATAAATATTTTTCATCCTTATACCTTAATAGGTTTACACTCTTCGCCATCAAAATATAAAAAATTATCATAAATACAACTATATATTAAAAGAGGTATCTCATAGTTATTATATAATCTTTTATCAGACTGAGATGGAGCAGCATCAGACTCAAGATGAGAATGAACAAAACATAAAATTTTTTGCTTTAACAATATTATTTTTTCATCTATTTGAAATGATAAACTTTTGTTTTTAGATCTATTTTCCATTTCATAAAAAACCGGTTCATCAAAATCGAACACAACACCAGCTATTTCTTGACTGCTACTTCTAGAAATTTGTTTTATTTTTTTTAAAATCTCTTCATTTAATTCTGGCATTTTACTGATGTTTAAATCCAGCGGTTTCTGGGAATCCCCCAAATGGAACTGGCTCTCCATTAACCAAGTTACCTCCCCAACGCTTTAAACACCCGCCTAAAGTTTTCTCGCAGCTATCTTTTAGCCAGAAATCTTTTGCAGTATAAGGGTTAGGAGAAGGGTCTTCGTGAGATTGTATACATACAAAAATAGAAGGTACATAAGGCTCTTTATTTCCAGGGTGATTAACTATATTACCTTTTTGATATGATCTATCAACTTTCCACTTAATTGATTCTAAAAAGTGAGCTGAATTATTTTGCCAGCTTGTAACAGATATAATTGAATTAGTTCTGGGATCTGTAAATTTAGTTACTCCATATTTTGCGAAAGATGATCCAGTTTCAGTACAACATGGTGCGCCAGAATACTCACAACCTGCGCCTCTATATCTAAATGAACAATGATCAGCCAACATCTCTCTAGCGGGAAATATAATCCCCTCCATTTCAAGCATAGATGTTAATTCAAATTCAATGCTTTCTTTGGTTTCAGCGATTTTCCTATTTATATAAAATATATCGTCTGGCAAATGAGCGTTAGGATCAGCTTGCCCACTTGGATTCTTTTTCTCCCCATCATGGAGCGTATTAGTGCCTGTCCTAGATCTAAAGTTTGCGTCATCTAAAAATTTTACAAAAGTCCTTTTCCTAGTTACCTTACATCCGTGAAAATCATAATTCATTAAAACAATCGTAGACAATAAACCAGATGGATTAGCTATTGATAGTTTTGGCCTAGGCAACCTACCATCAGACGGCATTTCAAAATCAGTTGTAAACACAGGTAGGGGCTGGTAGCTTTTACCTTGCCATATGATTGGATTAGTGTTGTTTATTGATGGGCAAAATCTATATACTGGTTCGGATCCCAAATCAATTTTGTGTTTTTTACTTAAAAAAGAAAAGTCGTTCTGTAAATGAGAAAAATCAATTTCATACATCTCAACTATAGCGTCAGATTCTAGTTTGAATATTTCTTTTGTTATATTTTTCTTTGAGCTATCTGGTTCCATTGTATTTAAGTTGTTTTTGCCGGGTTACCTTTTAAATTATTACTATTATTTCCAGTAAATTCTATATTTGTGCTAATATAATATACTATACCTGGGCCAGCTTTTCCTCCATTAATTTCGAACATTTTCGATTGAGTGTTTCCTGCCCCTTCTTCTCCTAAATTACCACCATCGCCTCCATTTTGCATGGTATACAAAAAAGAATGAGTTTTTTGAATACCGCCAGATCCACCAGAGTTAATCTTGCCAGCTTTTGCTAGTATATTTCCTGGCACACCCATTCCTGCACCTCCTCCGCCACCACCCCCAAAGTCTATATTTGAAGATAGAGAAACTGGCCACTCAAAATCCATTGCCTTGTCCACATTTCCTCCTGCGCCTCCTCCGCCGCCACCAAATATACCTCCTTGTGTCGGAAGGTTAATTTTAAACTGAACCAAGGGGCTAGATTCATTAACCTCAAAAGCCACACCACCATCTTCGCCAGATCCTGGCGGAGTAATGTAAGGAATAGAGGTTTTGCTTCCATCATTCTCATCAATCTTGCCTTCGGAAAACATTCCATTACCACCTCTACCACCTTTCCCTATAACATAACAGCCTTCTGCGAAATTAACATTCACTACCTGCCCTTTAATATACCCGCTTCCTGTTTTTATTGCTGGTAGTTCTATATTTTCAGATGATATAACACCAGACATATTAAAATTTATATTTTTTATATTAGACAAAGATTGTCCATTTTTATTTGTTTCTCGAATTAATATATCTTTTAAATCTATATTGTGAAGTGAATTAAATTTTAACTTTTCTATTATTATTGCATCTATTAATGCGCCGTCTTCATTGCTAATAGACTCAATAGATTGAATTTCTCTAGGGGAACTCTTAGTCCTTAGAGCTAACATGTCTCCATCATTAATTGGTATTAAATTATTATTAATATCATTATTTGCGGCCACAAAAATACCCAAACTAGACACAAAAGAAGTAGCATTTTCTCCGCTAGTAGCATATGTCCAAGCTGGAGTGCTTGAAGAGTCGTACTTAATTCCAATTAAGATTAAACCTGGAGCCCCATTAGATAATAAGATGTTATTAAACTCCTCCATCGTTTTGGGTTCTGCTAGATAACCCCCTTCAACCATTGCGCTTGCTTTGAAATTTAAAAATTTATCATTAGGGTCAACTGTGTTTACTTCTGAATATAAATCAGCAGAATATTCTTTTTTATAAACATCACCAAGTGCTTCCCCTTCCACCGAAATATCTATAGTATGCTCCTTAGATGATTCATACGCTATTCGAGCATTAATATTAAAATTAGAATATAAATCAATACTTTCTCCTTCAGATTTGTATTTAAATCTTAGTTTTGCATCATAAACATCATTTCCTTCTTTTGGATTATCGTTTTCATCTACCTCAGTAATAACTTCTATAAATAACTTGCCCCCTGCATCTAGTTCGGTTTGTTGAGTTATAAAACCCGAACTCAAATGTGGCGCACCACTTGTTCTGCTGCTTAAAACGCTAGAACCAACAACTGATTTTCTACCGAGATTATCTTGCGCTTTTATTGTGTTGTTTTCTCTATATAAAAACACTCCAGACTCACCGTTGTTATGTCCTTCTGGTGAAGATAACATGGTTTTACCTTGATACGTTTGAGCATATGTTCCCAAATTACTTTTACTAAATTTTGAGCTATCGTCTCCAATAATTTCTACACTAATTTCTTCTGCCTTCTTTTCTCCAATATTTTCTATTTCGATAATATTCCTAATGTAGAATTTCTGGCTGGCCCCAGGCTTGTAACTTGATTCCAAATTAATTTCTTGATTAGCAACAAGTTTAGCATCTTCTTCCGGCGAAGAATCTTTTCCAATATCATCTATTTCATCGTCATCTAGCGGCGTATTTTGACCCAAAGCAAATTGTTCAAATTTTGCTGTTATTGTGTGACTATTTTGAAATTCATATGTATGTTTCCATTCTTTGCATATAAACCTTCTTTTCCTATTGTATGGAGCGGGCGGCGTATATAAAAAAGACTTGCATCCTAATCGAGACTCAAGAAAGTGCAATATAGCATAAGCTTCTTCAGCTCTTCTGTTAGAAAAGGTTAAACTAAATTCTAGTAAATTTTGATTTACTTTGTGTGCGGGAAAATATTGAGTATAAGATGAGTTCTTACCTCCGAACTCAACTATGTCAGGTTTATGAGATACATTAAAAGGGGTCGATGCAAACCAGTGAAATTCTCGAGTCCATATATTATGGTTAATAGATGTTATATTTCCATCCGAATCCTCAACAATAGGAGGATCTCCTAAGCTAGTAGTATCTCCAATATGATAATAATACGCATTATTTTCTTCTATATATACAACATCATTCTTTTTATACATGACATCAGCTTGATATATATCAGGTCTATTAAGATACATATAATCATTTCTATTTAAAATACTAGAACTGTTATCAAATATAGATAAATTTATAGTATGTGTGTCTTCTGTTTCAATTTCATGATCAAATTCAAAACAATTAAATTTTCTTGTTAAATTTTCTGTATTTAAATATGGAAAAAATAAACTTAATCCATCCATATAAAAACCATCAATACCTTGATTATAATCTAATTGAAATTTTTTCTCAGGACCAGGTTCGTGTTGACCTAAATGGTTTTCTATGAAGTGCAGTATTGCATTAGCTTCTCTATTGGTTCTGTTTGAGAATTTTAGTTTAAATGTAGCCCTAAGCCCATTAGGTCCGTTTGGTCTGTATGAATTGTATCCATCTCCGTAATTGTATTCAACAAGTTCTGATTTAAACTCGACAGAAGATCCGTAGTCTGGATCAAATATAAAATGATCTTTAGTCCAATCGTTTTGATAATTATTGTCTAAAAATGGATCTCCAGCGTCTTCATCTAAGGTTAAGACTTTGAAATTCATGCCTTTTGATAAAAAAGTAGGCAAAAAATCTTCTTCTGTTATTTGGTGATAGTCTTGGCCGCTAGCACAATAACTTGCTAAAATCATCACGTCGTTAGTTACCTTTGCTATAGAATAAGTCCCAAGAATTACATTTCCACCCAGATCTATCCTAACAGTTTGACCCTCAATCATACGGTTGTTTAAAAGCCCGCCTTGATTATCATAAATAAAACCCGTAGGGCCCCTATAAACTACAGTACCGACATGATTTTCTACCAGTGGAATATCAGGCGGAAACATATCGAGCGAACCAAAACCCCGAGTATCGCCAACTGCATTTGGCCACTCAGAATTTATAAAATTATTTATATCCTTCTTAGCATAGTAAAAAGCATTACTCTCTCTGTGCCTAATAATATCAAATTTTTTATAATCTCCAGCTTTATTCCAATACCCCTTATAATTTTGAACAGAAGATATGTAATAGTTATCTGCCTCAAGCTCTCCGCCTTCTGGTGAGTCACTAATATTATCGAATGTTATTTCCTCAGTACCACTCGCATTATATAACCCTCCTGTTGCTGTTGTTCTTGATGTTGAGCTAAAATTCTGAGAAGAAACCGGGGCGTTATCTATATTGCTTTGATTTGATGTTAAATCCTCCACAATCCAAAAACTTGTTTGAATTTGCAATTGATTTCCATTTGGTCCCACCCAAAAAGTGGGGTGATAATATTGATATTCAGTCCAATCTGTAGTGTTTGACATTAATTCTGCAGAAATTTCTATCAGCTTATGACCTTCGGTTGGATTCCATTCTGCAGGATCAACAATATAAGGGGTTAAGCCTCCCGAAACAACAGGCTGTTGAAAATTCGCAAGAGGACACCCAGTATATCCTAGATTGTTTCTTACAGAGCTCACAGGAGACGTACATTTATAGTATTTAGTTGTACTATATCCACTCGCACTATAATAAGTAACAATATCATCTACTGCGTAGTTTCTTTTTGGATTCCAAAAGCCTGTATACTTATTGCTCATTATCTAACTACTTGTGAAACTGAAAAATTACCACTAAGATATCCTCCTGTAGATACTTCTAAACTTTGAGACATAACCTTACCTATACAACTAAACGTAGCTATATGTGGGGATTGCCTTTCTGGACTACCACCTGGAACATCTATTTTTTTAGCGCCATATAAGTGCAAATCAATAGCAACATTTTGTGGTATATCTGAAGGATTTTTCATTTGGATTTCCCCCATATGATTAATGTAGTTTATTATTTTATTTGACTTAATATTGCAATTAATTTCAATATTACTTATTGCACTTCTATAAGGCAATAAACCTCCTGATGACAATAAAGAAGCTTTATGTTCATTCATTCTTATCGTATAAGTTGTTTTTCTTGTTGCCTTGGCGCTGTATTCCGCACTCAACATTCTTAAATCAAATTTATTATTTTCGTCTTGCAGGTCTATACCTGAAGCTACTATCTCTCCGTAGCTTTTTAAACTTTCTGCAGGATTAATATCTGGAATTTCTTCTAATTTTTTATCTCCAATTTCATGTATAGTTCCAAATATTTCGTACTCCGCTTTAGCTCGAATCAATTGAAACGGCTCCATAGTAAAAGAAAAACTAGATAAATATGCTGTCCAAAATCTATACTGCCCTATCCTACCCATAGTAATTGGACTCTCTGACATACTGTCGCTAATATCAAATATACTTTGTATTGGATTAAAGTGTTGATCCGCAACTACAAACTCAAAAGACAGAGTTCCCTTCAATGGCCCGGTGGGTACAAAAGTTGGGTCGTTTACTGTTGCTCCTGCATCATTCAAACTAAAGCCATCAAAACGAACATCTCTTTTTAATGATGGAGACATATTTAAACTTGCAGAAGTGGCGAATATTTGCTGATCTCCAAGTTCAATCAGACATCTATTAAAACTAGTAAACTCGCTCATAACCCACCAAACATCCTTTCATCAGAATTAGCCTGCTCATCAGCGCTTATAAAATCTCCTTCGGTATCTGTTCCGTAGCTCGGTGTTGGCGTGGTTTGTTCAATTGGGTATGTGTCTGGTGTCCTCGGATCGGTTTCGAACCCTATAAAACTTAGAGCGATAGTCGTTTCTTGCTCTGTTGCAGAGCTTTGATTTACAGAAGAAAGTTTCGCGCCAACAATATTGTATTCATTAATTACAATAGGAGCTGCATTATCCATTGTTTGTGGGTCATATATTTTAACATTTAAATTTTCTACGCTAGACTTAATTGAATCATAATCCATGAGCTCTCTCATTTGCAATATATTATAATCTTCTTGCGAAATAGTAAAATCTAATTTTGTTTCTATAGGATATATAATTTGTATATCATGTGCTTCATAATTTTTTAATGAATGAATGTGTTCTTTATTGAGAGCGTATAAAGCTTCTACTGTTAAAGTTCTATCGATAGCAAAACCAAGAATATCATAATCGTTTCCGCCGATTTCAACAGCAATACTACCTTGAGTAGGAATTATGTATTCTCTGTCTTCTTGATCTACTTTAACGCCTTCATAGGGAGTAATTGGATTACCTTGGGAGTCGTTATAACTTCCAGTTATTGCATCAATCCCTCCGCCAAAGTTACCGTAAATTCTTATTGTATTATCTATGCTTGGAATTTCTCCTATATTACAAGAAACCTTTCTAGATATAACGCGCCCTTTTGTAAAACCTGCTTGTTGAATTCCTTCTCCAAGAACAAATCCTCCAGTAAGATCCTGATTATCGCGCTTGTCAGCAAGAAGATCTGGCCCAAGCATATACCTTGTAATAGATAGGTCTCCTTCTATTGGTCCATTAATAAAACTGTCTATATACCCTATCCCAGCAAGATACAAAGGCTCTACGCTGGATCCATAAGAAATAGAAGCGGAAGAAATACCGCTTATAATTTGATCATTTATAACAAACTCCTGCTCGTAGCTTGAAAAACTCATCCGTCACCTCCCTTATCGAGTAGACCTCCAGGGCGACTTTCTTCTTTAATTACTGTGACAACTTGGTCTTTAATTTTGGCAGACATTTTATCCATTTTATCTTTTTTATCTCCGTTACTGTCGTTGTCTTTCTTTTCTCCAGATTGTCCACCCGAACCATCAACATTGACAGTTATAGATATATTGTTTGTTCCTCCAGATTGTGGCGATGCCCCGTCAAGACCAGAAGAGTTACTTGCAACAATTCCTCCTGAGTTGTATTTTCCTGCATTTATTTGCTCTAAAGCTGGTCTTCCAATCTTTCTTGCGGCGTCTGCTCGAATAACATATTCTCCCTCACTTAACATTGTAGGTATTCTATCAATACCAGATGGCCCTGCAACTGATCCTCCGGAATTTTGCTTTTTTTCGTATCCGAATTTTCTTGCCATGCCCATGGATTTTTCTCCAAAGTTTCCTATTGATTGTGCGGCATTCGACCACCAACCATGATCTCCACCTTCTACCCTATTAACATTTCCTTCTCCAAACTTATAACCAAAACTTTTAAGTTTTTTAACATCCATTACATCGCCTGCTTTTCCTACTCCAGCTGGACCAAATGGCATATCTTCTGAAAGTTTAATTTTGCCACCTGGCGCCATAATTCCCTTTAATCCATCTGTAGTGCTAACCTCTGTGCCTTGACCTAAAGCTATGTCGGCTTTAGCAAATGCCCCTGAGCTTTCAAGGTGTTTGCCCAATTTAGCCATTGCCAGGTTACCAACAAATTGAGTAATTGCGCGACCTCTTTGAGCTCGTTTTTCGGCTTTTTTTATAAAATTTCTAGTTTCTTCTTCTTTTTGCTGTCTAAGTTCTTCAGTATATGCTTGAGCTCTAGAATTATTTTGCATATAATGCGCAGACATATTATGTTTTTTAAATGCTCCATCAGTTTCAAATCGATCCTTTTGTCTTACCACGTGCTTGGGTTCCTCTTTCTTTTTAAATAAACTTTGCAGTCCAGCTGTAAGTCCAAAACCTAAAAGCGAACCCATCATTCCTCCACCGCTTCCTGAATCTCCTCCAGAATTTCTTTTTGCAAAATGTTCGGGATTTACTGAACCCATCATTCCTTCTCCTCGTTTGGATATTCTGGTTCCTACGGCTCCAGACATTCCTCCAGAATTTCTTTTCGGCAAAGTACCAGCATTTACTGCATCCATCATACCAACACCATATTTAGAAACTGCGCCTGGATTCATTCTGTATTCTCCATTAGTAAGCATACCAGGAACAAGACCACCTTTATTTCTTCTTACCAACCCTCCTCTAAATTTTTTCTCACCATCACCAAAGATAGCCAGAGTAGCGTTTCTTGCAAATTGTTGTGCGAATGCCTGGTTCATGGTCTGTAAAAATGATAAAGCCGCATCTTTTAAAGAGTCTTTTAAGCTTCCTCCTTGTTTAATTGCATTGGTCATTGCGTTGCTCAAATTATTCGCAAAAGCATTTGGAATCATTTGCCCCAAATTATTATAAAAGTCACTAGATTCATCAGACATTTTTCTAAGAGATTCATTCATGCCTGCTGAGAAACTACCCTTAGTATTTAATTCATTTTGTATCATTTCTTTTCTTAAATCGCGCATTTTTATTAAATTCTCAATTTCTGATTCTTGCTGTGCTACGATTATAGCTTGTGATTGTTCTGCTTTTTTAATATCTTGTGAAATTTTTTCATATTGTTCCCTTAGAACTTTCATTTGTTCTGAGGTGTTTTCAGGATTTGACATCATTTGAGATCTTGAACTTAGTTTAGATTTAAGTGGATCAAGAGTGTCGTTTTTGTAATTTCTTCTTTGTATATCGTTTTCTCCACGCATGGCAAGTTCTTGAATATTAAATCCACTATCAATATCCTGCAATTGGTTATCTGTAGTTGTAGATAAAGTTTGATACCCAGGGCCTTGAGAAACCTGCCTTCTTAACTTTTCTACCTCTAAAGCCTTTTGCGCGATAGCCACTTGTGACGTTAACTTTTTTGAGTCAATATCAATTTTATCTGATATATCTTTCCTGACATCAGACTGTTTTGCCAGCTCTAAGTTTATTTTGCTTATAGTGGTTAATTGTTGGTCTGAAAAATCAAAATCTTGTTTAGAAAGCTCTAAAGCGTTTTCTCTTTTTTGAATTAATCCCTCCAATTGTCTTCTTAATGCTGCATTATTCTTAAGCATTCCATCTTCTTGCTCCACCATAGCTTTCAATACTTTTATATCTATTCCTGATAACGCGCTTTCTACGCCATCACTTTCTGCGGTATTTATGTATTTTTCGTATTGTCCTTGAAGAAATTTTGGAGTACCAACATCTTTACCTAACCCTTTAAATAATTGTTCTAGACCTGTATTATTCTTAAATTCTATAGTGCCATCTTCTTTTTGATCTGCTCCAAAAACTGTTCTAAATTGATCTGAAGCCACAGTATTCCCAGAGATTGATTTAAATAACCCTGATCTAAAATCTGATTCGGCAGTTAAATCCGATTTAGATCTTTTATTTTTAATCGCCAATCTTTGTTCTTGGGTTTGCATGCTGACTCTTGTTGCTTCTTTCAAATTTTTTCCCATGATTGCAGATAAAGCTTTATTTTTATTTGACAATTCTGCTGCGGAATGAGCTTGAGATTGAAGACTTTTGTTTAAATCATGTCTGACTTTAAGTTCTATACTTTGAAAGTTTAAAGTTTTAATAAATGCATTTGTTTGATCTTGTATAATTTGAGACTGTTGTTTAACTGCCAATAGATTTTGTTTTTTAAAGGTTTCCATATCCTCTTCAGTCATGCCTAGTTTTTTTCCAAGCTCTAAACCTTCTTTTCCTCCTCTTTGCAAAATTGCCATATCTTTTCCAGTCATTTTTACTTCCCGCTGCTCAGTAATAGGCTTTCCGTCTTTAATTTTTGTATTCGCAATATTTGTAGTATGAATTCTATCAGCTTCTTTTCCAGTACCATATAAATTAGCTATTATTTCGTTTTGCAATTTTCGAGCGACCTCTTCGGCGTTTTTCACGGGCTTGTCTTTGGTTGCAGAATCAATGGGGGTATGTGGCATCAACAAAGCTTCCAGGTCGGCTGTGTCATTTCCGCCGGATGAGCTTAGCAATGACATCACTTGCATTTGGCTCCGATTCATTTTTGAAAAGTCATCAATTTCTTTTTGTTTATTAGGATACTTTTTTCTTAAATCTTCAATTGACGATTTATCGACCTGTGACCCACTGTTAAGAATATCCATTGCAGCTCTATTCATGTCTTTTTTGAAATTTCTTGATTGAACAGCATCCTTTTTTGTTTCTTCGAATCCATACAGTTGTTCTATTGCTGATCTTATTCCATTTCCTGCCCCTCCTTTTTCAATATTAGATAAGTCTGTTAAGCTTTGCTGTATACTTCTATCGCCCAAAATATTTTTTTCGTATGTAGCTTCTCGTGCCGCCGCTTGTTTTGGTGAAAGCCCTGTATATGCTGCGTTTAAAAAGCCCCCGAGTGGTACCCCATTTTGACTCATTTCTCCGCTTGCAACATTAAGAGAAAAATTATTATTAAGACCTAAAGCTCCTATTCCTCCGTTGCCTCCAGAAAAGGCTCTCAATTGAGTGTTAGTCGCAGCAGCTTTAGCCAATGTTTGAGCTAATGAATTTTCATTAAATGCTTGCGCGTTTTTTCTCGCAGCTTCAGCCGCTTCTTTATCTGCAGCCGTCTTTTCTTTCGCAGCCTTTGATGCTTGGCTATATGAACTGGCTGCACCCGCCAGCGCTCCGACTACTGTGCCAACTGCAGTTCCTATACCAGGTAGAATCATGCTTCCCATCATGGCTCCTGTCGCAGCTCCAGTTAAACCTCCTGCAAACGCTTGCCCAGTTTTGTTTTCTCCAGCTGCTTGAGAAATCATACCAGATATCATGGGTAGCCCCATTGCAAGAGCCATGGGTGCAGCACCCCTCATGGATCCAGCCCTGGTTTGCCTTGTAGCACCTCTTCTTGCGGCGGAAAGTTTGTCTGAAGTTGTTTTTAATTTGTTTTCTGCAGTTGAAACTCGATTAGTCGCAGAGCTCGATCTATCCTTGGATACAGTAAGCTTGTCATTCGATGCTAATAATTTTTGCTCTGTGGTATTAATTCTCGCTTGTAGTTTATTATATTTTTTGGAACCTCTTTGTTTTTTCTTTAAAGACTCCTTATCTTTTTCTAGTTCTTTTGTATGTTTATCAACTTCATCTTGATTTTTCTTGTTGGCTTCATTAGCTTCTTCCTGGACCTTTTTAGCTTCTTTAACTTCATTTTTTAAATCGTCGTATTCTGATGCTAGCTCGTCAACTTGTTGATTAGCATTATCGATAGATTCTTGAGTGCCCATTTTTAAAATATCACCTAAAGCAAAATTAGGCACAAAACCATTAGCTCCGAATAAGTCTTTTAATCCACCTGGTTCATCATCGGTATTTGTAACTCCTAATCCTACAGGATTACTTTTACCAACTAGTGCCTTATGAGAGCCAACTCGTATTTTTGAAACAGGTACCCCAGCGCTTTTTTCTCGCTTAATTGAGGCGGTTAATGGATCATCATAGTTTGGAATATATCCAGCAGCTGCTCTTCCAGGCTTACGCATTTTTCTAAATTTTTCGCTCTCTTTATAATTCGAATCAGCGTATGCAAATGCATCCTTGTTTTTTGGTCCAAGTATATCAAGAAATTTCTTAGCACTGCTTTTTATATTTGGCTCGGACATAGATATTTTTGCTTCAGCCCCAGCCTGCCCTTTATTTTTTACTCCAAAAAGATCATATAATTGCTGAGAAGCTGGCAAGTCAATTGGGGATGTATCAGTTCGAGCGATATAGTTTTGGAACAAGCCGTCGCTTTCAACTTTATCCATAATTGATGCAATCCCAGATTCAAATATTCCTCCTGCTGCCGCGCCAATTGCACCTTGATTAAGAGAACTTTCTATGTGCGATTTATTGATAGGCTTAATTGGCTGGCCCATAATATCTGTTGCGAGATTAATAGCTTCATCGGTCATATAATCTCCAAGCTCATCTTGTATGCTTCTAGATTTTTTAGCCTGCATCCTTTTCTCTTCTCCTGAACCCATTCCGTATAAAGGAGTCGCAATTCTATAAGCTGCTGGTTTACCCTTTATCTTTGATGTCGCGGTACCCTTAGAACCACCAATTAGGCCGTGTTTGTTTGCAAACATATGTTGATTTGGTTTATCTGCCTGTTGGTCTGCAGTAAGCACAACAAAGCTTGATCCTCCTGAATTGATGTTCGTAATCCCCCTCTCAGCTTTACCCATCCTAGCCCCCTTTTTTAAGTGATTTTTATAAGATGCTAAATCTGTTTTGTTGTTAAATTGACTAGCATTTGCAGCTATATAAGCGTCAATATTTCCTTTATTTAAAGATCCTTGACTACGCCCAGAAGCCGTCCACTCGTTAATAAGAGCGCCTTCAAGACTTTTTCCGTGAAACTCTTTCTTTTGGCCCAGTCCAGTAAGCTTTCTATCACCTGTAGCAAATCTTTGTAGTGCTCCAACTAAACTAAAATTAGGAATATATCCTTGAGCAGCATATGGATCAAATCCATGTGCATCTGCAAATATTTTTTTATAATTTTCTCCAGCTTTACTTGAAGCGGGTGGCATAATTGCTGGTTGTGAAAGGCCTGGAAAATTTTTAACCGTTTCGGAACTGTTGTATATCATACCTCCTGCGCCTGGTATATTCATAGTTTTAATGTGCCCGGGTGTGTACCCCGCGCTTCTTGCCATTTTCTTTTCTTGATCGTCTTTAGCATAATTAGGAATAAATCCATATGCTCCTCTACGTCTATAACTTAAGTCTGGACCAACACCTTGGCGCATTAATGCTGGCGTCATAGTTTTTGTTATGCTTGATAATCTTGCAGCTTCAGTGGTTTGCTGTTTAATTAAATTTAAAATTGTTCTTTCTTTTTGTTCGCGACTAATATCTGTTCTCAGCATTTCTTGCTGTAAAGCTGCGTTTTGAGTTAAAACCTGCATCAAGCTGGCCTCAATATTTTTTCTTCCGGCAGCTGCCTTATTCATATTTAACAAACTACCCAAGCTGCTTGTCGCATATTTTGCTGCGTTTACAAAAAGTTTAGTAAATAGGGCTCCTATTATTACTAAACCTGGTCCGGTAATTATATTTCCAATACCTTTTAATACCCCTTTTGCAAAAGTATTACCTTGATCCTCTCCATTGCCAAGTAAATTTGTTGCGCCTTCTGCAAGCCCCTTAATACCATCAAGTATTTTATTAATACCTGGAGCAAGAGCAATGTCGCCAATTGTTTTAGCTAGTTGTTGCACAGCAACCCCTGTCTCACCCGCTAGTGCAGACATTGTTTCTCTTAGTTGTTCATTTTTCCTACTTGATTCATCAGTTGCGTCAGCTGCAATTTTAGTTGCTTGAGCTGTAACGCTGTTTGCTTTTCCTAAGTCAGACAAAGCAGCCTTTAAAATATTAACCTGAAATACACCTGCGACATTCTGAGAAATATATGCCTTTTGCGAGTCATTTAAGTGGTCATATTTTTTAGCAAGACTTTCTAGAATACGTATCGCGGGCAAAGTATTACCGCTAATATCTCTAACAGCAATTCCAATATTCTCTAGCTCATTAAGCGTCGAGCTTCTTTGAACCCTTGTGAAAATAGTTTTAAAACTATTACCAATTACAGCACCACCACGAGCAGTACGCTCTTGAGTTGCAGTAACCAATCCTATTAATTCATTTAAATCTACTCCTGCGTCTCGAGCAGCCTGCCCAGATCTTGCAATAGCTTGAGCAAAATCTTCAGCACTAACTGCAAACTTAACATCTACCGCAGCAAATTTACTTACCAATTTTGTTGAGTCAGAAATTTCTCCCTTAAATGTATTCATTGCAGCGGTCAAAGATTTAACCGATTCTGCAGCTTTCATTCCGGTCAGCCTTGTTAGTATCAAAGCATCTTTGGTTCTTTTTAAAGTTTCGTTAACACTCAAACCTTGACGTGCAAATTCTGTTGCCGCTTCACTTGCTGCGTCAAATCCAGCGCCTGTTTCTTTTGCCACTTTAAATAACCCACCTCCAAATCTATCAAGCTGCTTATTAGTAAGCCCCATAACAACATTAATGTCGGTAAGATTTTTTTCCACTTTCATGGTGCTTGTCACCAAACCCTTGAACGCATCAGCTACAGCATTAATAATTCCAACAGATGCACCAAACGCAAGAACACGAGCATTAGAAGCTTCTAATGATTTTGTAAATTCATCAGCGCTACGCTTCATGTTGCCAAGCGGTTGCGTTACGCCTTTTTCGTCTATACGAATTTTAACTCCGCCAGATCGATTAATTCTTTTTACAGCGGCTTGTACATCTCTTTCT
>Ga0209359_10000133_pt1 | contig 16140 bp, 26 predicted proteins | sample MarorgKNORR_S2LV_FD_188224 | JGI IMG/M metagenome (GOLD analysis project Ga0209359, IMG submission 188224) | Marine microbial communities from the Southern Atlantic Ocean, analyzing organic carbon cycling - Surface_A/KNORR_S2/LV (SPAdes) (version 2) | ecosystem: Environmental > Aquatic > Marine... | reverse complement strand
CTTTGTCAAGACGTAGAGTGCTAAGATTGTCCAAAAGACAACCTCTAATCCTATGTTGTTCATACCCAGTTTGGTTTACGATCAGGTTTTCTTAGGTAGTTGTTTTTTACCCAAGGTTTTGCTGCTATGTATCTCTTGTACGCAGTAAAAGTATCGATAGTGTTATCGAACTTAAACTCAGGATACATTGCTCTAGCAAATGTTTTTGGTCTCTCCAAAGTAAATGGAATAAGATGACCTGCTTCTAGTATAGTCTCTTCACAACTATGGATTTTACCATAACGATGAGTATACTCTTCACACAATGCCATACCATGAGCTACTAACCACCAAGCATTGATGTTTGATTCGTTTGCCCATGCTGTACATGGATGATTACGGAACGCACCCTTCTCTGTCTTGTATGCTTTACCATCAGTACGATGGATTTCACCATAACCATGACCCCATTTTTCAGAACATACAATAGATAACATTTGACATGTCTCTAATGGCATTTTGACAACGTGTCTGTCAGGTAAAGACTGAGCAGATATTGTTGGAGATGGGTCAGTTACAAAAATGTTCATTCAGATAACCTCCATTGCTTTCTCATTGTAACATAAATATCGTTTTTTGCAACCATGTCACGAACACTCTTAAATATTTTAGCAGACTTAGCAAAATGACAAGTAGCATGATCTTCTTCTTGGGGTATTACATTACCTTCTTCATCATACTTTTTACCATCTCTATGATTGGCATATCTCCTTGATCTAGTAAATCCCATTTCTAAAAACTTACGACACATATCCATACCTATAAAGTCTTTCTCCTCTAGGTAATCAAGATACATATCGAAGATAGTATGGGCAGACATCATTGCAATCTTTGGAGTCTTAAATCTCCAATGAGCACAGATATCGTTAGTATAAGGGCGAACCAATAAAACTCCTTGCTCTCCCCTTCCAATACGATAAAGTTTACGAGTTTCCTCGTCTGTAAAGTCAAGAGACTTATAATCGAGGTCATAATCAAATTCTTTCATGCTATTATTATAGCATATAATATTACGCAGGGCAAGTTGGAGGAGGCATTTTAGGAAATCTTAACCTCTTCTTCCATCTTTCTATAAAATCTTTTATTTTTTTATCCATCATCCTCCTTCTTTAAAACTACAACTGGAGCGATGACTCTATGGAACTCTCTAAAGTATTCCATTCGGTCTTTTGCATATTCACGTTCTTTCTTTTTCTTTGGCATTATTCTTCTATTTCAAAGTACCACTTGATATGTTTTATATAGTCAAACGTACAACCTATATCTTTGTCACATTGGATATCATATTTGCGATCACACAAAAAGTTTCTCAGTTGTTCGATAGAATCGAACCTACCCTGATGTCTTTCTTGGTCGTCGTAAAGATGATACTTCATGCTATATCTTCGGGTGCAGGGATACCTTTACTCTTTCTAAATGTCTTTGACTCATAGTCAAAGTCAGGATGAGGATTAGCAGGAACCCAAGGTTTCTTTGATCTGTTATGGATAACAATAAATCTATCAGCAGCAAATGTACCTGCTATACAAACTTCATACTCTTCATCTTTCTTCCAGTTGACAGTTCCATCTTTCTTTTTGTGTGCCATGAGCTCGTTGATTCTGTCAATCATTTCTGGTGTCAGTTGCATTGTGTCATCTACACTCAATACATTTTCTTCTGGATCTAGTTTACCAATCATAAGTCTCCTTGTTTACGGTTTTCAGAATAGTGTACATCAAACTCTCCATCTGGATATCTATCTTTCAACTTATCTACATTCATTTCGATGATCTCTTCTGGAGATACATCTAGTGCTATACATGCCTGTATAAAATACCACATGATATCACCTAGTTCACGTTTCATATGAAATAGATTTTCTTGGGTAACTGGTTTACCTTGAAAGAGAATCTTTTTTACTATCTCTGTGAACTCACCTGACTCAGCAGATAGTCCTAGTGCAGCAGTTAATACTCTATGAGTTTGAAAGTCTTTAGAGTATAAGTCTCTTAGACGATCTTGGAAATGACCACCGTACTTACTTTCTTCTGATGTTACAGCGTTAACAAACTTTGTATACTTGTTAAAATCAATCATATTTAAGTTCTTGGAAATTTTTCTTAGCAGTAAACTTTGCTGCAATGTCAAGTTCTACTTGACCAGAGTCAACAATGTCTGTTTGAGCAGACTCCTCAACATCATACAACCTCATCTTTGCTCTGTCAATACCTACACAGAATCTTTTATTTAAGGTTGGGTCATGATAACGGTTCTTTAACTGTTTAACCATGATCTGATTCATCTCCTCAAGTTCCTCCGTACTAATAAGAGCAAACATAAGATCAGCAGTGGCAGGGAGACCAAAGGATTCTGACGTATCAGTAAGGTCAACATCACTACTACCAAAACCAGAACGAGTCGTCTGAGTGGCGGAGACGATAGGTACATTAGTCTCCACTGCAAGACCACGGAGTTCTTCAGCAATCGCTTTAACATAGGTATACGAGTTTACTATAGATCCTTTGTACCTCTGAGAGGCACAGATATTTAGATAATCAATAAAGATTATATCAGGTTTGATACTTCTCTTTAGTGCTAGATCACCTATCAAAGATTTGAAATGTCCAACATGAGCAGATGCAGTAGGATATTCTTTGATGATTAACTTACCTTGTGTCTTCTTACCTAATGATGCAATCTTCTTTTGGAACATTGACTTAGGTAGATCAGATAACTTCTGAATAGGAATATTCAAAAGGTTAGCATCAATACGTTCAGCAATCTTTTCTTCTGCCATTTCAAGAGTAATGTATAAAACATTTCTACCTTGTAGTAGAACAGATGCTGCAACATGACACATGAATAATGATTTACCAACACCTGTACCTGCTAAGGCAACATTGAGTGTTTTGTTAGGTAGACCACCCTTAGTAATCTTATTAAAGAAGTCAAGATCAAATGGTATCTTATCTTCTTTACGATTATAGAAATCAAATCTTTCGCTTGAATTATCTAGGTAATCATGACCTACACTTTGATCAAACGATACACCAAGTGCCTCAGATAATATCGTAGGGATAGCACCTTTGTCACGTTTGGTATCTTGACCGTCAGCAATCTTGACACTCTCCATAAGAGATAAGTAGATCGCACGCTCTTGGCACCACTTTTCCGTAGTATCAACGATCCAATCGTAGTCTGCGGTATCATTGGAAAGCTCATTTAAAATCTCCAGTATGTTTTGAAACTGCTCGTCAGATAGATCAACTCTTTCTTGACATTCAATACTTAATGCATTGAGAGATGGTAAAGCATCATACTGACTAACATACTCATGGATCTCTAGAAAGATAATCTTATAAGATTTGTCAGTAAAGTATTCTGCCTTTAAGAATGGTAGAACTTTACGAGCATATTTCTCATTATAAACGAGATTAGATAAAATCGTGAGTTCCAGATTCATAGGTAATGTAAATAGGTTCCCAGAATATACTTGTCACCAGATACAGGAGGTAATCCTGCGTGTCTAAACATCCAAGTAGGAGGGAATATTAATATTCTACCACGTTTAGGTGTTATTGACAACTGTAAATTTGAAAAAGATGTTTCTCCTCCTTGGTCAACATCATTCAAATATAAAAATACTACCAGAAATCTACGAGCACTATTATAATCATAGATGTCTACATGCTCTTTGAACTGATCATAGTTATTTGGTTTATACCACTTCAAACGAAACTCTTCAAAGCAATACTTTGCAGGAAAGTCAGGACCTAACTGTAGATCGTCCATGTATAACTCTACTGCATCTACAAAATATTGTTCAAGTTTCTTATGAGTCTCTACCCATAGAGGATCTTTAAGTTGTAATCTCTGTGTTAGATTTAGTTGCGTGAATGTAGGTCTGAACTCTCTATCAATATACTGGAGGTCGGACTTTCCATACGCTTCAAGTATCCCCTGACAAAAATCATCAGGCACCATTGCATCATACGTTTTAACATAATCTACTAAGTTAGTGGCCATATCTAAACTCTTTTGCTGCTGCCTCATCGAGTTTCTTCATTATTTCTCCTGTGAAGTATTTGTCAGGATCCTTGAGAATAGCAGAAGGGTACACGCTAGACTCCCCAACAACAATACGGTTTCCTTTACGTTCAAAAACTCCATATTTCTCACCCAACTCCAATAGTCCGTAGTAACGGTCAAGTCCGCGATCATAGAATAATCTAGTTTCAACTGTACTGTTCTCCTTTGTTAATCTTGATTTCGCATTCTTACATTTAATAATGTTACCAACTACGTCTTTCCCATCCTTCTCTTTCTTCTTAGAAAGGTAAATGATACTTGATGCTGCATATTTTAATCCACTGCCTCCACCCATTTCTTTTGTAGGAATATAGGCACCCACTACATCATATGTATGGTTAGTAACAAGTAAAGGTACATCTGCTTTACCTAGTTTTAATGTTAATACTCTGAATATAGACTTCACAACTTGAGCTCTAGTCATGTCACGAGTCTCTTTACCTGCTTCAGAGTCTTCTACTTCTTTAGATGTTGATAGCATACCTAATGAATCAAGAACAAACATCATAGGTTTCTGATCTTTCATAGACATATACTTATCTAAGATCTTGATTGATTGTAGACGAAACTCTTGTACTGTAGTTACAGGTACAATCATCATACGATTAGAATCTATACCTCTATCTTCTATCATCTGTTTAGATATAGCAGACTCAGACTCAAAATATATTACCCCTGCTTCTGGGTTAGACTCAAGAAAATGTTGAACAATGCCAAGGCAAAAGAAAGTTTTACCAGTGCTAGACTCACCTGCGATAGCAGTGATCTTATTCCCTGGTACACCCCCATAGATGCTTCCAGAGCAGAGAGCATTAAAGATATAACTACCAGTGTCAATGTAACCGCTAGTATCTCCTGCTGAAATACCGTCGGATACAAGACTAGCATACTCATTGCCGATTTCACTTGCAACATCCTTTAAAAAGTTCACTCATTTACCTCCGTAAGTTTAGTTATAAAGTTAGTACGTTTCATAGCACGTTCAAACCATTTTGCATCTGACTCATCGTCAAATATTTTTTCTCTCTTATCTGGTTTCCCAAATGCCCTTTGATACTCAACAACATACTTCATGTAAATAGAAACTCCAATGATGCTACTTTTTCTGATTGCCACCCGATAGTGTCTAGTATAACTTTTACTGGATCAAGAAAACTCTTTGTAAATTGTATATCATAATCCACATGTTTGTCAAGCTCAAACTCTTTAGGGAATGTATTAAGATAACTCATCACATTCTCACTCATCTTGTTTGGTGTCTTGAGGTAAACAAACTTAACCTTTTCACCATCCTGTATAAGAGGATACTTGTGTGTTAGTTTGTGTTTCTTGTTATAGAAGTTGTATAGTAATGCACCTCTAACATGTATTGGTGTACCTTTACTATAGATTGTTGTCGGGTTCGCCCACTTATTTATCCCATTGCACCCACGAGGGAATGAGATATCTTCAACAGGTAATGAAGAGAACTTCTTCTTGAAGTCTCTGATAAATGCTTGTGCTTCTTTCTCATCTTTGTTGACGATAACCTCAAGACATTCACGAATAGCATTACGACATGCCATAGGTGTAGATGACTTAACTGCCTCTAGACCCATGATCTTTAGTTTAGGTTCATCATATCTTACACCTTCACTATCCCATACGTTTAGAATATATCTTTTCTTTGCTGTCCATATACCTGATGAAGCGATATTCTCTCGCTTCATTATCATCTTCTGCTCGTATGCGTTGACGTACCCTGCCAGTTCTTCGTAAGAACGCGAAATAAAAGGTTCGAGTTCCATCTTACAGATCTTATCAAGGAACGTGACAACGCTTTGATCAGTTTTCTTTCTCCCCTTGTATACACCTTCGACCAAAGGACCAAGATTAAGATAAATGGAATCGGTATCAGCAGCAATAACATAGTCGGTCTCCTTTGTTTTTAGCGTCTTATTTAAGAACGCATTCATTTTGTTCTCTATCCATCTGATTGAGACTTGTCCTGAGAGTGTGATCGCTTCAGCGTTCGTAAGATTGTAGTATCTGAAGTATTGGTTACCGATAGCACCGTAGGCAGAGTTAAGTTGAATCTTTCTTGCCATTTGGATGTTGTTGAACTTTGAGATGTCTCTTTTGAGTTGTTCGGTTGGTTGTTTTTCATACTTCTGTTTTGAAACTAACATCTTCTTCTTGTAGATGGTGCGTTCATCGTAGATTGTCTGCATCATCTCAGGCAAGAACCCATGTATATCCTTACGATACTGAGCACCGTTTGCACATACTGTGTTGTCCTTATTTATTTCTATCTCTTCTTGAAGGATTCGATCAACTGTAGCTGTTGGATGTCTGTCATCTTTGAGGGTCTCTGGGGAAATATTATATTGCATAATAAGATGAGGGTACAGACTATTGAGATCAAAACTGACCACCCAATCATACTTTCCTGGAATCGGTTCTTTGACATAAGCTCCTGCGTACTTTTCATCTTTCTTTTTACCACCCTTACGAGGTGGTGGTACAATATTTTTATCAGCAAGATAGTTGAAGATCATTGTATCCCACATTCTTACCTGTGAATATACATCTTCAAAGTTTGCTTTGGCATCATATGCCATTGTGATTGCTAGTTCTAGCAACTTCATCTTATCTTCAAGACGGTCAATCAACTCAACGTCTTGGATGTTGTACTCCATGAACTTCTGCCAATCTTTTGTATAGAAGTCCTTGAAGTTTTCGTACTCACTGTGATCAACTTTTCTCTGACCTAGTTCGACAAAAGCAATATGGTCTAAGCGATATGACTCTTGGTTACTATAAGTAAACTTACGATAAAGATCGAGATAGTCAAGGATATTGATCCCACTAAGGTCATAAGCATAGTTCTTCCTTCCTTGGACATAAACCTCCCTTTCATTTGCCCTGTTCCATGGGGATAGACTCTTCATCCATTTTTCCCCCAACACTCTATTTACACGACGAGCAATGTACGGAACGTCATAAAGATTGACATTCCACCCTGTAAGTATATCAGGAGTATTCTCTGTCCACCACTTTAGGAAGTTTTCTAGTAGTTCATTCTCTGTCCAAAATATTCTTGCTTCTACACCATCAGGTGCTTCAAACTCTCTGGTTGCCCAACTTATATACTTCTTAGTCACCATGTCTTTGATAGTGATAGAGAGCATTTCTTCTGCTGCTTCTTCTACATTCGGGAATCCGTTCTCGCATTGCACCTCAATATCAAGTGCATAGATTCTCATCTGGTCAATATCATAATCTATATCCTTTGGAAACTCTCTACGGATATATTGATAAACAAATCTTTCATAACCATGAACTTCAAAGTTTTCAACTGAATCATATTGTTTGATAAAGTCTCTTGCTTCTCTTGCTGTTTGAAACTGTATAGGTGCTACAGGTCTACCATCTAATGTGGTACATTTCTCTTTGTTTCTTGATAGAGTATACAAGGTTGGTGAGAAGTTAGCACGATATTGTACTGGTTCACCATCCTCGTATCCTCTGTACAGGATTGTATCTCCTGCCAGTTGGATGTTCGTATAAAAGGAACTCATTATAATTTGTTGTAGATTGCTACAAGTTTTTCACTTGGTTCTAGTATAGTAAAGATTACGTCACTTGTCAAGAACAAGTCACGTTGTGTTGAATATGGAGGGAAAGGAACTATGTCCTCATCACCTCTTACTTCAAAGCAGTTCTCTATTAGGATCGATGGTTCCTCGTCCAGTTCCGTTATCTTCCCCAGAAGAAACTCGTTGCGATCCTTGAGGAGGATCAAACGAAGCTCCTGTTGCATCATTTCCTCTTCCACTTTCTGCCTCCACAATTTTGTTGTACTTTTGTTCTACCTCAGGGTAGGTTTCGTATGCACTAATAACTTCTTCAAGTTTCATCATAATGCTACGGTCTTTCGATAAGGGTGCCCAAGGTTCAAAACGAATCTCTGGGTTACTCTTCTTAGTTATAACTTCACCTGCATCATTTTCTGATAACAACTTTGGTTCTGGTGTTTCTAACCATACGTTATATGGGAAACGCAACTGAAAAGCAACTGCTTCATCAGGTTTCTCCTTAGTTGTTACTTCAAACAAATCTGCAATGATGTCTTCACCGTTTCTTGTTCTTACGATTCTTACGCTCATAGATTAAATAGGAACTCTTCTATTATACCATAAAAAAGGAGGGTGTCAAGCACCCTCTACCAATGCAGAACACGGTGGTTCTGTTCTGTGATAGTTAATATGTGATGTTTCGATGAGAATGAAAGATCCTATTATGATTAGATTTATCACAGTTAAAGGATGAGTTAAGTATTTCAAGGCAATAAAGAAACCTTTACATCATACTATATCATAAACTTTTCTCTTCTGATGTTCTGGGATTACCTTTTGTAACTCTATTGTTAGCATTCCATTAACAAAGGTTACTTCTCCAATCTCTACATCATCTGATAGGTTGAATCCTCTAGCGAAAGATCTTTGTGCTACACCTTGGTGTACATATTCAGTAGAGTCTTTCTTCTCTTGATCCTTAGATTTAATCAGTATCACATTCTGTTCAGTTGATACTTCTATATCATCCTTAGACCATCCTGCTAGTGCAAGCTCTAGTCTCCATTTCTCTGCGGAATCTTTGACAATATTATATGGAGGGTATTGTCCTTTTGGTGTTCCTGTACCATATGCATGGAATCTGTCGAATAGATCGTCATATCCTACGCTATAACGATTTACAGCGTCAAAAATTTTGTCGATGTCCTTTGTAGACCATCTTGTTAAGTTAGTCATAGTTCTCCTTTAATAAGCGAGTGTTTAGTTTTTGTACCCGAAGCGTACATGTTTATTTAACCATGTTTTATACTTAAGTAAAATGGTACATGCCGAACATTAATGTAGAAAATGCAGAACCTATATAGTTGTACATCATAGTGTGTAAATCAATGAAAAAATTATTCGCTATATTATTGTTAGCAGGAGTAAGTTCCCCTGCTATGGCTAACTTATCAATAAGACATCAGTCAAGTTTACAGCATACAGTGGACGCTCAAACAGCAACATATTCAAGATTAGGTAACTCTTACTCTATATCTGGAACTAACGTAACGACATCTCATACAGCATCAGGTGCATCAAGTGCAACCTCAAACGGTATTGGAATCAATGCTTACGATGGCACTACAGGTGTTGCAACAGTAGGTTCTATATCAGGAACACAGTCAGGATCAGGTAGTTTCTCATTCTCTCAGTCATTCACTAAGGGTGACATAGCAGGTACAGCATCTGAATACTCAGACTTCGGTAGTGTATCAATCACATCTGCAGGAACTCAAAACAGTTCTGCTAATGCACCAGGTACTATAACTAATGCTCACGCGATCACCTTAACAGGTACTGGTAACATAGGTACTGCTACAACAGGTCAGTTCGTAACTGAGGTTACTGCGTTCTAGGCATGTTGAGAAAGGGTATACATATAGTAGCACTAGGTGTACTTGCAAGTGCACCTGTATATGCTGTGCCCGTGGTCCCGAATTTCACTCAAGGCTCGATGACGTCAAATACGCAAACGACCTCAAAAGTGACGGAGACAATTAATTCGATGGATTATAATACAGGGTACCAATTTTCAGTAACGGGCTCAGGGGTAACCGCTAGTGGTAATCTCTCACCTACTACTACTGATGCTAACGTGACTATTAATGGAGTGACTTCGACATGGACTGGGATCGACACAAAACCCACCTTTCAACAGACAGTACCAGGAGCAGCGTTTCAGTTCACAGAGACGTATCAAGCCCCAGGTCTTTCCAATCACACGATAATACAAAGAGTAACAGAGGTAACAAGCGTAACAGACACAACAAGTATCTTCTCTCAGTAGTCTTATGTTTGTCTCAACTTGCTAACGTCCCTACAGTTAAAGCAAGTGATGTAGGTGGTGTATCTGCGACTGCTAGTCCCATCGCGAATAGTTCTGGCTCAGTTACCAACCAGGCAATACAAGTTTTACAAGGTCCGTATATAACAAACACATATGGTAATGGGATACAGTGTCAAGGTCCTACCATGAACGTAACTCCATACGCCACTTTCACAGCATCAGCACAAAAACCGTACGAAGCGTGGTGGGATTCGCCAGTGTACAACATGATTGACGCTAATGATGATGGTGTACCAGACAATCCTGGTGAAATTTTATACTTCACTCCAAACCGTACAGGGCAGAAAGATAACTATAACGTAGGTCTAGGTGTTAGTGCTACATGGTCTAAACCATTAGACAAAGAACTACAGCAACAATGTAAAGATGCTGCAGCAGCAAATATCGCATTGATGCAACAAGCACATGCTAATAAAAGACTTGACTTTGAAATAGCCAGATTGAAAAATTGCGGAGAATTGTTAAAGCAAGGTATATCATTCCATCCAAACTCTCCTTACTATGCAGTATGTGCTGATGTTATGGTCAATGGTAAGAACGTTATCACTCCTCATGAACACCCGATACAACCTACTTCTTTTTCAACTTCTTCGGAATCTTTAACGGATCTAACCCTTTCGATTGGCGATATCGATTAGCAACAATCTCACTCTTTGATAACTCACGATGCTTTCCAAGTTTCTTTTGGACGGCAGTCGTGATTTTTTTTATGACTGGTTTGATTGCTCTTAAAAGTAATGGAGTTGCTGCTGCTCCTGCTGTTGCAACTACTGCTATTGCCACTGTAGTGGTCACTTGATTTGGTGAAGGTAGGTACTTATCAGCAGCAGACGTTGGTTCATACAATGTCACACAGGTTTTACCATCAGAACTGAGCTCATGACCTACTACTTTTTCATCACCTGATTGTGTTAAGTCACCAACTCTTAGTTGTGCAGGACCTGGACATGGTACGTCACCACCTACATCACCAGTATCAGGAACCTCAGGTGGATCAACTTCTGGTGGAGGATCTACTACAGGTGGTGGAACGTCTCTTTGTATTATTAATTGCTCTGGTTCATAGTTCATTGCATCATAAGAAGGAACCCCTGCATCGCAATAAACTACGACACCATCGGGGTCATCCTTCTCTAGATTCTTATTCTTCATTATACTGTTACTGTTCTGCTCATGTGCTTCTACACATCCAGGCATATCAATAACAGGAACCCCTATCATATCAGGACTTGCTATAGGTCCGTAGATAGGGATTGCAGTAGGAGGATTATCAGTCAACCATGATGGTGGCATGAAAATCTGTGTTGTTCTAATCGTAGGAACGTTGCCACCATTTATCACTATAGTGGGGATTGTCATTAGCAGTCCTTGCTCATTTCCTCTGCCATATTGCCACCGATATCAGCACCTTGGTTACCACCAAACATTGCTACCCATCCTGCTGCTACCCAACCAACAAAGGGAATAGATGAAAGAGTAGGAGCTGCAGCAGCACCAATACTAGTGCCAACTACTCTACCTGTACCCTCTCCTGATCCTACTGCTTTGATACATGCGATTCTTTGAGCACTTATCTCTGCTGCTTGACCTTGAGTCAAACCTGGTGGATTGTCTATCCATGATCTTTGATTAGATACTGGTGCACCTTGGTTGGTCTTACCATCCATGAAGTATTGTTCAGCGACTTGAGTTCTATTAGTTGCTAGTCCTAAGAAACCTGCCTTCTCTTTAATATCTTTAGTAATGTATGCTGTCTTGGGATCGTTTGCAGTATAACTGATCTTATATCCTTCTTTATTTGCAGAGACAACATAAGAGGTATAGTCACCTACAGGTATATCTAAACTAGGAAGTTGATCTTTCTGCCTAGTCACCAATAATCCGATGAGACCCATATGAGTCACACCGATAACTAAACCTAAACTACCTGCGAACCACTTGTTCATGGCATTGGTGGGGTGAAACTATTAGGTATTGGTGCAGCTTTTGGAGCAACTGGAAGTCCTGTTGTCTTAGGTAATGATCCACTCATCATATTTGGGATCGCATCACCTACAGCATCCATAACCTTTGATTGGATACTATTTACGATGGCATCCTTTTGTGTATATAGATATACACCACCGCCAACAACGGTAAGAGATACAACGCTAGACGCAATAGCAAGTACATTGATAATTTTTTGCATGATGTTTACTTGTCGTTTGGAACAATTTTTACAGGAGCAGATTCAATCCTGATGGTTTGTGCGGGTGCAGTTTCAGATGCTTTAGCAATAAGAAACTCCATATCCTTTTTAGATATGTTAGCACTACCAGGATCAGAATCACCTTTCTTCTTCTTACCTCCCGCTTGGACGCCAAAAGTAGCTAGGGTTCCTGTGAAGACCGAAGCTATGAAAGTTGGATCAATCTTTTCTCCTGCATCATAACCTGGTATTTTAACGTAGTTCAAAGTTAAAATTCCTGCTGACCACACGAGAACGATCACTCTTATGAGTGTCGCTAAGTACATCAGTTGCTCTTCTTTATCGTCAACTGCTTCCTTAAGTTTACCTAGAGGACCTTTCTTTTCCTCTTTTTTTACTTCTGCCATAATTTTAATTTCCTACATTATTATCTATACAATAAAGATTTCCGCTTATTGAGATGCGAGTATTGTCTGTTGTATAGAATGGATTGACTCCGTGATTGAGTCTGGCAGGGAAGAATGCTATCTTCCACTCCCATGTCTTGTCTATATATAAGTATTTTGTATCTAGTCCTCCGAGTGCTGTATTATACTGGAACATAAATGCTGCAGTTTCATTTTCATTTGCTGCGTATCGTTCTTGTTCTTTCTTTAAATCGTATGGTATCTGTACCCAGATGACAAAGGAGAATATTCCACTGTGTATATGTAGAGGATTGAAATCATATTTCTTTTGATAGTTTACCCATAGTCTTTGTAGTTTAAAATCAGATGTTTCAATATCTCTCATGGTTTCTGCTACACCCATAGCAGGTTGGAAACCAAACTGTTTGATGTATTCATATGAAAGACAACGAGTGAATGCACTAATCTCTTTAGTAAGAGGTAAACTCCACTCTTCTTGTAAGTGACCTCTTAAGGTTTTTCTAGCATCGTTCTCAGGGATCTTTTCTAATGAGTCCATACTCTCTCGCAACTCTGCTGCTACAAGAGATGGCACATCTGCTACGATATAACCTGGCGAGTTCAACCAATGAACTTGATATTGGAAGTCACTCATTCTGCAGTACGTTTCTTTCCTATATTATATTTTGATTCTAATGTCCACTCACCCTTCTCTTTAAATGCTATGACTTTGATTTGACTTAAAGGTGCGACCTCTTTTATTTCTGTTTCTTTTACAATCTCTACGAGACCCCAATCAGATAATAACTTAATGATTCTATTTCTTCTTTGTACATCATTGTCTGATAGGTTTGCTTTCTTTCCGTCTAATGCAAATAGTTCTTTAAAATGTACAATGTAGTATTGTCCTTTCTTATGGAGGATGTGGCATGATTGATAGAGCTTTCTCTCTTTACGAGATGCTACTCCTATCCTTGTAAGTGTTTCACGAACTTTCAAAAAATCATCAGGTTCTTTGAGGTTCACTTCAATCATATTATCTTTAGTCCATTCCACTTCATTCATCTTCTCTTACCCCCTTTGTTCAGTTTGGATTTAATGTAGTCTAGTTGTGTAGGAGATAGGATGCGTAATGCTTGCTTTGCCTTTTCATTACTATAACCATAGTATTGTTTGACAACATCAAGATCTTTCACCTTATCCTGCTTGCCCCAAGGAGAGAATCTCTTCCTAGGTCTGACTATATGTATATAAAAATCATACTGTAAACGCTTATCAATCTCAGGGTGTATGTTCATCTCATTGGCATACAATACAGTATCCATATGATGTGACATGCACTTGTTGATTATGTAAGGGGGATAGTTCTTTTCCCAACCAGGATCTTCAGTTTTAAATACAGACTTCTTGTCAAGGTTGATAGAGTTGAGGTATGCTGAGAGAGGATACCGATCATCATATGCCATAATTTAGTAGTAAGAGTTCTTTACGTTTTTGTTGTTCTTCCATATAATCACCTGTCGATCTCATTGTATATGTGTGATCGTATTCTTGTACCTTCCATCCTTTGAATCTTTCTTTGATCAATCTATCTGAGTTATATGATACCATCTGGTCACAATCACATGCTGCACATTTACGATAGAATCTATCATGGTCAAACCCTTTGTGCATATCTCCTTTGTGTCCATAAAGATTATCTTTAATAGCATAAGGAGGATCTAAGTATATGAATGCATTAGGATCATCAGTTAATATCTTCTCAAATGAGAAGTTAGTTATGTGCCACTTCTTAATGATCTGTGCATAGTAAAGAAGATTATCAATACCTTTTATTGAAAAGTTTGAGTCACTTGCTTGAGCAGAGAATGATGATGATTCTGTTAGACCACTGAAAGAACATTTATTTACAACGTAAAAAGATACTGCCTTATGAAATGGTTCACTTGTCCACTCATCCCTTTTAAGATAATCCTTTGCATCATTGAAAAGAACTCTAGCAGAAGATGGATCAGGGTGTCTTTGTTTGAGTTGTATTAGTTCGTTCCTGACTTTCTCTCCTGATATCTGTAACTGTTTCCAAAAAGTATATAGTGGTTCATATAAATCATTTACCCATACATCTAAGTGAGGATACATTGTAGTAATGTATATCGCTACAGATCCACCACCTAAAAAAGGTTCACGAAACTCTGTATAATCATTAAAACTGGGGAAGTGTTGTGCCATCTTTTTTACAGCACGAGACTTGCCACCAGGATATCTTAGTGGTGTTTTAAGATTCATTTAAGAATACGATGCCAGGAGGATAGTCACGAAAGTCTCCTTTTGGAGGAGGAACGATAGGTTCATATGTACCTCTAGGTCTTACATCAGGATAGTTATCAATCAGAGCTTCAACTGCTGTATCAAACCATCTGTTCATAGATCTTGCCATAGCACGATAAGATGTACCGACATATATTTGTCCTGATACAACTGCTATAGTTGCTATACCCCAGAAAGAATAATACCATCTGGATTTTACTTGTGCTCTCACACGTTCACGTTTAGTCATCATGATCATCCCAAGGATCTGTTAAATCCTTATTAGTAAAGAATCCTCTTATTATACCATAAGCGGTTAAAATTGCAAATGCCCCGACTATGATCGCAACAAACTGTCCTGTTTGATTCAATCCTGCAAAGTTACCATGAGGTATCATTGTGTCATAACACTTTGCTATTTTCTCTGGATCATTCCATGTACCAGGTAATGTATATACTGGTGGGCATGATAGGAAAAGATTCATTTAAAGTTACACTCCATCATAAGTTGAGTAAGACAGGCAAGAAGATTTACTTCTTGATCTGCTACGAATGCAGATTTATATTGATAGTCAGCAATGATTAGAACTGCTGCTGCAGTGCTAGGACCATCCATAATACCTGTAAGGTTATCGTATATAGTTCTCATGATAGATGCAGGATCTGAATCTAGGTTTTGTTGTACCCATGCTTTCACATCATTGAACTTTTTATCTCTCATGCTTTCGCATAGAGTATCGATTTTTGCATCACCGAGTGTTGCTAATATTCCTGTGTCTATGCTACCTGTAGAAGCATATCTTTGAAGTTCATTTAATGTTCTTCTAAAGTCAGGAAAATACTTTTGGATTACTTCTGCAACCACTTTGTTTGAGAAGGTGACTTTCTCTTTAGTAAGAATGTCACGACATCTATTAAAGAACTCAACACATAATGCCTGTTTACTTTTACCACGAACATTGAAATCGATTACAGTTGTTCTACTGTGTAGAGGTTCTATAATCTTGTTCTTAAAGTTACATGTAAAAATAAATCTACAGTTCTTTTGGAATGTTTCTATCGATGCCCGAAGTAAAAGTTGTACATCTGGGGTAGTGTTGTCTGCCTCATCGATGATAAGGATTTTGTGCTTTGCTCCACCTGTAAGAGATACAGTCGCAGCAAAGTTTTGTGCTTGGTTTC
>Ga0209359_10000127_pt1 | contig 16503 bp, 15 predicted proteins | sample MarorgKNORR_S2LV_FD_188224 | JGI IMG/M metagenome (GOLD analysis project Ga0209359, IMG submission 188224) | Marine microbial communities from the Southern Atlantic Ocean, analyzing organic carbon cycling - Surface_A/KNORR_S2/LV (SPAdes) (version 2) | ecosystem: Environmental > Aquatic > Marine... | reverse complement strand
CTTTCCATATCTTATACTTGCACCAATAATTATTTGTTCATATGAGCCCAAATCAATATTATTTGAAATCGGCAAGACATCTATACTAGTTTCAGAAGCAAATTGAGCAATATTTTTACAAATTGCTTTTGTTTGTCCATCAACTGTTGAATATATTATTAAAGATTTTTGCATTTATAGTTATTTTGAAATTAATTGAATTTCTTGAAAAAAAAGTATTTAGGCATATTTATATTTTATACTGATATTTAAATTTATAATGTCTTGATATGAAAAAATATTTTTTAGTAATTTTTATAATTTCTATGTATGAGTTAAATGCTGAAGTTAAACTTGAAGATTGTGCCTCAATAAAATCTGATATAAAGAGACTAGCTTGCTATGATTATCTTACTACAGGAGTATCTAAAACATCAGAGGAACTATCAAAGAAAGAGTCTAACGATAGCTCTTCTGAAGATAACGAAACCATATCTAAAGAAGAAGCTAATTTTGGATTATCAAATAAACAAAAAATAGAAGCTCAAATACAAGTCAATAAATTACAATTGAATTCAAAAATTTCTAATGTATCAAAGGTAGTTGGAGGCAAAACAAGATTTAAGCTTTCAAATGATCAGCTTTGGGAATCTCAGTCAGTTTTATCATCTATTAAACTTAATAATTTCAGAGTAAAAAATAATATTGTTATTGAAGAGGCAAATATGGGCGGTTTTTGGATGATAAACATATCTTCAAATGTAAAAATTAAGGTAAAGCGGATTTCTTAAAATGGATAAAATCTCTAATAAATCTTTAAATTTGACTGAAAGTGCTTTATCAAGAATACAAAGTGTTATGACCGCTAATGATGATTTGGGATCTAAATTTAGAGTTTATGTAACTGGAGGAGGCTGCTCCGGTTTCCAATATGGATTTAAGTTTGATCCTGAGACAGCATTTGATGATGATGTAATTGAGTTTGAAACTTTTTCAGTTCTATTAGATTCAATGTCTTATCCATATTTGTATGGATCAACGCTTGATTTTATAGAAGACTTATCTGGCTCTAAGTTTGTGATAAATAATCCCAATGCAAAGACGACTTGTGGTTGTGGAGAATCGTTTACTATCTAGGGCTAAATATCTCACCTCTCTCCATATACGCAAGGTAAGCAAAAGCTGCTGCTTCTACAAATTTAGATTCAACTTCTGCATCGGTCGTTTTTATTCTTGAATTAATCTTTTTTCTTATTAAATCCATAAGAAACAAATTTTTTGTTCCCCCTCCGTGGAAGATAATATCTTTAGGATTATTGCAATGATCGCAGAAAATTTTGATCATTTCTGCGCTAAATTCAGCTAGAGTCCTCATTAATTCATTTGCATCCAGTGATGGGATTTCATTCATTAGATTGTAATAATCTTTTTTATCGTCCGCCCTTGGAAATTTCATATTCTCACATTTAGTTAATAATTCAGTTAACAAAATATTATTAGTCTGACCTTTTGATGCTTCCTGTCCATTAAAATCAAATGGCCTATTAAATTTTTCGTTTGCAACTAAATCCATAAGACAGTTACCCGGCCCAACATCAGAAGCTAAAGATATTTCCTCTCCAATAAGGTATGTACCATTCGCTATACCACCAATATTAAAAATTAATTTATTTTTATCTCTTTCTGAATATAGATACTTGTGAAAGAAGGGAACTAAAGGCGCACCCATACCTCCTAAAGCTATGTCAAAATTTCTAAAATCAGACAATACTTTAATTCCCAAGGAGTCAGATATCTTCTGAGGATTTCCTATCTGATAGCTTCTTTGTCTTGTATGAAAAATAGTTTGCCCTGAAAAACCAATAGCAGCTATGTCATTTTGTTTGAGTCTTTTCTTATCTAGAAGTGTTTCAACAAGTTCAACGGTTTGATTATTTAATATATTCTCTAGCTCAGATAGTTTTTTTGATTCATCAATGGTCTTATACCCAGCCATCAAACATTCTTCATAATCTTTTTTATATGATTTTTCTAAATCTAAACTTATTCTTCCAATTAATTGAAATTGATCATCAAAAGAGACAATACAACCATCAAGCGCATCAGCGCTTGTTCCAGTCATTACTCCTATAAACTTTTTACTCATCTTGCTTAAAATTATACTCACTTAGTTTTTCAAGATTTAAATTAACTAAATTTTTAAATTCCTTCATCTGACTTGGGGTGACTGATTTCGCAGAGGGCAGCTCTACTTTTACAGGATCTGTTCTTATTTTTCCTTGCCAAAACTCAAAATGTAAGTGAGTCCCTGTTGCTTGTCCTGAATCACCAACATATGCAATTATTTCACCTTGTTTTACCTTATTTCCAACTTTTGTTTTTGCATTAAACCTTTCAAGATGAGCATATAAAGTTTTTATATTTCCACCATGTTTTATTTCAACTGTTCTCCCATAGCCACTTTTATAACCAACAAAAGAAATTACCCCATCTCCAGAAGCCATCACAGGTGTATTTCTCTTCGCAGCATAATCAACACCATTATGTGCTTTTATTTTATGCAGAATAGGATGCATTCTATTTGGATTGAAATGAGAACTTATATATGCAAAATCTAGTGGAGCTCTTAAGAATGCCTTCTTTACATTATCGCCATTTTGATTAAAGTACTGCTTACCTTGATTCTTATCAAAAAACCTTTGAGCAATATATCTATTATTTTTATTAATGAATTCAGCAAAAACTATATCTCCACTAGAAATCTTCTTACCTTGTGAATAATCAGCTTCAAAAATTACAGAAAATTTATCTCCCTCTCTTACATCAAAAATAAAATCAATATCCCAACCAAAAATATATGCAAAGTCCATAATAATGCTATCTGGAATACCAATATCTAAAGCATTTTTATAGAAAGAGGTACTTATTTCACCTTGTTTGAATGAAATAATATTTTCTATTTCTTTTTTTACTTTCTCTACCGTAACTTCTTCAGAAACTATAATCACTATTGAATTTATCTCGTCTTTAATAATTTCAATATTATTCAAGTTTTCACCAAGATAATTAAATTCCATAATATCTCCAGGCCTTATACCCGATAAAATATTATTTTTATCAAAATTAAATATCTTGTAGGCTGTGTTTAAAGGAACATTTTTTTCTTCAAATATTATTGAGAGACTTTCTCCTTTTTGAACTTTATGTATTTCTTTATTTTTTAAATTTGGAAGTATATTATCAAGATCCTTAGAAATTATTATTTCTTCCATTGGCTCTGGCTCATTGAGAGTTGAATCTACATAGATTAACAAGATGGCAAAGATTGAAATCAAGAAAACAATTATTACTAATTTAGCAGGAGTTCTTTTAAACCCAATCATAAATCTTCTTGAAGATTCAGCAGTTCAGTATTGCCACCAAAGGCTACAGAATTTTTTGAAATGACCTTTTCATTTAAAAATTGCAATAAATAGTTGGGGCCACCTGCTTTAAAACCACTGCCAGAAAGACCAACTCCTCCAAAAGGTTGCGATCCAACTACAGCACCAACCATATCTCTATTAATATATATATTTCCAATATTTGATTGTTTTCCAAAATAGTCTGCTCTAGATTCTATTCTTGAGTGAATACCCATCGTTAAACCATATCCAGTTTTATTAATATCATTAATTAACTTGTCAGTATTATTAGATTTATATTTGAGTAAGTGGAGAATTGGACCAAATTGTTCATTTTTAATATCTGATATTTTATTTATTGTTATTAGTGTTGGTGAAATATGCATATCATCAGTATTTTTAGTTGCTTGAAATACATCAAAGTTCTGTTCTCTACATTTATCAATATATTTATTAAGTTTTTCGATTGATTGCTTAGTAATTATTGGCCCAATATCTGTATCAAAATTATTTGGATCTCCAATTTTTTGAGTAATCATATTACCTTTAATCATCTCGACAAGTTCCTCATAAATTTCTTCTTGAATGCAAAGCACTCTCAAAGCAGAGCACCTTTGACCTGCGCTATCAAAGGCCGACCTAATAACATCATCAGTTACTTGTTCTAGTAATGCACTTGAATCAACAAGCATAGAATTAATACCTCCTGTCTCAGCAATCAATGGTACTATCTGATTTTGATTTTCAATTAGATTTGATTGAATTTTTTTTGCTGTTGGAAGAGATCCTGTAAAAGCAACTCCTTGAAGTGAATTTATTTTAGTCAACATATCACCATATAAACCATCACCAAGAATAAGTTCTAGCGCACTTAAAGGAACTCCACATTCATGAAATTTACGAACAACAAGATATCCAAGTATAGATGTATGCTCAGATGGTTTAGCTATAACTTTATTACCGCAAGAGAGTGCTGCTGATATTTGTCCAATAAGGATGGCTACTGGAAAATTCCATGGACTAATACATAAGAATCTTCCTTTTGGACTATATAAGATTTTATTCTCTTCTCCAGTCGGCCCCTCAAGTTCTCTTTCTTCTATTATTTTTAAAGCTTGTTCTGCATAGTATCGTAAAAAATCTACTCCCTCTCTTATTTCATCCACTGCATTTTGAATAGTTTTACCAGCTTCATTTATAAGATAAAAAATCAACTCGTAGGGATCTTTTTCAATAGAGTCAGCAACCCGATTTAAAATTTCAGTTCTTTTTTTAACATCAATCTTTCCCCATTCATTTGAATTATTTTTTTCAAGACAATCTTTGATGTCTTTTGGGTCATCAAAGTTTATGGTACCCATATCAATGTTTGAGGAAATTGAGGATGCTTTAAATTTTCTATCAGCAGATTTATTTCTTCCAAAATAAATAGATTCAGCATTTATTTTTTTGTCTTTGAATTTTGCTAATTTCACTGATAGATTTTCTAAATTTTGTTTTTCAGAGAGATCTATTCCAGAAGAATTTAATCTTGTACCAAAAATATTTTTAGGTAATAAAATTTCCTTTTTTTCACTCTTCATTCTGATATAAGGATTTTGAGCTAACCATTTTGAGTCTGTTTCTGGATCAAGCAACCTATTTATAAAAGAGCTATTGGCACCATTCTCTAGAAGTCTTCTTACTAAATATGGCAATAAGTCTTTATAGTTGCCTATTGGAGCATATACAGAAGGAGATTGTTCTAAATTTAGAATATTTGAAGCGCTTTTATATAAAAGTTCACCCATGCCGAATAAACGCTGAAATTCATATTTACAATTTTGGCCAAGGTAGTTGATTGATGAAATAGTGTGAGCATTATGCGTTGCAAACTTTGGATAGATTTTTTTGTTTTCTAAGATTCTCTTTGAACAAGCTAGATAGACAATATCTGTAATAGATTTTTTAGAGAAAACCGGGTAGCCATCATATCCCGACACTTGTGCATGTTTAATTTCATAGTCCCAATAAGCACCCTTAACAAGCCTTAGGTGCATCTCGGCTCTTTTATCTAATGTATCGTTTAACCAATCAATTGCATCAAATGCTCTCTTACCATAAGCCTGCAGAGCAATTCCAAATTTATTCCAATTTTTAATTTTTTTATCAAATGCAAGCTGTTCAATAATATGTAGACTCAATGAAAGTCTATCTTGTTCTTCTGCATCAATTGTTATCTCAACATCCTTTGAATATGCGTGATGTACTAATTCTTTTAATCGCGGAATTAGCTCCAAATTTACATCACTAATTTTTCTCATTTCATATCTTGGATGTAAGGCTGATATTTTTATGGAAACTCCATGCGATAGATTTTTTACAAGATTAATTTTTGCTACCTCATCAATAGCATTCAAATAAGATTCAAAATAATTCTCAGCTTGAAAAGGAGTCCTTGCAGCTTCACCCAACATATCAAATGAATAAGCTTCTTTTTCAAGGCCAGGAAGTTTTTGAATATCTTTAAAATTTTTACCTATTACAAATTCTTGACTTAGAATCTGCATGGCAGCCAAAACTGCATTTCTAATTGGCATTTCTCCAGATTTTGAAATTAAGTTGGATAAAAAACTATTTGGATCTTTAGACCATTCGCTTGGAGTGGCAACGACCTTGCCTGCAAGTAACAAACCCCAAGTAGAAGCATTTACAAAAATACTATCGGCTTTATTTAGATGATCAATCCATTTACCCTCTGAGAGCTTCTCAGAAATTATCAAATCTCTTGTTTTTTTATCAGGTATTCTTAACACAGACTCTGCAAGACACATTAAAGCAACACCTTCCTTATTATCTAATCCATATTCGTTAAGAAAAGCATCAAGCATGGTGCGATCTTTTTTATCTTCTCTGCAGAGGTCAATAATAGATTTAGCATTTTGGGATATCGATACTTCCTCTAAAAACTTTGTTTCATTTGAAATTTTTGATAAAAGCTTAGTTTCCGATACAAATTTATTATTTATATTAAGCATAGCCATTATTTTAATCGTTAAAGACCAAGTAGCAACTTTGTGATTCTAATAATGATATAAAAATACTATGATAGTGATATGGAAGATGCTTTAAAAATAATTAATAGGGGAACAGATGAAATACTTACAGAAACTGATCTCGAAAAGAAACTAAAATCAGGTAAGCAGCTTGTCATAAAAGCTGGTTTCGATCCAACTGCACCTGACTTGCATCTTGGCCACACTGTTTTACTAAACAAACTTAGACACTTTCAGGATTTAGGTCATAAAGTAATATTTTTAATTGGTGATTTTACTGGAAGAATTGGAGATCCATCAGGCAAAAATAAAACAAGGCCAACATTAGATTCAAAAGATCTTATTGAGAATGCAAAGACATATGAAAAACAAGTCTTTAAAATTTTAAAAAAAGAACTTACAGAAATTAAATTTAATTCTGAATGGTGTGATCAGCTTGGAGCAGATGGGTTAATAAAGCTTGCTTCAAAATATAATGTTGCAAGAATGCTTGAAAGAGACGATTTTAATAAAAGATTTACATCAAATAAAAGTATTGCTATCCATGAATTTTTATATCCACTTGTCCAAGGATATGATTCAGTTGCTCTAAAAGCCGATGTTGAGTGTGGAGGAACAGATCAAAAATTTAATCTTTTGGTTGGAAGAGAACTGCAAAGAGATTACGATCAGGATCCACAAGTTGTTATCACTGTTCCTATTCTTGAAGGCCTTGATGGTGAAAAGAAAATGTCTAAATCATTAGATAACTATGTTGCTATAGACGAAGATCCTGATGAGATGTTCGGAAAAATTATGTCTATATCTGATGATCTAATGTGGAGATGGTTTGAGCTTTTAAGTTTCATGCCCGAAGAACAAATATCTAAATTAAAAGATGAAATGAATATAGGTAAAAATCCGAGAGATATTAAATTTGTCTTAGCAGAAGAACTTGTAGATAGGTTTCACAAAGATGGAGATGGAGAAAAATGTAAAGAGACTTTCTTAAACAGATTCCAAAAAGGAAATATGCCAGATGAAATTGAATTAATCGAAGTTAAAATTGAAAAAGATACAATCCCTTTGGTCAATCTTTTGAAAGATACAAATATGATTAGCAGTATTTCTGAGGGAAATAGATTAATTAAACAAGGTGGAATTAAGATTAATTCCAAAAAGGTTGAAGACTCAAAATTAGAAATTTCAAAAGGAACTGAAGATGTCTATCAAGTTGGTAAAAGAAAGTTCCTTAAAATAAAAGTTTAATTATGAAAAATTTCTTAATCCTCTTTAGCTTATTTATATTAATTTCATGTGTTCAAGATAGCCCAAATGTTCAGCAAATTGGAAATATGCAGTTCTTTATAGATAACAAAAAGAATGTTGAGGTTTTTGAAATTGAACCAGGGCTCCAGTATTCAGTTATTAATCAAGGTGATGCAAGTGGATCAAACCCGGAATTAAATCAAACTATAACTGCTCATTTTCATGGCACTCTCACTAATGGAGAAATTTTTTGGAGCTCTCTTGATACCGAACCATTAGAAATAGAGCTATCAAAATTAATCATAGGTTGCCAAAAGGCAATATCTTTAATGAAGAAAGGGGATAAGTGGGTGGTATATATTGACCCAACTATGGCCTATGGTGAGGAAGGTAGACCAGGTATACCTTCTAACTCAATTCTCATCTTTGAAATAGAATTATTAGAAATAATCTAAATTTTGATTAAAGGATTATAGGTTATCCTGTCAGGTATATCTTCTGCTCCAGGTACTCCTCTAGCAATTAGAAATGGTTTTAATTCTTCTATAGCTTTGGGTTCATCATAGTGTCCTATATTCGGATGAAGGTGATGCACAAAATGTAATTGCATTGAATGATTAAGATATCTAGGCATCCAGTGTTGCCAAAATCTTGTATCATTATATCTTCCAATTTCTGTCCCAATATGCGGATAATATGAAAAAAATATTTGTGTATACACAGTACCAATTTTTGCAGGTAGCCACCACAATAAAAGTGTTTGAAGTGGAAACACGAAAACTAGCAACATTAATATTGCCCTGTATGCTAAAGCAACCTTTATGCCTTTTTCAAAACCTTTTTGAAAAGCTACATCATTAGAATATATTTCTTTAGCTTTATCATATTCTGTTGATGCTCCATTAAGAGATACCAAAATAAGTTCTACAACAGATTTAGCATTTGAAGTTAAAAAATCAGGATCCTTATCATCATGGTTTGTATATGCATGATGCTTCATATGAGTAACTCTTAATATTTCATAGGGATAAATTAATGTTATAAGAGTAAAGTTACCAACAAAAGAATCTAACCATCTTTTTTTAGGATTGCCCCTTGAGTAGTTTCCATGTTGTGCTTCATGTGATGGCAAATAGGCCATGCACGCACAGATGCTAGCAATTATAAATCCGACCCATAAGGGAATGATTTTATATATAACCAATGGCCACAAACTAAACCACACACAGGCCTGACCAATGCCAATTAAAATCATTTCCCATTGAAATCTTTGGGCGTATTTTTTTGCAATAGCCTTTTCTTTTTCAAATGAAAACTCTTCAGATATAGCATCTCTGATTTCTACACCCATAACCATTTTCCCCTAATGTGTGCTACAAGCCCAATAACAAAACCTAATAGAAAACTTATTGATGTAAGATACGGAACTTCATTTAAGACAACAATTTCCTGAGATACTGCATTTAAAACACTCCCAATAAATATTAGACCAAACCAAGCCTTATTGTATTCAAGTATTTTTTCTAATACATTTTTCATAATTCATTTTATCAGAACTTTTTAGAATTATGGTGGGCCTGGGAAGACTCGAACTTCCGACCTCTCGATTATCAGTCGAACGCTCTAACCAAAACTGAGCTACAGGCCCTAATTACGAATGAGCATTCTACCTTTGAATTAGTCTTTCGACAATTGCTCTATAAAGTTTTCAGTGACTTATAAAGAGTAAAGAAGATATAACCTAATGGGATTATAAAAATATATTCTGTTATTGATAGAATAAAGATTTGAGCAATTCCAGCAGGAATAATACTGCCAAGCACTAAAGCCGAAATTAAAATTAAACTCATGAAGATTAAAGTGAACATAAATAATTTTGATCCATGTTCATCTGTTTTTTCCCATGAAGAGCTTATAGACTCTGATATTTTACTATCCTCATACATTATTTGCGCAGCAAATAAGCCAAATCTCGCAGATAAATAAATACCAGGAAGTATTAATAATAAATAACCAAATGCAGTAACAATAGTTACTAAAATATATGCCCCAAATAATGGGAAAAATTTTGACAGACCAGCTTGCAGAGCACTTATTGGGTTGATAGATTTACCTGCATCAATCGACATGTATGCGATCCATATCCCACCTAAAAATGATATTTGCACAACAAGACCGATTAACCCAACTAATCCAATCATTAGAGAATTACTCTCAAAAAACTCAAAAAAGTCTTCTGGTTGAGTCATTTCATTTAAAGGCGATACCAGGTAACCAAGTATAGTTTCCATTGCAATAATTGGTAGTCCTAGTATCAAGAAGAATTTCCAATTTGCAAACGCAAAACTCCAAGCAGCTTTAAATTGATTCATATCGCAATTGTAAAGTAATATATTTGATATGTATAAATTTTCTATCTATCTATCATTACTTTTAATTATTTCTTGCAGCAATTCTGATATGAAAATTAATTATCCAGAATCTAAGAAAGTTAATTTCTCTGAAAAACTTCATGGCTATGAAATCACAGATTCTTATAGATGGCTTGAAGACTTTACTAGTGAAGATTCAATTGAATGGGTTCAAAGACAGAATGAGTTTACTCAAGAATATATTAAAAAAAATAAATACAAAAAAAATATATCAAATTACTTAGAAACAATTTGGGAAAGTGAGTCAATATCAATTCCCTATAAAATCAAAGACAAAACTTTTTATTATTTTAATGATGGAACATTTCAACAAAGCAAATTAATGATAAGAGATTGTGATGATTGTGAAGAAAGAGTTTTAATAGATCCAAACACTTTTTCTGAGGATGGAACTATATCCCTTGGTGGTACAAGTGTAAGTAATGATGCAACTCATATGGCATTTTCAATTTCTGATGGCGGTTCTGATTGGAGGACCTGGAAAGTAATGAATATAGAAACTGGTGAAGTATTGGAAGATGAACTCAAGTGGGCAAAGTTTTCTGGTGCATCCTGGGAAAATGATGATAGTGGCTTTTACTATCGAAGATATGAAGAACCCAAAGGAGAACTTTTAAAGGAATTAAATGAATCTCCTAAATTAATGTTCCACAAAATTGGTACAAATCAGTCTGAAGATAAGTTAATTTTCGAAAATCTTGATAATCCAAGATGGGGATTTGGAATTATTGTAATAAAAGACAGTGAAATGAAATTATTGTCTATTTCAGAAGGGACTGACGATAGAAACAAGATATTCATAAAATTAGACAAAAATAGTGATTTTATTCCGATTATTGATGAATTAATTGGGACATATAGCTTTATTGATAGCAAAGATAATATTTTGTGGTTTTATACGACTGAAAATGCTCCAAATGGAAAAATTGTTAATCTAGAAATAAAAAATGGGTCTTTTGTATGGAATGAAGTCATTCCAGAATCTAAAAAAGCTATAAGATCAGTAAATATTGTTAATAATTTATTTATTATTAATTATTTAGAAGATACTTTTTCTCAAATTAGTTTTTTTGATTTGTCAGGTGAGCTTATTTCTAATTTATCTCTACCCAAACAAGGTACTATTAGTGGATTCGGTGGTGGAATTGAAGACAGTAGTTCTTATTTTGCAATCACAAATTATGTTACTCCTAGAGAAATATATGAAATAGATTTGACTGATCAATCCTTTAAATTATTTTGGAAGGAAGAGCTTGTTGGATATAACTCGGAAGAGTATGTTTCAAAGTTAGATTTCTATTCATCAAAAGATGGTACCAAAATTCCAATTCATATAAGTCATAAGAAAAATTTAGTTATCAATGAAGAAACACCATTATTAATTTATGGTTATGGAGGTTTCAACATTTCAATACTTCCAAATTTTAGTAAAAATCAAACAGCATGGAAAAACCAAAACGGAGTGTATGCTGTTGCAAATTTAAGAGGTGGTGCTGAATATGGAGATGCTTGGCACGAAGCAGGCATGTTATTCAATAAGCAAAATGTCTTTGATGATTTTGCTTACGCTGCAAAATTTTTACATTCAAAGAAAATTGGTTCGCCAAAAACTACAGCTATTGATGGAAGATCAAATGGCGGACTTTTGGTGGCAGCAACCATGCTTCAAAATCCAGACCTATTTAAAGTAGCAATTCCTCAGGTTGGAGTATTAGATATGCTCAGGTTTAATAAATTCACAATTGGGTGGGCATGGGAAAGTGATTATGGCTCTTCAGATAAAAAAGATGAATTTGAAAATTTGCTAGCATATTCACCACTTCACAATATTAAATCTGATGTTTGTTATCCGACAACACTTATAACAACCGCGAGTCGTGATGACAGAGTTGTTCCTTCTCACTCATTTAAATTTGCTGCAAAATTACAGGAATTACAATCCTGTGATAATCCTATTTTAATAAGAGTAGAAGATAGGGCCGGTCATGGTGCAGGAACCCCAAAAGATAAAAGAATAAATCAAATATCTGAAATCTATGGATACGCTTTAAATGTTATAAATAACTGATTTGCGGTTATAAATAATCTATTAATATCATATAGAAATTAATACAAAATCACCACTTTTAAATATATTAAATATCTTTTAATATAACTCATAGATGCAAAGGGGTGGTTTAAAAACCTGAGATCTTATGAAACTCTTTGAACCTGATCAACACAATAGTTGCGGAGGAATTGCATATGAATATCAGAAACAAATTTTTATTTTTAATACCTATATTATTTTCTATTTTTATTTTTTCACAAGATGTTGAAGAAATAATTGTTAAAGGTGAATATAGAGAAAAACCTTTAAATGAAGAAGATTCAAGTATCAGCATTATTCAGTCTGAAAAAATAGAGTCTCAAGCAATAAAACATTTTCAACAACTTTCTTATCTTGTACCAAATTTAAATTATGCCGCCTCAGATTCAAGAGCAAGATATTTTCAAATTCGTGGAATCGGAGAAAGGTCTGGTTACCAAGGCACACCTAATTCTTCTGTAGGTTTTTTGATAGATGATATTGATTATTCTGGACAAGGCGGAATTGCAACTTTATTTGATGTCGATCAAGTTGAAGTTTACCGAGGTCCTCAAGGTTCTAGAACAGGAGCAAATGCTCTTGCAGGATTAATTTATATAAAGACCAAAGAACCAACTGATGAATTTGAAGGAACTTCTGAATTAACTATCGGTGATTACGGAACACAAAATATTGGTTTTGCATTTGGCGGTCCAATGAAAAATAAAAAATTAAAATATCGTCTCGTTGTTAGATCTGATTATGCAGATGGCTTTAGAAAAAATATTTACTTAAATAAATCAGATACATCAAAAAAAGATGAACTTACACTGAGGTACAAACTAAATTGGGAACTTAATAAAAATACAAATATAGATTTTCTAATTTCTAAAGTTGAGATGAATGATCCAGCAGATATTTGGACTATTGATGGGAGTTTAAATACATTATCTGATCGTCCTGGAATGGATTCACAAAATACTGACTCATTTAAAGTAAAAATTTCTAAGAATTTTAATAATTTTGAACTACAAAGTATCACAAGCACTACAAAAACTGATGTTGTTTTCAGTTATGATGCAGATTGGGGTAATTATGAATCCCATTTTCCTTTCACATATGATTATTTTTCAGAAACATTAAGAAAAAGAGATACTTTTAGTCAAGAATTACGTATTTTGTCAAAAAATACTGATTTTTCTGTAAAAAATCCATTTGAATGGATTTTTGGCTTTGATTTTAGTGAGTTAGACGAGAGAAATATAACTAAAGATGATGGAATTTACGGTGATCCATCTGATCCTTACGGTCCTTATGCAAGTCAAACGGTAGTTTCTAGAGATTATGATTCTGAGAGCTTATCAATATTTGGAAATATTGATTATTTTTTAACAGATAATTATAAGATTGCTTTTGGATTAAGATGGGAAAGCTGGGAATCAAAATATAGCGATTCAAATAATGAATCCTTTAATCCATCAGACAACATGAACGGAGGAAAGATTTCATTAATTAAAAATAACAACGAAAACTCAAATATTTATTTTTCAATCGCTCGTGGATATAAACAAGGTGGATTCAATCTTGGACTTGATGCTACTGATAATTCAATAAAACAATCTCTTACATATGATCCAGAATTTCTAACGAATTATGAGATTGGTATTAACTCAAATATGTCAAAGTTCAATTATTCTCTAGTTATGTTTTTTTCAAAGAGAGAAGATCAGCAAGTTTTAATATCCAAGCAAATAGATCCAACTGATCCAAATACATTTTCTTTCTTAACTCAAAATGCTGCTGAGGGAGAGAATTATGGATTAGAAGTAAACTCAAATTATTTTATAAGTGATAGCTTAAATTTATTTGCTAATTTAGGAATCTTGAAAACTAAAATCAAAAATTGGGAGTCCAGACTTGATTTACAAAATAGGTCTCAAGCACATGCTCCTAAAAAATCATATTCAATTGGAGCTAACTTTGATCTAAATAATAATCTATATGTGAAACTTGATATAAATGGAAAAAGTAGTTTCTACTATTCAAATTCTCATGATAATAAATCAAAAAAATACCAACTGCTCAATACAACAATTGGCTATTCAAAAGCTAATCTTTCAGCAGAATTTTGGATAAGAAATGTGTTTGATAAATACTACTCAACAAGAGGTTTCTTCTTTGGCAATGAGGCACCAGATTTCATTGAAACTTTATATAGAAGACAAGGGGATCCTAGAAATATTGGATTTACTGTAAGATATAAATTTTAATTTGAATGCCTTCTATTATCATTGAAATATTAGCCGTTACTACTGCATTATTATATCTTTTTCTTGCTGCAAAAGAAGATGTAAAGTGCTGGTATGCGGCTATAATTAGTTCTTCCTTATATTTTTATATAATGCTCAATGCTAACTTAATCATGGAAGCTTATCTCCAGATTTTTTATATAGGCATGGCAATTTTTGGTTTTTTCCAGTGGAGAAAATTATATGCAAACAATAAACCAATTAAGATTAAATCCTGGGAATTAAAAACGCATGTTTATGTGATTGCCACCATCATAATTATCTCATTATTATCAGGTATTTTACTAAGCAAATATACAAACGCAGCTTTACCATTTCTTGATGCAATGACAACATTTGGAGCATTAATAACAACCTATATGGTGGCTAAAAAAGTCTTAGAGAATTGGATATATTGGTTTGTAATAGATTCTATTTCAATATATATCTTTGTGTCTAGAGAACTTTTTTTAACAGCTGGATTATTTCTAGTTTATTTAATAATAATTATTTTTGGATATATCTCCTGGAAGAAAACTCTACAAGAACAATATGAATGAAATCAAGGAAGATCTTAAAAAATCTAAGATAAATTTTGAAATAATAAATAAAATCAGAAGTGGTATTACAGCAAATACGTATTTAGCAAAATATAAAAAAGATAAATCAATTATAAAAGTATTTAAAAAACAAAAATACAAATTAATAACTAACCAATTTCAAACCAATTTTATTAAAGAGCAATTAGTTAATAAAAAATTATTTCCAGAAGTTACTTATCTTAATAGAAAAGATGGAATTTTAATTTATAAATATTTTGAAGAAAATAATATTAAATTAAGTAGAAGCAAGATTATAGAATTACTTGGAATTTCTCTTACCAAATTGCATTCAATTAAACCAAATAAAAATACTAAAACATTTAAACATCAAATATCTGCATATAATAAAATTTTAAAATCTAATAAGAATATTAAACTTATAGAAAAAACAAATTATCTTTTTAAAAAAATTGAATCATATAAAAACGAAGAGAATGTATTTTCCCATAATGATTTGAATGCTACAAATATATTATTTAGTGGAAAAGATTTACGCTTTATAGATTTTGAGTATTCTAGTATGAATAGCAGATTCTGTGATATCTCTAGAATAGCAGAATCTTTTAATCTTAAAGACGAGGAAATTAATGTTTTATTAAGTTCTTATGGAATTAAAACTAATTCAACTGTTTTTGAAATTATTAAAGATTGGAGTCTTATGAACTTATATTTAGATCTGATATGGGCTTATGTTATGAATAAAATACAAAAAGGTTCAATTAAAGACAATTATATTAGTAGATTAGAGCTTAAATTAGACAATAAAGGCAATAAATAAAGTAAGAATCAATATAACTATTGGTATAAATGCATCAATTTTCATAATAATCTCCTCTTTTTTTGGAAGTTTAGGTATTCTAATGGAAAATAAAGTGAAATTACTATCATTATTGTAACTATGATCATCTAAATCTGCGTCATCATCTATGGGTACATGTATATCTTCACTTTTTGATAATTTATTAACAGAATTAGTTTCAAATTCTTGATCTTTAGTCAAATTAGCTGAATTTTCTTGATTTAGGGCAATATCTTTGTGGTTATTTATAGTCATTTCCTCAATTTCATGCAGTATTTTATCCCTTTTCGCTCTGGCTACGTGAATATCAGTAGTTTCCAATGATTTTTTGATAAAATCTTTACCAAATATAGCTGCAGCTTCTTTTGACAGTCTTTTCTGTATAAAATAAATATCTTTATTTTTACCTCTTAATACAAGATATTTATCATTAGTTGTACTCATATGTACTCACAATTTTAGTTGTTTTTCTTTGTATTTGCAAATATTTGTACTCATATTTTGTTCTTTGTACTCATACACAATATTGTACGCATGTTTTTTTCCCAATTTTTCAATCTTTAATAAAATTTAACTAGAGTAATATTTTTTTAACTTAGTTTATTAATTTAATTTCTTGTTGTGTTTAATTTTTTTTGATTTACCATT
>Ga0209359_10000121_pt1 | contig 16852 bp, 9 predicted proteins | sample MarorgKNORR_S2LV_FD_188224 | JGI IMG/M metagenome (GOLD analysis project Ga0209359, IMG submission 188224) | Marine microbial communities from the Southern Atlantic Ocean, analyzing organic carbon cycling - Surface_A/KNORR_S2/LV (SPAdes) (version 2) | ecosystem: Environmental > Aquatic > Marine... | reverse complement strand
ATCCTCATTCTCTCCATATCCATCACCATCAGTATCCTGCCACTCACTCGACCTGTTTGGAAAGACATCTGAATTATCACCAACTCCATCGCCATCAGAATCTATCCACTCAGTAGTATCTTCTGGAAAGACATCTGAGTTATCACCGACTCCATCGTCATCAGAGTCTATCCACTCAGTAGTATCTTCTGGGAAGACATCTGAGTTATCACCAACCCCATCACCATCACTATCAAGCCACTCTGTGGAATCTTCGGGAAACATATCGGAGTTATCACCAACCCCATCACCATCACTATCAAGCCACTCTGTGGAATCTTCGGGGAACATATCGGAATTATCACCAACTCCATCACCATCACTATCAAGCCACTCTGTGGAATCTTCGGGGAACATATCGGAATTATCACCAACTCCATCACTGTCATTGTCAAACCATTCATATTCATCATCAGGAAACGCATCAGAATTATCTCCGAATCCATCCCCATCACTATCAATCCATTCATTAGAATCGAAAGGAAAATCATCATCTACATCATTAATTCCATCAGAGTCATCATCTTCATCTAAGGTATCGCAAACCATATCTTCATCGAAGTCATCCGGAGTCTGGTTAGTGTCAAATGAACTACTTTGACCGCATAAGTCTTCATCGACATCCATCCATCCATCGTTGTCATCATCTAGATCAGCGTTATCACCAACTCCATCATTATCAAAATCCAACCACTCATTTGAGTCATGTGGAAACGAATCATTGAAGTCTGACCACCCATCATTATCATCGTCTGGATCAGAATTATCTCCAATTCCGTCCTCATCAAAATCCCACCATTCTTGTGAGTCAAAAGGGAACTCATCATACCAATCCATCCAACCGTCATTATCGTCATCTAAATCTGAGTTATCTCCTATACCATCTAAATCGAAATCTTCCCATTCGGAGGAATCATTTGGGAAAATATCAGAGTTGTCACCAATACCATCCCCATCACTATCATCCCACTCAGAAGCATCATTTGGGAAAGCATCAGAGTTGTCCCCAACACCGTCACCATCAGTATCCTGCCATTCAAATGGATTGTATATGAAAACGTCTGAGTCGTCCCTAAATCCGTCCCCATCTGAGTCTCTAATAAATCCTGAAAGACCCCATTCAAGTGTTTGGTCAGCCCATTCAGGATCATTGAGAGGAGGGACATGACTGCCTTCGTTAATTCTCCAGTGAGCTACTCTGTTTCCTGAGTCGCAGTTCATAAATTCAAATTCATCGGTCTCATCTAAACCATCATCCAATGTTATATCACGAGTACCCAAATATGTCCAGGTATCGTCGCAGCCGGACCTATTAGCCCAATTTTCTACTGTCTCGATAGCAGAAGGGTAAGTGCCACTGATTGTTGATCCGCCATTGTATGAAATCACAGCGTCTTCCGTCGAGTGCACATGGAGTATATCTGGACTTCCAGTATCATTGCATTCATTGAAATCATCAAAAGTGACACCGTTCAATGCCACTATAGATCTTATCAAATTACCAGTATCACAAGCCATTCTATGACTCATAAATCCACCATTAGACAAACCGGTTATTACAATCCCGTCAGGATCCGCACCATAACTTTGGACAGCCTCATTTATCAGACCAACTAAGTAACCAACGTCATCAATATTACTTCCGAATGAACAGCATGCTCCTGTTGCATTCCAGCGCCTTTGACCAAACCAGTTCTGTGTCCCGTCGGGGTAAAGGAGTAGATGCTCATTCTCATGTATACTATCGAACATGTGCATGTAGTTCGCATTTCCTAAACCGTTACCTCCGAAGCCATGCAATGCCACTACTAGAGGCAGTGGATTGGAGTAGTTATGACCACCTGGCATCCTTAATTCGGTATATCTACCGTCACGACCAACGGTAACAGAGGTATGCTCATCAGTGTAGTTAATGGGTCCAAAACCATCATTTGAATTAGTATGTGACTTATTCGGCTCGAGAACGTAATGTTCGGAACTGTAAGGAATTATTACTGACCACATGGTTATCAGTAAAGCCATGAAGATAGCTGAAGTTACTACTCTCATGATTTCAGTGTAAACTTTAAGAATATCAAACTGTCCATTACTAAATCTCTTTTAACCATCACTATTTCGATTAGATATGAAGTTTACAGGTTTAACTCTGACGGTTTTTCTGTTAATACTCATGCCATTCTCTGGTTGTATCGGATTCGAGGATGAAGTTATTGAAAATTCAAATGAAGAAGAAATAATTGAAAGTAATATTTATTCTATTCATTGTCAAGAATATGATTATCTCGAAAGGTGCTGGAAACTATTAGTTCCAGATAGTATAGAAAACGATACGCTTGTTCCACTTGTGGTAGACATACATGGTTATACTCAAGATATGGATAAGCACAGCAATATGACTGGTTTTGCTGAAATTGCGATGGAAGAAGGTTTCATCGTAGTATATCCGGACGGATATGAAAACTCTTGGAATGCCGGAGATTTTTGTTGTGGAGTCGCCTTTGAAGAAGGAATTGATGATTTAAATTTCCTTATAGGATTAGTTGAGAATATAATAGATACACAACCTATCGACACAGATAGAATATATGTCTCGGGATGGTCTAATGGATGCGGGATGACACAAATGTTAGCCGTTGAGGCAAGTGAATTATTTACAGCAGCCGGATGCATGTCATTCTATTTGATCGCTCCTCCTTCTTCTGATTATTCCCCCATACCTTTCATGGAAGTTCATGGGCTATTAGATGATTTAATTTTATATGGCAACACAGGTTTACTCTATGTCTTTGGACAAGAAACTGGATGGCTTGAAGAAGGAGCAATACAAAATCTCGAAGATTGGAAGGATTTGAATAATTGTGAAGGCATTGCTCCTGAAATAATTACTATACAGGATGATTATGATATTCGAGGATATTCTGATTGTGAAAATGGGGCAGAAGTTCGTCTAATGACATTGAACTATGGAGGCCATAATCCGTATGCAAAAGACTGTGAGGACTATGAATCAGACTCTCCGGATGATGCAGTTTGGTCGTGTCGAAAAAATCCTACTGGGATAGAATCCACACGTATATTATGGGATTTCTTAAATGATTTTTCTAAAAATGATGATGAATAAACAAAACCAATTAGAATATTAATTGAAATATTTAATTGCAGAACTACGAATAATCCAAATCAAGGTATAACCTAATACCAAAGTAGCATATAATGAGTATGTTAATTCTAACTCACTATCGGTCATCCCGATTACAGTCATTACAGTAAGAAATAGTATTAAGATTGCAGAAAACCATTTAATTTCTTTTTCTAGTCTATTATCTACGTCATTATCAGATCCATATTTCTTGAGAAAAAAACTCATTACAGACCAACTTAATACAAAAGCCCCTACTGAAATTGCTATTTCAGAGACTGCATTAATTCCACCTAATAGTAAAAAGATGATGAAGCCAATTAATGTGCCAAATGCCCAAGTTAATTCATTTTGTAATTCCTCATTCATCTTATCATCTCTCTATTATAACCATATAGGAATCACGCTTAATACTTTCGAAATGTATGATTTTAAGTCGATTAACCATTATAGCCGTCTTCCCACCATGATTTTTTCTCTTCCTGGTACCACGGCTTTTCGGGACTAATCTCAAAATCTACTCGGCTATGCAGATTATGGCCACCATCAGAAAATACTCGTATGCTCCATTTACCTTCATGTTTCTCTGGGAACATTGCATCACTAACGTCTATATTGCTCAACCAATTCCATCTTTCACCTTCCTCTCCATGATCCTCGTCACCTACATACAACGGATAGATTCCAACCCAAGCAGAGCTACTACCAGGGGGGTCGTTGATTCTGAATCGAACCGGTTTCCCCTCTATCGCCTCTAGCACCTCGATTGAAGGGGGCTTGGAGTCCTTGTGGGCAGGAGTGGGACTGGCCTTGAACGCCCTTCGGATAATACCCAGACTGACGAGGGATAGCGAGCTGATGGCCATCATGATCGAGCCGGCAATGATTAAACCGGTACTTTCGACAATTTTTTCGCCGTCCTGTATCCACATTGGAAGAGGCTCCAGGTTATCGCTTCTTAAGGCCGAAATATCGGTGTAACCTGCCATGCAACCGTAGCATGCTTGTCCTATTTTGATGAGGTTTCTTCCATGGTGATCACGTTGTTCGACGGGATAAATGGATTCGCATTCATTAAATTCGAACACTTGTCGACTTTCATCTGGAGGATTGACTTTCCCATACCCCGTCCACGGGTCAGACATCCAGCTGCCTGAGTGGGTGGCGTTAACGATGATGTTTTCACAGTGGTCATAGATGCCATTATTATCGAAGTCGCCCGGTACCCCCTCGATGAAAATGATGAACCCCTGATCCCCCATGCCGTCTGGATCACTGATCCACAAACTAGCAGAAGTTGCTTCTTCATGATGGATAACTCCGGATAAAGCAATTCCAATGGCAAGAAGTGCGATTCCTGGAATTAGGAGAACTGCGGCAAAAACAGTCGCGATCATGGTCCACCTTGGAGCGGGCTTACCGGGTGTAGCATACGATTCAGCCCACGAAGAGATGAGAGCAAACGAAGCACCCACTAACAGAAATCCACCGATGCCGAACATTATCGCGCCCGGAATAATCATTCCGAGATTCTCCTCGCCCGCTGGGCCTTGCCCCCCGATAAAAAGTGGTAAACCGATACCGAACAGGACCATTCCAGTCACGAATGCGGTGATCACCAGACGCTTGTTCGGTCGTGCACGCGCCCGTTCTGTTGCGACATGTTTCGGCTTGACTGCGAATTCTTTTCTTTCGTGTAACCTGTATCCCCCGTCTGAGAATATGCGTACGCTCCAATCGCCCTCTGATTGCTCAGGGAACGATGCGTTGTTCACATCGATTTCCCGGAGCCATTTCCATCGCTTGTTTTGCTCTCCATGATCTTGGTCGCGCGCATTCGACGGGTAGATGCCCACCCAAGCATCGTTGCTGCTTGGACGATTGCTGATTCTGAAACGAACGGGCTTGCCCACTACTGCTTCCAAAATCTCAATCCCGCTGGTCGCCTGAGTTGTATGGGGAGTAGTCGAAGCTCCCGCAGGAATGGGGAACTCGCCGCGTGGCTTGTTGTGCGTGGCATCATCACTGCATCGGAAGAGCCCTGTGCCTCCTGGCTGCTCAAAGAATGCCGCGTCTTTCGGTGCGCCGCCGCCTCTATCGTTCCATATCTGCCCACCCAAGGGTTGCCTGTTCGGGCTGAGGCAGGCCAAGGCAACACAGACCACGTCCTTGTGTGAGGGCGGAGTTTCGCTAGTTGTCCCCACGTCACCAAGTGACACGTAACCCGCTGGCGGGATGGGTCGCCAGCACCAGAAGCGACGCTTGCCGCGTTCCTGCCACCATACTAGATCGAACCTTTCAGGTGGTGCGATGTCTCTACCACCAGCACGAATGACCAGTGTTGAGAAGGTTGGACGCGAGTGCCCGTTCTTGGCGGTCATACCAATCAAATGACACCCTGCAGGAACGCGCGGACTCCAGACAGAGACGTCTTGTTCTGCGCCGGAACCACTGTCGTTCCATACCTCATCGTACTCACTAATCGGGATGAATTCGAAGTTGCCCTGTTCGTTTGACGACGCTTTGGTAGGAGATATTGCAGGCATCTCGTAGACTGCGGGGCCACGCCACCTTTCGTCGACATCGTTCCAAGTTCCCCGGGCTTGCAGGCCGAGGTGCACCCTATTTTCGACGCCTCCGGAGTTGTTGGGCTCGCCATGATACCAGTTAGTGTAAGTCCAAGGTTGGCCATCAGACCAGTACCAGTGGTCAGCACCTCGACCATTGCCACTACCTTTCCTAATTCCGCCTATCCATACAGGTTTCCCGCCAGAGATTCTTGTGACCTCTTCGTTTTCCTCGGCACTACTGATTGTAGCAAGATGCCTTCCCATCGCCTTAGCACGATCGTTGTGCTCGTTCCATGCCATCTCTTCTGGAACAAACATGTACTGACCTTGAGTGCGTGCCTGGTTTGACAATCCAATTTGGAAATCGATTGGTGCAGTTTGAGTCGTAGCGTCGGGCGGGTGATAGACTGTTGGCGCCGGATGCTTGCCGCCTGGGGCACCCGGGTTACCCCAGCCTTCGACATTTTCCCACACGCCTTCACGCGGGGGAACACCGATCTTTCCACCGGTATGCGCGGCATAGAGGACCCCGGCTTTTGAGATGATCATCCACTTGTTCCACTCCGGGCGTTGATGGTTAGTTCCGCAGTCTTGGAAGGCGATGAAAATCTCAGGGTTCTGTGTATGCTGGTAATGGCCGGCGATAGTGCCCCAGTGTCTATTCTCATGTTTGCCGGGCATGAGCTCGTAGTTCCCGTTCACTACCGGACTTCCGGCTTGGGCGACGATTACATACGAGGGCATAGCGGTAATTGTTGTAGATTCTCTTTGTCCTGTACCGCCCGAGGACTCTATCTGGAACTCCTCCCAGCCACCTCTTGGCGCATGGTCACGGTTCCACTGCGCCGTGCCATTCTGCTGCGCACTCAGGTACTTCCCATGACAGGACTTCAAACAGACTACATTGTTGCCACGGTCTTCGACCGTAAACTCCTCCCAGCCACCTGGTGGTGCCGCTCCGCGGTTGATTTGCACGCTACCGTCAGCTTGTGCTGAAACGTACTTTCCGTGCGAACTCTTGAGCGTGATTTTGCCGCCTGGGCGCTCCTCGATATGGAAATACTCCCACTCATTTGCGATGTCACGATTCCACTCAGCACGACCATCGGGCTGGGCGCTCAGATACTTTTTATGTACACTCCTCAGTGAAACCTTTGAGGGCATATGTAATTCCGGTTTAGGTAGCATTTAATGAATAATTTGTATAAGATACAGAAAATTCTATTTTTTCTCATCAACCAAGCCATCATCTAGCTCTTTGTTATATGAAAAATTAGTAGGAACCCAACCTTTCTTATAGGCTGTAAATCCTAAGAAAGCGATTGCACTGATGAATAGAATTAAGATTAGAGATGATAGTAAAATCGATTGCTTCTCAACGCCAGAAGTTGTATCTATTTGTCCATCAATCAAAATCACTCTGCGAGCGTCGACAGGAGACATTTGATCTTCAGTGATGACTAACCTAGAGTAAATAGTAGAATTACCAGATTCAACATGAGGTTGAAGTTCCACATTCCAAGATGACCAGTCGCCACTAGAGGATGTGTCTGATGCTACTTGCCATTCACCACCTCCAACCTTAACCTCGATAAAACCTACACCTTGAGTAGAACCCGATGAGGTCCCAGAAATATCCGACCCATTACCAATACGTTGTAGAGTTTCAAGATTCATTGTGACATTAAGTGAAGAATCGATTGATCCCGCAGACTGAACGAAGAGAAGAGGATCTGCCTGTCCATATCCAAATTCATTATCAGGTCTGGATTCCAGCACACTACAATCATTGAAACCTGGATCATCAAGTAACTGTAGTTCTCTTTCTATCGAATCTACACTAATTATTGACTTTACTTGATCATGTGTTATATCTGGGTTTGCCTCCACCATTAATGCAGCAATCCCAGCCATAAGAGGAGTTGCCATACTGGTACCTGACTTGCTTGTGTAACCATCTGAAGTTGCCGCATCAGGAGCCATGATGTTGGATCCTATGGTTGAAACATCAGGTTTTACCCTCCCATCTGATGTATATCCTCTACTCGAGTATATTGCTAGACCCAAATCCTTGTCAAGACTAGCTACAGTTATTGGTAGATTCGCATCTCCAGGGCTGTCAATAGTATTACAACCTGCAAATGTAGCGCCACCAAACTCATTTCCAGCAGATAGGAAAGTAATGATGCCAGAGGCTGCTACAGCATCCATTTGTTGACTCCAAGCAGAAGAACCATCATTATCGAAATGAATCTCTAACTGTTGTTCACCTAGAGAAGAGGTTAGTATGTCAATTCCTTTTTCATCCTTATTCTCAATAGCCCATTGAGATCCCTCGATAATATCCTGTATATCTCCATCGCAGCATGCTAAGATATTGATTACCCATGCACCTGGAGCAACTCCAACATATCTAGAACCATCAGGCGATTCTTGACCCCCTCCGGTCCCTGCAGCGATTCCAGCGACATGAGTTCCATGAGTGCCTGAATCATATGATTCCCTGGCTGGTTGTTCTGAGTCTGTTACTACCGCGTCATAAAAAGCTGAAATCTTAGGGTCACAATCAATAATGACTGGATTAGGATTTAATGGATCTGGTTCTGGTTGATCACAACCGATAGTAAGATCATCATCCATATCATTGAGACCCTCATGATCTCCGCGAACACCTGTATCAAGAACCGCAATTGTGACTCCGGTCCCATCATAACCATATTCTGACCAAACTTGCTCCACTCCCATGTTAGGAGCCGCCTCATTCATATGTGTCTCTGCTAGACCTAAATCTTCTAACATTACAACTCCGGGTAATTCGAATAACAAAGACTCTGGATGTATTATTTCTAGAGGGATCGTTGCTATCAAACTATCAATATAGATCGGTCGCATTGTAACAGTAGCACCTAGCTCCTCTAAAGCATTAACATCGGCTGAGGATGGATGATGGTCATAATCAACGAAAACTCTGGCATAACCTGGATCTGCTCTTTTCCACCATTGTGAGTGCATTTCTGAACCCTGTGTTAGTAGCCAAGCCAATCGATCATCTATCTTGTCTTGATTTGAATCCCTTGACCAGTCTTCCCACCATTCGTCATGAATTTCCAAAGAGTGTCTTGGCTGCCATTCACCGGCTGCATCAAGCCCTCCTCTATCGTTTTTAGGAGTAAATTCTGATGCAGTCATAGGAAAAATAAGCGTTGCTAATATTAGTAGCGCTACGACTCGCCGTGAATGGAACATCATGCCTACGAAGAGTATGTTACTCAAGTTTCTTACGCTTACAGGATTAACCTTAAATTAACTATCTTAATCAATAAATGGAAATCGAAAAGTTTCATTAAAGAATGGCTTATACTACTACTATGAAGGCATCGCCCGCACTCAAGAAGGGCCCAATTGGGATCTTAATCAGCATCATTTGTCTAGTAATTGTTTTTAGGGAATTTAGTCGTGTTGGAATAATTTAGGTATGATCGAAATGATAGAAATAGAAGATATAGAGAAGGCTCAAGAAGAATGGGGACAAGGAATCGTTTCTATTTCAGCGGCACATAATTCTGGCAAGGACTATATCGAAAGAGCTTCATCACATATTGAATCATTGTATGCATACGAGATTTCTCCAGTGCTGTTCAAACCCACACTAGCAACTGAACAACAATTTAGGCCAAGTGTAGAAGGAGCTCTTTCATACTTTGTTGGAGGAAATGATTCATTTCCTGAAGACAAAGGTTTCGCTATCAAGGATTGGATTAATGTTAGATTCGAAAATAATAACTACTTTATCTATGAAAAAACAGCTTTAGTAATGGGTAATTACTTTTTCATGACTCCAGATAGAGATGAAGTAAAAGTTGAGTTTTCTTTTGGATATATTGTTGATTCAAGCGGTAATCTTCGAATTAATCTACACCATTCTTCTATTCCTGCAAAGACTGATACATAACATTGTAATCTTTATATCTCAATTTTACTAATATGTAATATGAAGTTAGCATCGTTAAGTCTGTCATTCATATTTTTTTCTAGTATATTGAGTGGATGTTTAACAGAAGAAGTATCAAATCGTTACATTGAAGATGAATCTGAATTACTTGATCCTGAGGAATTAGGTATATGCGGAGATCTTGACGGTGATGGTGTGATGGATTGCCCACTGAGTGGATATATCCCTAATACTATGCCCTGGTGGTGTAATTCAACAGGAATCGGAGGGCATCATGTTGACTCTGCTTATGAAGGTAAAGAAAAAGGTGAGTTAAATGATGAAGATTGTGAGATATTGACTAATGAGTTTCAAGCAGCTCTTGAGTGGGCATCTAAATGGAGTACTCTAGGTGAAGCAGAAGCAGATGGGTACCATATGATGGTCGGATACACCGAAGGAATGGGGACACACCATACGAGAATTGGTGATTTCAGAATGGATGATGAAAACTTTAACAAAACTTCACCAGAATTTCCTGGAACCACAATTGATGAAAACTTCGATTACTCACAACCGGAGTTTCTAATGTTTTCAGGAGAAGAAAATGATTCTCAACTTGTTGGATTTGCATGGTTAGTAAAAGCACCTTTGGACATTCCCCCAGAAGGATTTACCGGAGATAATGACTGGTGGCATCGTCATGAATCATTATGTTTTAAAATTGAAAATATTATAGTCCAAGGAGAAGATCTAAGCGAGAATGAGTGTACAGAAAGAGGTGGGGAAAATGTTGTTTTAGATGAATATTGGATGGCACATGCTTGGATAGTTCGGCCTTGGTTAACCAATGGTGATGTATTCACAAATCACCACCCCTGTCTAGCAGAAGATGGCGCTATTTTTGATGAAAAAGATGAATGTTGGGATGATTTTTCAGGTCACGTTGGTCATGATATAGAATAATAATAATAATTTTTAATTTCCTAATTATTAGTTTTATTTAAAATGTTATTAATAGCGGAAGTGCTATGCAAACATCTCTAGATGCACCTTCATCGGAAGAAGAAAATGATTCACAGGTATACGATGTCATCATAGTTGGTGCGGGTGCAGCAGGTGTAGGAGTTGCAATATCATTAGCTCATGTGGGGATTGAGAGCTTTTTATTGGTAGACAGAGATACAGTAGGATCGTCGTTCTCATCGTGGCCCAAAGAAACAAGATTCATCACTCCCTCTTTTCCAAGTAATTCCATAGGTATGCTTGACTTAAATTCTATAGCAATTGGAATTTCGCCTGCATTCAGTATGAAAATTGAACATCCTACTGGTAGTGAATATGCTTCACATTTACAAGATCTTGTGGATTATTTCGAGCTTCCAATACGTGAAAATACCGACGTTAAAGAAATACAAAAACATGATGAAATATTTCATTTGGAAACTGAAAACTCTATATTGAAGGCTAAGAATGTTATTTGGGCTGCGGGAGAGTTTCAATATCCACGTTTGACTGGTTTCGATGGAAGTGAATTATGCCGACATACTGCAACAGTAAGTGATTATACTGATTTACCAGGAGATGATTTCATCATCATTGGAGGATACGAAAGTGGAATTGATGCTGCGTACCATCTGGCTAGAACCAATAGAAAAGTGAGAGTTTTTGATAAGAATAGTCCTTGGGGAGAAGGTAGTTCAGATCCGAGTATTTCTCTAGCAACTTTTACTTTTGAAAGAATGCGGGATACGAGTTTTGAAAGTAATGTTGAACTATACAACGACAACCCCATAAGTTCTGTGAGATTGATAAATGACGTATACGAAGTAAAAACAGAAGATGGGAAGAAATTCAGGTCTAAAGAACAACCATTATTGGCAAGCGGATTTATAGGAAGTCATAAATTTGTTTCTCACCTTTTCGACGAAAGAGACGATGGTTTTCCATTACTCAGTGAACAAGATGAATCTACTATAATTCCTGGAATGTATCTTTGTGGCCCTTCGGTCCGTCATGATAATCATGATTTTTGTTTCATATACAAGTATCGTCAAAGATTTGGAATCGTTGCTCAATCTATTGCTTCGTCTCTAGGTATAGAAACTGACGAATTCGTAGAGGCTTATCGAGGATGGGGGATGTACTTAGATGATTTATCATGCTGCGGTCAGGAGTGTTTAACATGCTAAATGATAATAGTACAAAAGATATTGCAATATTATCGGATAACAAGATTACAAGAATGGAGAAAATCCTAAGTTTTGAATGGTTAGGGCAGACATTTGCAAGTCTATTTTGGATTGTTAGTGTTTTCACATACGGCATTGGTTCCACAGGCGATTGGTTGCAATTATTTGCAGCATCATCATGGATGGTGTCGAATATTGCAACTATTATATCAATCAAAGTATAGTTGACAATTTTCATTTCATATTGATGAATATCATCAATATATTTACAATGGCAAGAAAATATAACATCCCAATGGTGAATTTAAATGTTTTAGGATATTCATATTTAGTTTTCCAACCTCTCCCTTTCATATGAAATCCTCCATTTGAGATACAATATCCAGCATACAATATGAGAAAAATGCTTACTAACAAATAAATTATTATAGCAATTATATTCATCAAAACTATCCCCTAAGTTTCTCTGTATGTTTAATTATACTATCTACAAATTTTTCAACACGATTCTTGATATCATCATCAATTAGATTCCCATCATCATCGAAAGCAGTCTTTACTTTAGCAATAACTAATTGCTCAGGAATTGAAAATCCATGTATCCATCTAACTACAGTCCTCATATGATTGAGAGTAGTAGTATTTGACTGACCACCTAAAGTGCTAATAAAAGCGAAAACTTTGCCTGATGTTTGATTGAAAGATAACCAATCAAGAGAATTCTTCATTACTCCGCTCATTGTACCATGATATTCCGGACTTGAAAGGACAAAAGCATCGACAGAATCTGCTAATTCTTTGTACTTTTTGACATTGGGGTGATCCCAACAGCCTTCTTCACCAACAAATGGTAATGGATTTTCATTGTTATCCCATACAACCCAGTCAATCCCCTTGCTTGTGAGTTTATCAGAAACTATCTCAAGCATTCTTCCATTGGCTGATTCTAATGTGTAAGTTCCACATATTCCCATCACTCTAAATTGGCGCGCCATAGACTCCGCACGCAGTGTATGACTTGAATACTAGCCTAAAGATAGACAAATACGGCCAATACTTAACTCGAAGAAGTATATGCGCGTGATATGTCTGATTTGGATGTAGCAGCTATGTTACGAAATGCAGACAAAATGGCTGATGATAACAAATATGCTGAATCAGTAAAAATTTATTCAAAAATAATTGATTTCGACTATAATTATACCGCTGCTTGGTATGGATTAGGAGTAATAAAGGCAAAGATGGGTGAGTTTGAAGAATCAATAAAGGCATTTGAACAAGCTCATAGAATTAATCCCGATTATAGTTCAACTAACGCAAATCTAGCATTCTTACTGGAGAAAAAAGATCCTGAAAGAGCAATTAATTTTGCAAGAATGGCTATCGATACTATCGGTGAAGAAAAACAACTATTACGTATAGCTAATTTAATGGAAAATATTGAAATTAATTTGTTTGATTATTCACACAAGTACCAAGGTGATCAAAAAGAGGATGTGGTTACTCTAACTGCTAAATCTATTCCTCAAGAAGATTTGGAAGAAGGAATGATACATGTTGAAGAAGTAGATTTTGTGAATAGTAAAACTGCAAGAACTTCACGAGCAAATAAGATGACTGAAAAAGGAGATCACGCCTCAGCTGTTAATGAATGGAAAGAGTTACTCAAAAAAGATAATTCAGATATTGACTCATGGAAGGGATTAGCAGATGCTCTTTCTAAAGCAGGCTATATCGAAAGAGCTAATCAGTGTCTAAAAAGAGTTCAAGAATTAACGGAAATAGAAAAAGAAACGATAGTAATAGATGAAAATGAAGAAATGGAAAATCTGATTTCTGCTGCCAAAGAAGTAAAAGAAAAAATTGTTCCAATAGAAGAAAATGATTCTAGAGATGTTAATGAATCTATTGAATGGTATAACAAAGGTTTGGTTTTGATGTCTGAGAATAATGCATTAGAGTCTTTAAACTGCTTTGATAAAGCACTGGAAGGTTCTCCCGAAGAAGAAATAGAACTCAGAGTAAGGGCGCATAATGGCAAAGGTCATGCGTTATACCAACTAGAGAAATTTGCAGATAGCATTCAGGAATATCATTCTGCAATAGTACTAGATCCGACTTCTGTTACGGGAAGAACTCTGTATAATATGGGTTCTTCATATGCTTCAATTGAATTATACGCTGATGCCGTAAAATGCTTTGAACAAGCAAAAAATAGAGGACTGGGGAAAGAAGACCAAAGATTGTGTCAAACACAAATAAGTAGATGTAAATTATTGATTAAAGAGCAAAAAAAGATGAGCTAGATTTCTAGATATTGGTGACTAGAATGTTTAACAAGTTATTGATATATGGGGAAAGAGACAGAACTTTAGAAACTGCTTTAACAACTATTTTTGTACTAATTGCATCATTAATTTTCCTGTATTACAGTAATATTATTTTTGTGACTCCTGATTTAAATTCGTTGGTGAAGTCCAGTTACTTCTCTGAAGAAGTTCTTGCAATTTTTAGATCAATATGTGCATTATTGAGCATTTTTACTCTATCTTGGGTTGCATTAGACCCAAAGGGCTCTCCAGATTATCCATTATATTATGTTGAAAAGAAAAATCGTAAACGTGATTCGAGTGGAATAACAAGACTTGCTGCTTTCACAATGTGGCATTTTGGACTATTTGGAATCACCTTCATAATTTTAGCAACAATATCCTGGATAAATTTATCCGGTAATGAGGTCCCTAAATGGATGTTAATTTCAGGACCGATACTATTCGCATCAACTTACAGTTGCGCCATACTGGTTTCAAGTATAGTTACATATTTCATTATTGATGATCAAGTTTCACGAGGGAATGATATTGATCATTTATTTTATTGGTATGAGATAGTCATGCACAATTTCAATGTAATAATTTTAGGAATTGCATTACTCATCAATAATATTGATATAGATTGGAAATATTTTGTATTTCCAATTATTTTTGGTATTTTATATGTAGGGTGGGCGAGAATATATGCCCATTTTGCAGGTGTTTATATCTATAACTTTCTAGACCCGAGGCTTAATGGTGGACCAATTTTACATCTAATCTTACTGGGAATGATCACTGTTTCATTCGCAATTGTAATGTTATTTAGATTAATAGTTGATTGGAACTATCCAATTGCAATAATTATTATTTCAATTTTCACAATTTCAATCATTAGGATTAGAAAGCCAGAAATAAGAAACTAAAATCTTATTCGGAAATATTAATTGAAATTGGAATCGATTTACTGGTAGGAGTATTACTTCTATCAGCAACACTTTCCAAAGGAATGAGCATATTTGATTCTGGGAAATAGGTTGCCACATTTCCTTCAGGGATATCATATGGGACTACATACCACTTAGGAGAAGTAACTAATCCAGATCTCATTTTTGAACTCAAATCAACTAATGAACCTTTATTTAACTCAAGATTAGCCATGTCATTCTCATTCATTAGAACTACACGTCGCCCATTTTTAATTCCTCTATATCTATCATCTAAACCATAAATAGTAGTATTGTATTGATCATGAGATCGGATAGTCATCATCATAAAATCTGATGAAATTGCATAAGAAATATCATTTGTAATGAAATTTGCTAAACCATTTTTAGTTGTAAAAGTTCGTGAATCTCTAGGCGGATTTGGTAGATAAAAACCTGACTTAGATTTTATTCTATCATTATACCCTTCAAATCCAGGGATCGTATTTTCAATTAAATCTCGAATTAAATTATAGTCCTCGGATAAATTCTTCCATGGGATTCCACTACGTTCCAATCTAGATTCAAGTGCTCCTCCAATTCCTGAGACAATTGCCGGTTCAGAAATTAATTCTTTACTAGCTGGATTGAAGGTTCCTTTAGAAGAATGTACTATCCCCATAGAATTTTCTACTGAAACAAATTGTTTTCCAACCAAATTGGAATTATCTATTTCTGTACGACCAAGGCATGGAAGAATTAAGCCTATTTTCCCAGTGATTAAATGTGAACGATTAGGTTTTGTAGAAACATGTACAGTCAATTCACAATTTGAGAGTGCAGATGATGTTCTATTTGTGTCAGACATTGCCGAAAGAAAATTACCACCCATTGCCAAGAATACTTTTCCATCACCCATCTCCATAGCTTTAACCGCCTCAACTGAATCGAATCCATGTTTTTCAGGACTTCTAATACCAGTAGATTTCTCTAGGCTATCGATAAATGCAGGTGAAGGTTTGTGATTAATACCAACCGTTCTATCTCCTTGAACATTTGAATGCCCTCTAACAGGACAAACTCCAGCTCCTGGTTTTCCAATATTCCCGCCTAAAAGAAGGAAATTAACTATTTCTTGTATAGTAGAGACAGAATTTTTATGCTGAGTAATTCCCATAGCCCAGCAGACGATAGTAGATTTTGATTGGGATACTTTATTTCCTACTTCTAAAATATCTTGCAGAGAAATTCCAGTGATTTTAGATATTTCATCATAGTTAGAATCCATCACTTTTTCCCTATATTCATCAAAACCATTAGTGTAATTACTAATAAAATCTTCATCAATATTTCCTGAGTCAATTATTGATTTAGAAAAAGCCCGGAAAAGTGCTTGATCAGAATTAATTTTGACTTTTAGGTGTTTATCTGCTATAGAAGATCCAAATCCAAGCATCTCTATAGGATTTTGAGGATGCTTAAATTTCTTCATTCCAGTTTCTACAAGAGGATTAATACTAATTATTGATGCACCTTTTTTCTTAGCATCCCTCAATGCAGTTAACATTCTAGGATGATTAGTTCCAGGATTTTGACCTACTACAATTATTAAATCTGCAAAATTAAAATCATCTAATGTCACAGTCCCTTTACCAATGCCAATTGATTCTGTTAAGGCTACTCCAGATGATTCATGACACATATTTGAACAATCTGGAAGATTATTGGTACCAAACCTTCTTG
>Ga0209359_10000118_pt1 | contig 16929 bp, 11 predicted proteins | sample MarorgKNORR_S2LV_FD_188224 | JGI IMG/M metagenome (GOLD analysis project Ga0209359, IMG submission 188224) | Marine microbial communities from the Southern Atlantic Ocean, analyzing organic carbon cycling - Surface_A/KNORR_S2/LV (SPAdes) (version 2) | ecosystem: Environmental > Aquatic > Marine... | reverse complement strand
TGTATAGGTGTATTTGCTTTTTTTAGATTCGGATTTCCAAGGTAAACATTATCAGACATAATTCAATTAGCAATTCCAGCGTCTTCGTGCTTGTCTTAATCGACTATTCGGATCTTTTGCTGCTTTAGGAAACTTCTTCATTTGTCCTGCACTTCTTGCACAGTAACTCTTTCTTCTGTTTGCGGCCTTTGATCCTTTCTTCAATTTGGAAGGTTCAGTTGTTACAGCAGTCTTTAATTTAGATCCGGGATTTCTACGACGATATGCTTCGACACCTTTCTGTGTCATTCCAGCACCAGATTTTGTGGGTCTCTTGTGTCCAGACTTGACACTCATACCCTTCATATCGTCTTCAGATAACTTTTTTACTTCGTCCTTACCCTCATAACCTATTTCATCTCTCCAGTTTACCATAGATTCACCGACCTTTTTCTTCACACAGTTTGGATATCTCTTACCAAACATGGTCTTCATACCTTTTTTCTCATAACCCTTCCAACACTTCTCATCAATGTTTTCTGCTTCTTCTTTTGTAACACCTGCTTTGGCTCTTTCTTTCTCAGCAATGCTCTTAATAAGCATCTTTAACTTTGCTCTCTTACCATATGGATTTGGTTTCTTTTCTTGTTTACCAAACGCTGCCATTTGACCAGATGGTTTACCTGATCCCTTAAACATACCATATGCAGAACCCTCGGAGGTTGTTGTGGTATGTTGCTCATCAGGAGTATTTGATGCGAGATTTTTTGCTTTCTGCTTCTTGGAGATCTTTGGCCCACCCATTGGATCTCCATATTCATCTCTTTTTACTTCTTCTTTCATACCTTTGACTTTTTTTACACCTCTTTTTGCCTTATGCTCCTCTCCTCTTTTTACTGCGAGTTCTGCTGCCTGTGATGGCTTCTGACCAAAGTATCCTTGAGGTTCTGTGCTACCTTTTTTACCAAACTTTCTTTCATTTCTTGCTAGATTTTTTCCAAAAATCATACCTTTATCTATCTTAGCTTCAACAAAATCAGTTCTCCAATCAGATGGATTGAGTGGTTCTGGTTTGATAATGTCTACTGCTTCAACTTCAGTAAACTTAATGTCATCTTTTTTCCAATCTTGAATTAATAATTCACTCTCTATCGCAGTTTCCTCTTTCATATGAGATGCTGCCTTGTAAAGTGGTTCACCTGTTTTTACATTTTTCTTACCTGCTTTATAACCTTGATACGCTGGTGTATTACCTTTCTTGTCAGCATTAGTTACTTCATATGCCTCTGATTTATTACCCCAGTTTGCAGCACCCACTTTACGACACTTTACTAAAGCACCTGATGCATATGCACTTGGCCATACAGAATATCTTGACTTGACCTTATGATAACAAGCATCCTTTGTTCCACTACCCTTACCTTTCTTATCCTTTACTTCACTAATAATATCATAAATTGTATTTGTTTCTGAGCGATACTTCTCTCTCTGATTAGGTATTATATACTCAACATCTAATTGATCTCCAACTTCTACATTATTCTCTGCAAACCAACCACGATTTACTTCGATTGCTAGTTCAATATCTCCCTCTGAATAAACAGGAAGTGGATTATTTGGTTCTAACTCTTTAATACTTTCAATAACCCCATCTTCTCTGATAAACGCAATATCAAGAGGTATTCTTGTCTCAGTCATATGAAAAGACTGTTTTGCAATATTATCAAATACAAAAAGCATTCCACTGTCTGTATCTAAACTTTCACGGAACATCAGTCCTTGCTTGAAATCTAAAGCACTCTTTGGAATCTCTAGTCTCAAAGGTAATGTTGTAAATTCTTCTTTCATTTTTCTTTTTGGATCAGTTGATACCATAGTTGGTGCTGCTGCACCAGATTTTTGTGGTTGATTGGGATCTGCTGCTCTCTTTCTTCTTGCAGCACTATCTCTCTCTTTATCACTCATAGATCTTCTCTTTGAAGAAGATGTGCATTTAGGAGTTGTTTTCTGACCGGGTTGACGAGCACAAGGCTTACCATCATATTTACCACCAACTTGAACCCAACCTTTTACTTTGCGTCCAGACTTAGTAGTTCCACTTGATTTACCAAACCATGCACGAAGTCCTTCTTCTGTCATGTTCTTTGGTTTCTTACCCTTCTTTTTCATGTCGATTGCAATCGCTGCCTGTTGTGCAGGATTTGCTGCTTCTTTCACTTCTTTGCTGTCAAGATAATCTGCAGCAGTATCTAAGTAATCAGATGCCTTAGTTATCTTTGATTGTACCCATGCTTTGAAATTATCTTTCTTGCGAGAGTGTTTAACAATCCTTTTAGATGCTCTACCTGCTGTCTTCAATTGATTACGAATCATTTCTGGTTCGTGATCACCATGTTTTTCTTCATTCATTGCTTTTTCTAAATCATCTGCTTGTTTAGCATGTGTTTTAGAACCACCCCTTAGTTTCTTAACCAATTTTTTTACAAATGGTTTATCTTTTTCATCTAAGGTTTCTTTCATTAAAAATCCATCATCACGAAGAACTGATCCTTCGGGAATTGGTTTACACTTCTTATCAGTGTTGCAATAGTAGTATCCTTTTTTACAGGATTTCATCATTCAGCAGTTTCTGAGTCATTATTATTTAGAATACCTTGTTTTAGTAGTTTTGATAACTCGCTTGTAGATCCTACAAATAATGCATTATTAGTGACATTACTTTGAGTTTTTGTCTTTTCTTCATCAATATCTTTCATCTTCTTCTGCAAATCCATTAACTTATCTGTACTGTCTGCAACTGACTTAATTAATTGGCCTGCAACTTCATATGCTCTTGGACTTGCACTTTCACCCGCAAGTTCCATAATTCCATTAATTGCTTCTTGACCCTTTTCGATCAGTGAATATAATTGTCCCCTTGTATATTTGTAATCTTTTTCAACATCATCTTTCTTGAGAACTACATTTGGCAATTCTTGTTTTACATCTGGTTTAACAATAGAGGTTTCTACATTTAAAGACTTTTCAATACTGTTAAAATTTGTGTTCATCATGAGTCTGTCCTTGTTGCAGGATTAAATTGTAATGAATCTGTAAAGATGCTTGATGTTTCATTAAATCCAAAGTCATCATCAATATCAATCAGATTATCATCTGCTGTAGTTAATTTATTAATTTTTGTATTTTCAAGGTGTTCTACTTTAACTGTACTATTAAATCCTCTCTTGACTGCAAGAGTATTTGCATCTGGTTTAGCATCAACTTTCATGATTTCAGTATCAATTACAATACGATCACCAACAGCAAAATTAGATGAATCAGTGACAGTAATTCTCACATCATCTTTACCAATGTTAAATGTTAATTGAGCAGTATTATCAGCATCATAATCCTTAAGTGCTTTAGGTGTAACTGTGTATCTTAGTTCTCTTCTCTTATTCTCACGATCCATATTAGTATGGTAATCCAACTGGACTTTCTTAATAAGACCTTCTGGTGTATCTGCAACTGGGCCGAATAGATATGTTTTGGCAGTAAAGTTTAAAGTATAGATTAATGCTCTTCTGGTTGCAAAATCTCCCTCATAATCATCTTGGAATGAAATATTATCTAAGACCACACTAATATCTCTTTTCTCACCAATTACACTTATCAAATCTACAGTTAAATTAAAAGATGGTTGAAAAAATGGTAAAATCTGTTCTATGATTTGTAATCCATCATCGTTTAGTTTAACTAAGATATTTAATTCAAAACCAATATTATATGGAACTGGCATGAATACTTTTCTTAAGTTTGATCCATCAGATGCTTTGAATGTTTGTGTGATTGTAGATTTTCTTGTTGCATCATACGCAATATTAGTCATCTCAAAAGACATTCTTGGTAATGTGATTTGAGTTGCACGATTTAAATCTGCTTGCTGTTCAAGTCTTGCTAAAAATTTCTGCATTGGGCCATATGCCAATGCGACTTTCATATCGCTGATTGATTTACCAGTATTATCATTATGACGGATATGAATATCATTAAATAATGTTCCAAACGCTATAACTGTCTTTCTAAGTATTTCGTGATAAAAATAAGTGCCTAACATTAGTATGTACCAAAGGGATTAGATTCCGCAAAATCAACAATTTCATCTGCAGCCAGTTCAAATTCATCATTATCACTGTATGCATCATATTTATCCTCTTGTTCATATTGACGAACATTATATGCAACAAATGATGTTGTTCCTGTTGACAGTGTTAATGATGATGAAGATGTATTCAGACTTGGAGAATCCATAGTTATTGTACCTGCACCGATTGAAATTACAGTGACACCTATACCAATAACATTGTCAACTGCGGATACTGCAGCACCTACAGATATTCCTGTTGTATTGATTCCAGTGATTAATGTTGTTGATACACCAACTGTTCCAGTTGTTGTTCCTGTTGAAACAAACACTGTCTTATGAATTCTATGACCAGTTCCCGGATCAATTCCTATCTGTATTCTGACTTCTTCACCGGGAATAAATCCACTAACAGTTGATCCAATCCCAACATTTGTAATTTTAAGAACTTTTGTATCTGCATCCCATGATCTAACGATTGCCTCTGTATTCGATGTTTGACCGACAATTAAATCATTATAAAGGTAATTACCACGACCAGTTATAATATTTGGATCTCCCACTGTAACTGTTGGAGCAACTGTGTATCCTACACCGGGGTTAACAGGTCTTATAGACGATAATTTAGCATTTCCAGTGTCAATCACAGCAGTAGCAGTTGCACTCGTTCCAGCACCACTAGGCCCTGCTACAGTGACTAATGGTGGAAGGGTATATCCAGAACCCTCATCTGTAATAGTGTAAGATATCACACCTCTTCCAGATGTTGTAATTCCACATGTTGCAATTGCACCAGTTCCATTTCCACCAACAATACTAATACTTGGTGCGATTGTATATCCAGCACCTGCATTTGTTAATATCAATTCCTTAATAGAGAATACACCATTCCTTTCAGTTGTGATTGCAACAGCAGATGCGTTTACACCTGTTGCAGATCTTGAAGTTGAAATGAATACTGTTGGTAATGATGTATATCCAGATCCATCGTTTAAAATTGTAAGTGAATTTATAAACCCAGACTGAGCAGGTGCAAGAGTTGCTGATGCTGTTGCAGTTGCACCTGAACCAACAAGATTAAGTGTCGTAATAAATCCTTGATCTTCTATCTGTGTATCAATTTCATCAATAGATGTATCAATAACCTCATCCTCATATTCAAATAGTTCACACTGCAGTTGATAAACATAATTTTTACCTAACTGATAGAAAGGTTGCTCATGCTCTACAAATTTGACTTCAAATAATCTTGATCCTAACGGAAAGAAAACTAAGTCACCTTCTCTTGGTCTTGTTGCTAATTCGTAATCATCTGGATCTAAAAATGGTGATATAAAATCTTCAAATCTTTCTTTTGATATGGTAAGTGTAACTTCATCCCTTAGACTTACACCAAATTTTGTCATAATATCGCCAGCACCTGAATACCCCTCATAGGTATTAACATATGCTTCCAATAAAAAATTATCATCAAATCGAGATGATTGCACCTCTTCGATGATCGATTGTCTATTTACAAATTTTCTTGGTATATAAGTAATCTCAACCCCATAAATTTGCAACTGCTCATTTATAAGATTTTGAACTAATCTTTGTTCACCGGGAGATCCTTGTAGAAAAAACGGATTGAGTGCCATACATATTACCCGATAAAGTCAAGAGGAGGTAACTCGTATTCGAGTTGCATCTTCTGTAAAATAGCATCTAATTCTCTCTGGCCATCATCGTATATTTCTCTTCCATTCAATTCCAATCCACCGGGAAGTTTAACTCCTCTAAACTTAATTAAGTTTTGACCCCACTGCCTTTTCATTAGTGCAGTCAAATACATTTTTAAAAATGGATCATTATAAACCTTTGTAAAATCATTTGGATTTAATATTCTCTGACAATCAATTACTATAAAATCTCCCACATTGATTGAGTTGTAATCCATATCAAGATACAACCTATTTTGTTTTTTATTAAATCTTATTTGTTTTTCAGGTGTAAGTAAAAAATCTATATCCTCAAGATAAGATTTAGTCATAGAATATTGTAATAATTCAACTGAGTTGAAATAATACAAATCATTTAAAAATAACTGATATTTGATACTAAACATTCCACCTGAAATGGAACTGCTATCAAATTTAAATATCTTTTCGATTCCAATAACTGAATCTGGAATTTGAATAAAATTAGAATTTTCTACAAAACTTGAAGTGGTTGTTCCATATCCACTAATTGCAGTCGATGTACCTGTTGTTGTTACAATACCAGCAGTGTTTTGAGAATCTGTTTCCGATGTTGCCTTTCCTCTATCTAACTCATCTTGAGTGAATTCATGTTTAAGAAACATCTCTTCAACACCATCAAAATGTCTCTCGTTGAAAATTTGAATCGCATCATCAACAAGATCGTCAATCTGGTCATCATCAATATTAATCTCCAGCACAGGAGCTCCTAACTTCCTTAATGCATAGTCGATTAATCCTTGTCTTGATGATGGTTGTGCCATTATTCTGCTTCTACCTCAGCTGCTAGATTTTCGTATTTTTCTTGCCACTCAAGTGCTTTTGCTGCTAATTGAGTTTTCTCATCATTAAAGTCTGTCATTACAGTTGTCAATTTCGCTTCCAAAAGAATATTTTGGTTTGTTAATGTTGCAATCTTTTGATTGTAAATCTTAATCAAAGTGTTTACATCAACATCATTATTAGAGTTTGCCATTGTTAAAGCTAGAAGGTACCCCCATCTATGGTCGTTGTCCACATGGGCTTGCTAGTGTATGTAGTCGAGACAGCGGTAGGTGTTTTTCCAGTTCCAGCACCATTTAAAATTAAATCAGCAGAAGTATTAAATGTTCCAGTTACACCAATTAATGTGACTGTTGTTCCAGATGATGATGTTTTTACAACACCCTGTTGTGTACCACCACCTGCTTGAGTGACTAAATCACCGGCAGTCACTGTTTGTGAACTACCTAATGTGATTGATATTTCTGTAACTGCAGTTAATAACTGAGTTGAGGTAATTGTCGCTGCACTTGGAGCAGTGGTTGAGTTCTGTAAACCATCGCTATCAAAATATACAATACCGTGTGTTGAGAAATCACCAGACTGATAATAGATACCCTTGATATCTAAATTACCTCTTGTACCTGTAACAACTTCATTACTTACAGTTGCATCAGGAATATATGTAAATGCTCTTGCTGGTGCATTACTATTCTCACCCGTACTATCGTTGTATCCAAAGAAACCTACCTTGGTATTAGCAGTACCAGTTGCAGTATTATAGTTGAATGAAATACCACGATCAGTGTTTGTATCAAAGGCATGAGTAATAGTTAACTGAGTTGTTGTTACAATACCTGCAGTTGTATTATTACTAATAAAGATTGTACCAAGTCCCACTCCACCTGCTGGTGGAACATATGAATGAACTGTACTGTTATTAGGAATACTTGAACTTCCTGTAACAACATCGCCTGTATTGATACCTACAACAGAATCAATAACAATAGTAGTTGATCCAGATCCAACTGTTGTGAGTACGGTTCTTACGCTGGTTACATCACCAACCTTCATGATTGCGTCATTTACAGTCGCAGTTGTAGAGTTAACCGTAGTTGTAGTACCATCAACTTGTAAGTCACCTTTAATGATAACCGTACCTTCATTACTTAATCCATCTGGATATGGGTCAATGAATAGTTGATTTCCACCACCTTGTCTGGTAGCAATAACATTAGATGAAATACCAATATTATCAATCTCTACTCCACCTATTACACTTATCTTACCGTTAAATGTTGATATACCAGTTACATTTAAGTTTCCACCAATATTGACATTCTTTTCTACACCCAATCCACCCTCTGTAAATATTGAACCTGTATCTTTACTATTTGACTGAGTTGCAATGTTGATTCTAATATCAGATCCAGTAAATGTTAATTGATCTGTGCCATTCTCATCATACTCAATTTTAGAATCTTTACTTGTACCAAAAGTTAAGAAAGTATCATCAGGAATAACAACCTCACCACTTCCATTTGGATCAATTGTAATATCTCCATCAGTATTTGTAGAGGAAAATACATTACCATCTAGAGTTAAGTTATCTACATTCCACTGGTCAACTTTTCTGTTCTGATCTAATATCGCAACAAATCCGTTTGATGCTGTTGTTGGGTTTGATTGACTTGCCACCAATCCTGGCCCATGTGCCATTAAGTCTGTGAAATATCTACCACCTATGACATCCACATTACCTGCGTTATCACCGACAAATAGTCTTTCACCTTTATTCGCTTGTGTTCCAGCTCCAATGGTTAAACCAAGTTCACCGAAATTAAGACTCGACGGAGCAGTTGCACCCGTTGATCTTTTAACTCGTATAATGCTGGCCATTTAAAAACTTCCTCCGTTGATGTCCAAATTCTGTGTTGCTCCCGGTGTTAACTCAAGAGTTGCTGTAAATTTAGCCGTGCTTGCATCATATACTAGAACCATACCATTTTGGGGGTTAGTTATATTCACATCAGACAAACCCGCTAGGGTTCCACTAACATTACCTGCTAGTGAAGAAACAACTTTTACAGCGTTTTGTTGACCTACTCTGACTTTAATGTTTGACATTAGCGTGTCACTCCTTGTCTTACTAAAACGGATCCTTCCACAACTCGTGTGACCTCACCTGCACTATCCGAAACAATAACATCATAGACATATCGTCCGGGTTTTATGCTGGCAGTCGTAGTGCTTGTCAATCCAATTTGAATTTTACCTGTATTTGCATCTGCAATCGAAGCTGTGAATGTACCCGCGATGCCTGTGCTTCCTGCATGCTTTCTCATTTGTGATGAGATAGTGAATCCAGAAATATCCAAGGCAGAATTAGAAGATACATTCTCTAGTTCAAACTGTTGTTGGAATGTTGAACCTGTGTTGATAACAAGGTTACTGACATATACTGCTGCCATCTATTCAATAATATGATGATCTATGTTATATTTATACTTTTATGTTTCATGTGTCAGGACTGTTTCTCAACTAATTGGCTTAGAAGAGATTTAAGTTCATCAATCTCCTTTTGCATTTCGTTTAAACGACTTTGTTGAGACTGTTTCTTATGTTTAGATTTCTTGTACAGATTATATCCTGTGATATCACAGTTTATAATCGCACCAGATTTTTCATCTCGATAGAGATTTTTATGTCCTTCTACAGGTATCATGCCAATGCAATCACTCTAAGATCCTTAAACTTAGGAGCTTCTGCTTCATTCGTACCGTTAAATACGATCTTGATTTGGAATCCAGTAAATTCAGTTAAATTATCGACTGTGAATTGATAATCTACAAACTCACCGCTTGTGTTGGCTGGAACTTTAGAATCTGCACGACCAGAGTTCTTTGATCCATCAATCACTAAATCACCAAATCCATCACCATCTGTATCTGTTAAGTTATCAAATCCGGGGAACAATTCATATGATTGCTCAATACCTTCCGAATCAGGTCGGAATAACTTATACAGTGTTCTGAAGTCGGCAGAAGTCTTTCTATCAGAACTAATTAAAACTTTTATTGATGTTGCAGGTGTTTTTAAGTCCACACGATTGGAAATATATATTCCCGAATGTGGATCACCAACATTTTGTTTGACCCTCTCATCATTTGCATAATCTGACACAGGATTATTTAACCTGCTTCTACCAAATATAAGAGATCCATTCATTGTATCTACGACAGGTGATAAATTTTCATCAGATGTTGTAAATCTCATTGATAATGTGGTAGATCTATTTTTTGGTAAATCTGATAATCTCGCTGTTTCATTTACAGGAGAAGCAACTAATCTTGTAGATGTCAATGGATTGACTTTATTCAATTCAATGTTTTCATAACCCTGATCTAAGAATGAGATCTCAGAACCACCAACACTTGTTCCACTTATTGTTCTTAATTGTGAATTGAGTGATGTATTTCCGGGTTGAATTGTATTAAATCTTGGTAGAACATTGTTAAACTGAATGTTCTTAGACGCATGAATTTGTGTTCCACCACCAGACCTTTCATCTGTAAATGAAGCCATAATATCATTTGCTGATAAGTCAGGTAATCCTGTTCTACCAGAACCTCTTGGAACTTCAATGAAGTAGTTATCAATATCTTTTTTACTTGATAGTAAAGCAGAACTTGACATATTATGAACAGTGTTAATACCTGTTAGTGATAAACCATTAAATTGGTAACTAAGTGCTAAACTTCCTATCCCATGCTCACGAATAGCAGATCCGTTTACTCCTCTTTCTGCAATACCAATTGATGATATTCCAATGGAGTCATATCTTATAATTTCATTATTAACCTGAACATAACCTCTTGATGTTGTGATTCCCTCAAATGTTGCAAATTTAGAAGTGTTTCCAGATCCAACAACGATGAAGTTATCATTCAGTCCCAACTCAGCAGTTAAAGGTGCTGGTTCAGTGGTTGGTGAGACATTTGATATTTCAACTTTATTATTTCCTGCAGTCATACCATGACCATATTGAGTGACTTCAAGAACATTACCAGTGAATAAATCACTAATCACCGAGTTACTTGTAATAGGTGTGCTACTATGCAAAGTTCCATTAACAACTAGATCTTGACCAAGTGTGTAATCTTCACCTTGAACATTAGTTAAAAATAGTGTATCAACACCACTTATTGCATCAACACTGATCTGTGCTCCTCCACCAGAAACCATATCTGCTGTTGCAAGCCCAACGATATCTCCCTTGGAATATCCATGACCTTTTGCACCAGATGTAATTGAAACAGCACTTGGAACACCACTAGTTACTGTCACAATACCGGTTGCACTTGATCCAGCACCAGTAATTGCAAACAAGTTAACATTCGTGTAAACTCCATCTGAATATCCGGCACCAACTCTTGAGACAGATAACGAGTTGTTTGAAGTTGCAATTTCAGATCCAACTCTCTCAAGAGTACCCATAGGTGCAGTCGCGGTTGCACTACCTTCAGTAATTTTAACTCCAGATACAAGTGAATTAATTAAACTACTTGATGTTACCTTTTGTAGTTCTACTTTTAACTTTCTTGGATAAGATTTGACAGCGTTAGATTGAAGATCTGGAACCAACTGACTTTCATAATCTAACTCTGGATTATAAAAGAATGCTGTTGCGTCAGTTGTAGTAAATTTAGCCTTATTGAGTTTGATTTTCATATCTTCAAACTGACTTGGTGTCCAAATACTACCATTCTGAGATTTGAACAAACTACCACCAATGTATTGTTGAGAAACAATCACACTTTCAGAGTCTGGTAATGCTTGTGTTTCAATTGTGGAATCTCCCATTCTTGAAATCCATGCTTCATATGAGTTTGATGTTGGAGCAAGTAATACTATACAATATTCGTTACCCCCTTCAAGGTAGACAGGTGATGAGAATTTAACATTTGTAGATAATGACGCATCATCAGAAATATTAACTTGAGATGGGTCTAATACAACTTCACCAAATTCTTGAACCTGAACTCTGGTAGGAGTTCCCAACTCCATTGTTCTTATTTGAACTGTTAATGGTTCTTTGACATCTTTTGATTTCATAAAGATATCAACTGATGTTAAAAATGCACCAGTTTCGTCTACTGTAAATGATTGTGCCAGAGGATCTGCATTCGGCACAATAATATTTTGAATTATTACGGGAGCTGGAGGTGGTGGTAATGGTCTTACAATAACTTGTGTTTGTCTAACTGTATCTACAACTCCACTTGTTCTATAAGTTGCATTAGCAACACTTACTGATGGGCCAATATTTGTTGCTTCATTTGTGCTACTTGAAGTTAATCTAAATGTCTTTTCACCATTTTTAAATCTTACTGCTGGTACTGGAGTTGATAATGGATCTCTAAAGAAGAATGACCCTTGCAAATTACCTACATTATCAGAAATTAATCTTATGTTTGAAACAGTTGCAGTCGCACCACTTGTTTTACCAACTAATTTGATTCCACTCTTAATGTAACCAAAGAATCTACCTTGTGCCTCTTCAGTCAAAGATGCAATATCAACATTGACTACCGTTGATGATGCAGAATAAGTCGTTGCTAAAGTTACTGAAGTGTTGTAAGGATTTAATCCAAATGTTCCAGTTGGGGATGATATACTACCAGATTTGTGATTTGGTTGACATGTACGGAATGATATTAGTTTTTCTGACCCATCAAAACCATCTACAGTTTCATTAATCTGAAAAACACCAGAATCCATTGTAATTTCAATGAGTTTTGGAATAACATCTAATCCACTTGAACTATCAAAGAACGCATAGAATCTCGTATTAGGTTTGATTCTTGTTGCATTAAATCCAACATTTCGTGAACGAATATGTGTATCTGGTTCACTACTGATGAGTATGCGTGATGTAAATATATCATCTCTATCACCGAATTCGGTTCTTGTTCCATTATCTAATATTATATTTCTTGTCCATGTATCTGCACTTGGATTAAGTACTACTCCACCATCAAATGATATTTGTGCAAATGGGTTTACATTTTCTACTCTTGAAGCAAGTGGTTGATTTAGTAATGTTGCCTCTTCATAGTCTAAAGTAATTAAATCACCTGTTTTTTTAATTCCAGAGTCTAGTAAATTTAAATCAGCAGAAAAATCAGCAGTTGTAGAATCAATCGATGGATCTAAAGCTAGCTCCGGTTTTAATGAATAAAAATCAATTGGAATAACTAATTCTTGTGCATCAGAATCAACATCTACCTTACATTCAGGATTTAAAATATCAAGTAATGAATTATTTTTAAAATCATCAACAAAGAATCCAGATTTGAATCTTGATAAACCATCAGCATCTTGCACTTGTAATGTTTTTGTATCTATCTCAAGTAAACTTAATGATGTTACTGCCTCTAGATTGGACAAACGATCTTCAATTTTACCAATATCCCTCATCGTAAACCTACGATTGTCTATAACAGTAATTTTAATATCATTTACATCATAGAGATATGGTGGAATTTCAATAGTTGCAAGACTCATTCCAGTCTCAATGTCTTCTGGTGTTACTGGATTTTCGGATGAAACACCTTTAATAATTTGAAACTCTCCTTTAGTATAACCAGAATCGATATTGATAGTTGGATCAAGTATTAACTTATCTGTCCTTGGTAAATAAAAACTATAACCAATCTTTGATGATTCATTAGGAGTGACTACTAATGTTGGATTTACACCTGCAGATGCAAAATTTCTATTTTGAAAATCAAATGGAGAGCTTGTCGTTGAAGTAAATTCAGCAACTCTAGGTCTAAAGTCTAATGTATCTGTGGATCTGACATCACCTATCGAAGGTATATCTTTTGAAAATCTCTCTTCATCATATGATCCCACTGTATAAACATCACCAGTATCGTTAGATGGCACTGTATAGTGATTATATACGATTGTTAGTCTACGATTTGGTGCTCTCTCACCAGCATTTCTTACAATTCGAGAATAATCATAAAAACCTTGCTTTTGTCCTTTATCTAATGTATAACTTGAGGTGATATTTGAATATGAACCCTCTGTAATTCCTTGTAAATTAGTAATAATATTTGATTCTTCAAATGTAACTGTTTCACCAATCGCAAATTTATTTTGTGTTAGATATGCTATCTCAACAATAGTTGCAGAAACACGATCTGTAATTTGTGCGATCGCACCACTTACTGAGCCAGTAATTTTTTCACCAATGACTGAGGCAGTGTTTAATGCTAATCCACTCACAAACACTAAACGATCTAAAACTGGATTAGAGGTTGTAAGAGACTCATATACACCAACAACATTTACAACATCAGGATTGTTAAGTGATATTATTTTATCCTCAACTCTCAATCCAAATGCAGTGGTATTTTGTGTTAGTCCATTTGCAGTAGATATACCAGAGTTTGTGAGAGTTACATTAACTTTTTTACTTCTATCAAATGATTTCTGTTTTACTTTAATATCATTTTTACGAACAGTTGCGTTTACAACAACACTTGCTCCAGTCGTTGTTAATCCAACCAATCCTTGAATCAATAATGTTTGGCCATTATTTTTAATTTCAATTTGATCAGATGTTAAAGGTGCAATTGCTCCATTATGGACATGAACTGAATATCTATCTTCATCAAAAGTTTCAAAGGTTGCACCAGATCCTAAATCTGTATCTGTAATATTTGCAGAAAATACACCAGTTGCACCAATAGACACACCTGTAATTTGTGTTTTGATTGATAAATCTGAATTTGTTAATGATACATCTGAAACATTTTTATTTTCAAGTTGTGCAAATAATCCGTTTCCTTCATCTTGAATAACTGGAATTCCTTTTCTAATACCTGTTGGAGTATTACTTTGTAAGACAGTTCCCACATTAACATTAGAGACACTAGTTGTTGCTACTAATGTGACTGATTTTAAATCGGCAGAAATAGCACTTACACGGTTAAATACAGGTGATGCATTACTCGTTAAATTAACAACAATTATATCATTAACTTTTAGTGATCCAAATGTTTTACCAGCACATGTTAACACATTAGATCCATCCACATTAACTTCATCACCAGGCCCTAATTCACTTATTGGAGATTGTTTAAGAACTAAATCACCACTAAAATCAAATGCAAATCCTGCGAATGCAGATGAATCCTGATAAACTGATTTTATATCTTCTAGTCTATGTGCTGTAACTGTTTTAATACTTCGAGTTATCGTAGTTAAACCGTTAATTCTTATTTGTTCACCAGCGATAAATGTCCCTGATGTATCTCGTAATGTAATATTTGCACTATTACCACCACTACTACGAGCAAAACCAGAAGCACCACTACTTAAACCCTCTACAAATGCAGTATCAGGTAATTCTGTCGATGAAACTGCAGTATTTAAAGTTAAACTTGTAAATGTCTGAATATCGAAAAGATAAAGATCAAATTTAGAAGAAGCACCAGAATATGCAGCATCAGTGAGTTCAAATGCATATACTTTTGCATCTCCTATCACATCTCCAACAGTACCAGTTGCGTTTGCAGTTGATTTCCTTTGATTACAAAGACTTACAATATTTTCAATATTGATTCCTAACTTTGGTGTTCCATTAACATTGTTTAATTGAAATTTGTTTCCAAACTTGAATGGAACAGATGATAATTCAATCTCTTTTTTATCTCTTGGTTTTTCAATATCCAATATCGTGGTAACAGGTCTCTCGATATCATATCCTCTTACATATGCCTTTCCGGGAGATACCTTAAGTGCAAATAGATCATCAGTTGGTGTTGCTCCTTGATCTGTTAATTCACCTGTAGAGAAAACACCTTCATTTGATATTCCATCATTTAAAGATTCTTCAACATCGAACTTAAAATTGCCTACAGAATAGTTACCAGATTCTTCGTATGTTCTTTTAGCAAAGTAATCTTTTATTAAACTATATTGTGATTTATTTTGTAATTTTTTAAGTTGACCATTATCAAGACGCATTATTTCAATGAAGTTTTTATCATTAAAGTCTGTAAGGCCTTTTTTAGTAAGGGTTGTGCTTATCTTAAGTCTATCTGCACCGGGGGCTGCAAAGTTTGAGAATCCTCTTGCATTATCATATAGAGATTCATCATCATTCGCAGAAACTAACTCTTCATTCACAAAGAGTCCAACCCTGTATGACGGAGTATTAGTGTATGGATCGAGTACTATCTTATCAGCTGAAACATTTACAAAGTTTCCACGAATAAAGAAGACACCATCAGCTATAGAAACTCTACAACCTACACCAGATGCGTCAACATCAATTAAATTTGCAACAGTATCACCAGAATTTATCAGTGTATTTCCATATACAATTGATTCTTGAATTAATAAATTTTCACCATCCTCTAAAAATTTTGAAGTATTGTCAATTCCAGCGTCAATATATTTTACAAAAAGTGTAAGGTCTGTAATTCCAGTTGCTTCGTTTGGTAAAGAGAAATCATCAATAAGTATTTTTATGCCTGTGCTTTGACCTTCTAATATTTTACCTTTTAACTGATCTACATATAATGAAACTGGAATTCCTAAATGGTTAGAGTCTAATTTAATTGAAAAATATTCTGGATCATATTGACTATTTCCGGGGATCACCATTGATCCCTCTTTGAACATATGACTACCAAAAGATTCAATCTGATCTTGTAAGATAGACTGTAGAGTTGTTAATTCCCTTGCCTGAACTGGTTTTCCCGGATTAAATAATACTTTGTAAAAATTACTATCCTTTGAAAAATCGTCGTAATATGGATTTATATTTAAATTAGTTTTCTGTGGCATTTTTTAGAATTCCAGAATGATTTTGACATCTTCTTTTTGTCTTGAGTTTCTAGTAATAGTCGCTCTGTTGTCAATGTAAATTATATCACCCGACCCTTTATTTATCTCAGGTGTGGCAAGACCATTTGTGAAAGTCACTCCTAGTCCTACATTCTTAGATCCAACTGTGGTAATACCAAGACTAAATGTAGTTTCAATTGATCCACTGAATCCACTTGGAGCAGAAACTTGATTGGTTGATGACTCAAATGCTAGAACTTGGCCTAGAGTTGAGATACCAACATAATCTGTTTGATCAGTTGAGTTACCAAAATATAGAGATCTATCTTGAATATACTTCATCACTTTTGTTTCAGCATCATAAGATGCTACATAACCAACTGCTTTCAAACCACCACCTAAAGTTTGAGTGATTTTTTCACCAATACTAGGTACTCCTGATGTTGTTGAAAACTTAAAAGC
>Ga0209359_10000117_pt1 | contig 16952 bp, 7 predicted proteins | sample MarorgKNORR_S2LV_FD_188224 | JGI IMG/M metagenome (GOLD analysis project Ga0209359, IMG submission 188224) | Marine microbial communities from the Southern Atlantic Ocean, analyzing organic carbon cycling - Surface_A/KNORR_S2/LV (SPAdes) (version 2) | ecosystem: Environmental > Aquatic > Marine... | reverse complement strand
AAAGCGAATATTTCGACCGTATGCAAGACTTTGCGGTCGAATTTTATCTTACAGGGAACAATAACCCTGATGAATTTACTACTGAAATGACAGAGGAGGAACTTGATTAATGGCAAAAACATTTAGCATGGGTGTAAATATCGAAAGTCGCCCGAAAAAAACTCGACAAGGAACCGGAAAACACTCGAAATACGCGGCTACCTCGCGTAACTCGGCTCGTAAAAGACCAAGGGGGCAAGGAAAGTAAATGTCTTGCCTAATTGCGAATCTACCCTCCTATGAGGTTTGGGTAAGAAAGGAATATTTAACCGACCATAAGAGTGGCCATGGTGAATTTGTAAAGGGAGTCTGGGTTTCTGCCAAGTCAATACCCGGTCGAGCATTCTATTTTGAGACATATTTACCAGAATATGCTGCAATGTTCGATAAATTACCGATTTCTGCGTTTACAACCGACCCAGAACTACCAAAACCAGACATGACACTACATAATCTGCAGTTTTGGAACTGTATGGACTATGGTGTGGTGGCAGTTCAGAAGCAATTTATCGGTTCAATGCACTATGAGGTGCTTACAAGAGACTATGGAACACAAACTGGCACATATATTTGTACATTAGACAACTATCATCAGGATGTTGACGCAATTGACTACTCTACAAGTGAACAACCTGCCGAACATAAGTCTCATAACCTCTTAGAACTCGATAATGGGCAGTTTTGTCTCTATCCAAACAACAGAATGAGGATATATGACAACAGTATCACTCCTGAGACACCTAAGAATCCTGATTTTAAGGTTTCAACAGTGTATTATCAGGTGGAAAACGGCCATGATCGTGATGGATTGGGTTCAGAAGAGAATTATTTCTGGAAAACTGCGAAAGAACGCAAATCAGACCCCGAATTAGGATAAATATTTTTTTACAGAGGAAAAAATGGTCATAAAAGTTGATAAAAGTCAAGAATTTGTCAAAAGTGGCAAAGTTTTGATAAGCGAATATCCTAAAAATCATGAAAACACAAAAATTATTCAAAATTTACAAAGCAGTAACCAAAAAACCTAAAAAAATACTCTATCCACCTATTCGTAAATCCTACAACATACATACATTCGGATGAAAACTGTGAAAAATGCCCATATGGGCACTCATTTACTTGTTGAAGTGTATAATGTACCCTTTGATAAGTTAAATGATGCAAAAATGATTGAACAAGTATGTGTTGATGCCTGTAAGATCGAAGGTGTTAAGGTTCTTAACGCATATACACATCAATTTGACCCTTATGGAGTGACTTGTACCTTAACTTTAGGTGAAAGTCACCTTTCTTGTCATACATGGCCTGAAAAAGGGTGTGTTGCCTTTGATATTTTTACTTGTGGAGCAAAAAATCCACGATGTGTGGCATGGTGGATACTTGAATACTTCGATACTGATGACTATATAATGAAAGACTTCGCAAGATAGGTATAAATAATAAAAAAAGACTATAAATGGCGGTAAGTCGCATTACTAGAGAGTTTAAAGACATAAATTTGTCATTTAAACCTCATCCTGTTACAAAAGATCTGACTTCATTGCGTAATGAAAACGCAATTAAGAGGTCTGTGCGTAATTTAGTGCAAACAATACCGACTGAAAGGTTTTTTAACTCCATTTTAGGTTCTCAAGTTCGTGATAGTCTCTTTGGGTTTGTTGATTTTGGTACAGCATCCGTAATTGAGAGAGAAATTGTCACGACCATCCTAAACTTTGAACCTAGAGTTGATAACTTACAAGTGAATGTAAACCCTAGACCAGATCAAAATGAGTTTGAGGTAAATGTATTATTTGACATTATAGGCCAAGAGTTTCCAACTCAAGACTTCTCATTCATATTACAAGCAGCAAGATAATGCCTTTCGCCAAATTTTCCAATCTTGATTTTGATCAAATCAGGACACAAATTAAAGATTACCTTAGAGCAAACTCCAATTTTACGGATTTTGACTTTGAAGGGTCAAACTTTTCAGTTTTAATTGATACATTAGCATATAATACTTACATTTCAGCATTTAACTCTAATTTAGTAGTTAATGAATCATTCTTAGACTCTGCAACACTTCGAGAGAATGTAGTTTCACTTGCAAGAAACATAGGATATGTTCCAAGATCAAAGACTGCAGCAAGAGCATCAATATTATTCCAAGTTCAAACAAATTCGTCAACACCGACTCTAACTCTACAACCCGGACTTGTATGTACTGGTGTGGATGATGACACTAACTTTGTTTTTTCAATATCAGAGAGTATCACATCAGTTGTCAATAATGGAATCGCACAATTTGGAACATCTGATAGTCCGATTGATGTATTAGAAGGAACTTTCCTCACAAATCAATTCATAGTTGATGGATCATTAAATCAAAGATTTATTTTAGATAACGGATCAATAGATTCTTCCTCAATAGTCGTTTATGTAAAAGGTTCTGCAGATCCGGGTCTTGGAAAGCAATTTAAGTTGGTTGATAACATTATTAATGTCACATCTACCTCAGAAACTTATCTAATTCAGGAAGTTCAGGATGAGAGATATGAACTTTTGTTTGGTGATGGTATTTTTGGTAAAAAACTTGAAAACGGTGCAGTAATCACTGTTCAATATGTTGTGACAGGAGGTGTTGAGGGTAATGGCCCATCAATATTTGCCTATGCAGGTAGTTTACAGGATTCTCTAGGAAACATAGTAGTTCCAACAGTTGTACCAACTGTGACTACGATCTCTGCTGCTTCAAATGGTGGTGAGATAGAGACTTTAGACTCAATTAAATACTTTGCACCTAGACTATATTCCGCACAATACAGGGCGGTTACGGCTAGGGATTATGAGACAATTATTGCATCAATTTATCCTAATACCGAAAGTGTATCAGTTGTTGGTGGAGAGGAATTATCACCACCTGAGTTTGGTACAGTATTCATTACTATCAAACCAAAAAATGGTGAGTTTGTGTCTGACTTTGATAAAACAACCATTTTACAAAAATTAAAAAGTTACTCACTTACTGGTATAAATCAAAAACTTGTAGATCTTCAAGTTCTTTATGTCGAAGTTGATTCATTTGTTTATTATAATTCATCACAAGTCGCAAATGTGAATGATCTTCAATCAAAAATCACTTCATCACTTACTACATATTCCAAGTCATCCGATCTTAATAAATTTGGTGGTAGGTTTAAATACAGTAAAGTGCTCAATGTGATTGATAATATTGATAATGCAATTACATCAAACATAACTCGTGTTAAGATCAGAAGAAACTTAAATGCATTAATTAATCAGTTTGCACAGTATGAATTATGTTTTGGAAATGAATTTAATGTTAAACCAGAAGGGTTGAATATAAAGAGCACAGGATTTAGAATTCAAGGTGAATCTGAGACTGTATTTATTACTGACACACCCAATGCAGATAAACTTAGTGGTGTAATATCAATCGTTAAGAAAGACGAGGTATCAAATACAAATATTGTTGTTGTCAAGTCAGCTGGAACTGTTGATTATGTTCACGGTGAGGTAAATTTAACAACTATTAATATAGTATCAACTGATAGACCTAACAATGTTATTGAAGTTCAAGCATTCCCTGAATCCAATGATGTAATCGGATTGCAAGACCTATATCTGGAATTTAACATTCCTAATAGCACTATAAATATGGTTAAAGATACGATAACTTCAGGTGAACAAATTTCTGGTGTTGGATATAAAGTTACATCATCTTATGCAAACGGAGAACTAACAAGGACATAATATGATCGGAACTGGTATTGAAAAGCGTATACAAGTACAACAAATTATAGAAAGTCAACTTCCTGAGTTTATTCTCTCAGAAAGTCCTAAAACAGTTGATTTCCTAAAACAGTACTACATCTCTCAGGAACACAGAGGTGGAGTAATGGATATTGGTGATAACTTAGACCAATATCTTAAATTAGATAATTTGACTCCAGAAGTAATTGTTGGTGTAACAACATTGACATCTGGTATTACTTCTACTACAGACACAATCACAGTATCGAGTACAAAAGGATTTCCGAATGAATATGGACTTTTAAAAGTAGATGATGAGATAATTACATATACTGGAATTACCACTAATACATTTACTGGTTGTGTTAGAGGTTTTAGTGGTATTACATCATATAAAGATAGTAATAATCCCGGTGAATTAATTTTTGAAACAAGTACTGCAGGTATCCATACCACTGGTATCACTGTAAATAATTTAAGTGTTTTATTTTTACAGGAATTTTACAAAAAAATCAAGTCATCTTTAACTCCCGGTTTAGAAGACTCTTCTTTTGTATCTAATTTAGATGTAAGTAATTTTATAAAAGAATCAAAATCATTATATCAAGCAAAAGGAACTGCAGAGTCATTTAGAATTTTATTTAATGTGCTCTTTGGAGTTACACCAAAAGTTGTAGATTTAGAAGAATTTTTAGTTAAACCATCATCAGCAGAGTATATCCGTAGAGAGGTAATATTAGCTGAGGTCATAAGTGGTGATCCAAATAAGTTAATTGGCCAAACAATTACTAAATCAAATGATCCTCAAACAAAAGCATCCATATCTGAAGTTGAAATTGTTACAAGAAACAGAAAAACTTACTATAAGATAGGTTTATTTGTAGGATTTAATGAAAGAACAGGTATTCAGGGTACATTTACGATACCCGGAAAGACAAAAGTAATAGGTAATGTATCTGTTGGATCTTCAGTGATCACAGTTGACTCTACTGTTGGATTTGGAACAACTGGTATAGTAATATCTGGTATAAACACAATTACATATACAGATCGAACAGTTAATCAATTTTTAAATTGCACTGGTGTTTCTACAGCTATATCAACAACTGATGACATAAGATCTGATGAAAATGTTTTTGGATACGAAAATGGAGATTTAACTAAAAAAGTTGAGTTGAGAATTACTGGTGTATTATCAAACTTTGAATTACTACCTACAGAGGGTTCAAGTGTTACATCTGAAGGTGAAAGAATATCTATTAAGAATGTTGGTGAAGTTATACCAAACCCAGTAAGTGATAAAACTAAAAAAGAGGTATGGTTTAACTCATGGATTTACAATACATCATGCTCTTTTGATATTGATACCATTAGTGGATCTACATTTACACTTAAATCAAATTTTGATAAATCAAATTTAAAAGAAGGTGACACTGTACAGATTTTAAGAAAGGGTACAGAAATAGTTGATGTTGATAATGCAACGATACAAACAATCACAGTTACATCAACAACTAATCAATTATTTTTAAATGGTATTGGTGGATTTACACCAACAACAGGAATCGAATATTTTATTAGAAGAAAATTAAAATTAGCGACTAGTAGCACATCAGAATTACAATTTGGAAATGATGTGATCACTTCAAATGTGCAAAACACATATAATTTGAATGAAACTGATTTTTATGTGGCATCATCTTCTATGCCAGCTTATGATATTACAGAAACAGTTGATAAAAGTACTATTTCTGAAGCAAATGGAACAAGATTGCAAGGATTTAGTAATCTAACACAAAAATACTCTATCATATCATTTCCAGCAGAAGTTACATTTATTACAGGTGACGCGGTATTTTATAAACCAGAAACAACTCGTATACCAGAACTCACTGAAGATGTTTACTATGTAAAAGTATTAGCAGATAAGAAACAGATAAAATTATATGCATCTAGATCATTCATCGTGATTGATGATAATATAGAATTTACAGCACTACCAGTTGGAAGTGGAAAACAATCTTTCGTATTATTAAGACATAAAAATGAACAAATTGGTGTACAAAAAATATTAAAGAAGTTTCCTGTTGAACCAAATATAAAATCTGGTAAATCAAGTCTTACAAGTCCCGGTGCTACTGGAATTTTAATTAATGGTGTTGAGATTATAAATTACAAGTCTGATGATAAAATTTACAGTGGCCCACTTTCAAGTATCAAACTTTTGAATGGTGGTTCAAATTATGATGCGATTAATTTACCTAAGATTGTAATTCCAAGAGTTGGATTAGGAACCACTGCACTTGTTCAACCTGTCATATCTGGATCTCTTAAAGAGGTTTTAGTAGACCAGCAGAATTTTGATATAGAAAAAATACTATCAATAACATTGAGCGGTGGCGGTGGATCAGGTGCAATTTTAAGACCAATTGTAACCAAAAGAGTAAGAGAAATATCTTTTGATGCAAGACAAGCCACGGTTGGTGGTGGTGTTGATATAAACCATGATAGAATTATTATTAATGGAGGTCACAACTTATTAAGTGGAGAACCATTAGTATATGATAATAACGAGAATGCATCATTAGGTGTATCAACTATTGTAGCAGGTATCCATACATCAAATAATGCAGATCAAAATAGATTTTTATCTAATGGTTCGGTTTATTATCCAGAAGTTATTGGTATTAGTTCAATAAGGTTATTTGAAAGTTTCAGTGATTATAACGCTGGAGTTAATACTGTTGGATTTACAACTGTCAATACACAAGGCACACATAAGTTCAAATTACTAAATGAGAAGAATCATCTCAGATCTGTAATTGTAGAAAATCCTGGCTCAGATTACATAAATCGTAAATTAATAGTCAAACCCTCCGCAGTATCAACTATTGAAAATACAATTACATTTGCTAATCATGGATTTGTAAGTGGTGACACTATTGAATATAATTTTGCTGCTGGTGGATCAATAATATCAGGATTAAGCACATCAAGTCAGTATAAAGTAGTTAAAATAGATAATAATTCATTTAGATTAACAAGTACGCTGAATAATGATTATGAAAGAAATAATTATGTTAAATTTGACTCTCAAGGAACTGGATTACAAGAGTTTTCATTCCCACCAATAGTATTAACAGTAAACGCAGTATATTCTCCAGTTTCGATTGCTCTTACAGAGTCACTTGTTGTTACACCAATAGTAAGAGGATCAATAATTGATAATTATTTGTATGAAGGAGGTACAAATTACGGATCTGACATTCTTAATTTTGAGAAAAAACCAAGTATAAGAATACAGAATGGTAAAGAGGCTGAGATAAAAGTAATCGCATCCAATGGAAAAATTATTGCTACTGATGTAAGGTTTGGTGGTAGTGAGTATTTCTCACCACCCGATTTAGAAGTAGTGGGAATTGGATCAGGAATAGGTGGAAGATTAAGACCTGTTGTTGAGAATGGAAAAATCACAGATGTAAAAATTATTAACGCTGGTATTGGTTATACAACATCTCCACAAATTATAGTTAAACCTGCAGGTACAGGTGAGATATTTGATCCTGCAGTGAGAAGTCTCACTCTTAACAACCTAGAAAGATTTGAAGATGAAATATTATTACAAGAATCTATTACAAACTTACAATATGCTGTAGTTGGATATAATACCTCAATTTACGGAACTGAGTTAGGTGATTTAGGTGGGGGACATTCTCCTATCATTGGATGGGCATATGATGGTAATCCAATTTATGGCCCATACGGTTATAGTGACTCCACAGATTCAAACTCACCAATTAAATTATTAAATACTAGTTACACACTTAATACTGCAAATATTACAAATCGTCCTTCCTCATTTACATCTGGATTTTTTGTAGAGGATTATAAGTTTACTGATGATGGTGATTTAGACTCTAGTAATGGTAGATTTACTAAAACACCTGATTACCCTAATGGTGTTTATGCATATTTTGTTGGAGTTACAACAGGTATTCAAGGCGACTTGATTCCAAAATATCCTTATTTTATTGGTGATACCTATAGATCTGAACCAATAGAGGATAATTTCTTAATTGATCAAACAAATTTTGATTTTAACGGTAATAATTTAATTAGAAATACCCTTCCATATAAAGTTTCTGATGATTTTGCTGATAATGATTTCCTAATAGAATCTAATGAAATAGTAGAGCAGCAATCTGTTGTAGAATCTGTAACTAGAGGTCAAATTCAAGATTTTCAAATTGTTGAGGCAGGTAGTGATTACAAAGTTAACGATTCTCTTAACTTTGATAATTTAAATACTTCTGGTGGGGGAGCCAGTGCCCGTGTATCGCATGTAGAGGGAAAAACTATTAGTAGTGTCAATACAAGTGTAGAGACCTATACAAATGTCGTATATGTAAGAAAGAACGCAACTCAGGTAAGTGCATTCATCTCAACATCACACACATTATCTAATAATGATACAATTGCAGTTTCGGGATTATCAACAAGTATTCCAAATCTAACCGATTCACACAAAATAGGTGTATCTTCGGAGAGAATTGTATTATACAAAGAATTAGGTGCAAACGCTACTGCTGGTGTAGTAACAGACATTTATGTATCTAAAATTCCTGATGTAGTATCTGCTGGAAGTAGTATAGGTATTGGAACAGAGAGTTTGTTGGTGCTGAATACATTTAATCAAAAAGGTATATTAAGGGTCAAGAGAGGAGTGGTAGGTGCTGCTCACACTTTGTCAACACCAGTATTTACAGTACCAGATAGTTTTGATATTGATCTTGTAACATCACCATTTGAATCCAAAGTAAATGATATTGTATTTTTTAATCCAGAAGAACAAGTTGGTGTTGGTACAACTGCTGGAATCGCTATTGGCCTGGCAAAATCATTCACTACAGGTGAACGATCACAAGTAATCTCAGTTCCGTCAAAGAGTATATTCATTCCTAATCATCCCTTTGTGAATAATCAGGAGGTAATATTTAAAAAACCAACAAGTGCAAATGCAATATCATGTGGAACAGGAACAACAACTGCTGTAGCTGCTAGTTTTAATTTACCATTGACTGGAGATAGTCAATCTGTATTCATAAAAAATATTTCAAAAGATTTGATTGGAATTTCTACCACAAGAGGTGGAGAAACAATATTCTTCAAAAATGATGGAACAGATAGTTTTGAATATTCTATCGAGTCAAACTTTACGCAAGTATTGGGTAAGGCACAAAAAATCACTGCTCATGTGGCGGTGTCAACATCTCATAATCTTGCAAATGGTGATACAGTAGACTTAACACTAGATTCTAATATTTCTGGTGGTACAGGTGTTTCAACTTCAGTCACTGTTAAATATTCTGCTGCTGAAGATAGAATTTTAATAAACACTGTACCTCTCGCTCAAACTAACATAGGAAATGATAGTATTTTCTTAGCAGATCATGGGTATGAAACTGGACAAAAGGTATATTATGATGGTAAAACAACTCAAGCTACTGGATTATCAACAAACACATATTTTGTCTATAGGTTAGATGACAATACTTTCCAATTAGCAGAGACAAGGTATGATGCAATTAATGAACCACCAAAAGTAGTTGGTATTACTACAAATACTGGAGGATCTAGTCAAGAATTATCTCTTATCAATCCACCATTACAAATTGTCAAAAATAATGATTTAGTATTCTATGTTTCTGATTCATCACTATCAGGATATAATTTTAATTTTTACTACGATTCTAATCTAAAAAATGAATTTGTTTCTACTGGATCAACATCATCCTTTGTGGTATTAAAAGAGGGAACTATAGGGGTTGGAACTACATCTACAATTACATTAAAATATTCCAATTCAAACCCTGTAAATCTTTTCTATGCCATTGAAAAATCTGGAGTTGTAAGTCCTAATGATCCTGATGTTGATAATGGATCAAAACTAACATATGTTAATAGTGATTATGAAGGTTCATATTCAGTATTTGGAGTTGGGACTACATCATTTAATGTATCTTTAAATAACATTCCTGAAAAATTATCATACACATCCTCACAAACAGACAAATTATCTTACATCACTAATTCTACTCTGGCAAGTGGTGGTGTAGGAAAGATTTTATTAACATCTGGAGGCCTAGGATATAAAAATATTCCCGGAATTTCTAGTATTACATCTGCAAACGGTATCAATGCAAAAATACTATGCCTATCTGATAATATTAACAAAATTAATCAAGTTAGAATATTAGATCCCGGATTTGAATATCACTCAGATAAAACACTTAGACCTGATGCTCGTATATCCCCAACTATTACTTTAATAAACTCTGATGTCATTGGTAAAATCGAAGTGGTGTCTGGTGGTAAAAATTATATCTCTCCTCCAGATATAGTTGTAGTCGATCCCGAAACAGGGCAACTAACAGATCAGGGTGTTATAGAATTACAATTATCATCAAGTTCAATATCTGAAGTAAATGTTATTAGTTCACCAAAAGGTCTAAAACCAATAGAACAAAGAATCAGAACTATTAATAATTCAAATGGTGTATCTATATCTCAAGTAGTAGGAATGTCTACTACAAGCACTGTTGGTGTTGTTACATGTACCTTGGTAACTCCTGTTGCAGGTTTTTCAACTTCTGTGTTTACAGTAGGTGATCAAATATTTGTAGAAGGAATTCAACTGGATTCTTCAAATGGCTCTGGATACAATTCTACCGATCATGGATTTAATTTCTTCACAGTCACATCATACACAAACACCAACCCTGCTGTGGTTAAATTTGATATGACTGGAATTACAACAGTTCCTATTGGTATTGCAAAAACTACTCAAAGTAATTATGCAACAATCACTAAATTCAGTGATTATCCATCATTTAGAACTACACAGGCTACTGCACAATTTAAAGCAGGTGAAAGACTTGCAGTTAAAACAGGAAATAATTTTGTAATAGGTAATCTTACAGTGTTTGAAAATAATCCTAATGAGTTTATCAGAATCAGTGGAAAGGATGAGTTGGTTGTTGGAGATCAAATAAGAGGAGAAATAACTGGTACTGTGGCGACTATCAATTCTATAGATGTGAATCGTGGTAGATTTAATGTTGATTTTTCACTCAAACAAAATCGTGGATGGGATACGGAGACTGGTAAATTAAGTGAAGATTATCAAGTTATTGCAGATAATGATTATTATCAAAACTTATCTTATACAATACAAAGTCCCATAACTTATACAGATCTTGTAGATCCTGTCAATAGATTATTACATACAACTGGCCTTAAGAATTTCTCAGATACTGGAATTACATCAACTGCAAAATCAGGGATATCATCAATTTCTAATTTAGTCTTATCAAGAGATTTAATTACAGATCAAAGAGTTGATTCAATTAACAATTTTGATTTAGTGCTTGATACAGATACTCTTGATAATGGGGCAAAATCAAAGTTTATTAAATTCAAAAATAAAAAACTTGCAAGTTATATTGAGTGTAGGACTAATCGTGTAATCGAAATTGATGATATTAGTTCTCAATTCTCAAATGCTGAGAGTACAAATAACAATAGAATTGATATACCAATAACTGAAGATTATACAAGTTATGTTGTTCAAACTAAAAATATATCTACAAATGAAGTAAGATTAGACGAAGTAGTTGTATTCAAGGATTCAACTGATACATTTACATTTGAAAAAAATAGTTTAGGTATTGGTACAGATCGAATTGTTGATCTCGTTGGATTTACAGATTCAGCAACTGGTGATACTTCACTTAGAATAGTTCCTAATGATCCTTTTAACGATGATTTAGATATTAAAGTATATGAAAATAGATTCAATAGTACTTTATCTGGAGTTGGTACTCAATCTGTTGGTTTTGTTAACCTTATTGGTGTGAGCACTAATGTTGGTGCTGCTGTGACGACAAGTGTTTTATCAGCATCTGTAGGATTTACATCTGCTTTCTATGCTACTGTTGAGGTTAAAGATACAATCACAAATGAGAAAAATTTAGTTGACATTTATGTAACACAAGATGGAACTAACTCATACTTTACCGAATACTATGTGGATAGTGGAGATATAGCAAACTTCTCATCTAATTTTATAGGGACATTTACATCAAATCTGCAATCAAATATTTTATCATTAGATTTTAATAATACAGGTATTAATACTGTTAATGTTCGTGCTAAGGCTGTTGGATTTGGAACAACAACAGCAGGAACTGGAACTTACAGATTTAAAGATGCAACACAATTTGCAGGATCAGAGAGGTCTGTTAATTTACAATCAAATTACAAGAGGGTTAGTGCGTTATCTACTATTGTTGGAGTTGATTCAAACAAATATAATGCAATCAAGAGTATTGTTAAAGTTTCTAAGGGAACAACACATGCAATGCATCAAGTTATTGCAATGCATGATGGCACAAGCACATCTACAGTTCACTATCCTTTCATTTCGATAGGAAGCACTGCAGGTATTGGTACATTTACCGCAAGTTTCTCTGGATCTAATTTTAACTTAAGATTTAATCCAGATAGTGGATTTAGTGATGTAGAAGTTCAAGCATATAGTGAATTATTCTATGAAGATATTGACATATTCAATATTCCCCCAGATTTAACATATGGTAGAGTAAGTGAATCTGTTAAAGTTAGACAATATAATGCTGTCAATGGTGATCGTGCAAATAAAAAAGAATTTGAATTGAAACATGATGGAGTTCCAATATTCTCAAAACAATTTAGGCCAACTGATACATCAACTTTAAATCCAGTAACAGGTGTATTTACAATCACTGATCATTTCTTTAGAACAGGTGAAAAATTAAAATATACACCTAAGAGTTCATTTATTGGTGTTGCAGCTACTGCAATGACAACTGCACATAGTTCAGATGTTCCAACAGATGTATTTGCTATTCGTCTAACAAAAGATACATTTAAATTAGCATCTAGTAAATCAAATGCTAATGCTGGCACGGGTGTAACTTTTGTATCTTTAGGATCAGGAAACATCCATCAGTTGGAAATGACCAAAAAGTTGGAGAAAACTGTTATTGATATTGATGGATTAATTCAATCCCCAATCGCGTTTACACCAGTTAATACAACTGTAACGAATAATGTTGGTGGTAATATATCATCTACATCCTCTGTATTCAGTGTTGCTGGTATATCTTCAATTATTGAGGGTGACATACTTAAGGTTGGAACTGAATTGATGAAAGTATCATCTGTTGGTGTTGGTACAACATCAGTTGGCCCAATATCAGGTAGTGGTGCAATTAATTTAGTTGGAGTAGAAAGAGGATCATTAGGAAGCACAGCAGCGACTCACTCTGATAGTGATGCGATTCGCAAGTTTACAGGTTCATTTAACATTGTTGATAGTAAGATATTCTTTACTGATGCACCCAAAGGGACTAATAATGTTGCAAGAAATCAATCTAACTTAGAGTTTCCTCGTTCAGAATTTAATGGAAGAGTATATCTAAGAAATGATTACTCTAACAATAGAATATTTGATGATATATCTGATGGATTCACTGGTATTGGTGCAACTCACAGAATGTTTGTCGCTGGTATTAATACAACTGGAATTCAAACTGGAAGTAGCATTGTTCTTTTAAATGGTATATTCCAAAAACCAACAACTGCAAACAATAGTGGAAATAATTATGAATTTGTCGCACCTTCAGCAAGTGCTACAGACATTGTATTTACAGGAATCACATCTGCAAATGGAAGTAAGGTTGTTAGTCAGTCTGATGTAAACTTAAATCAACTCCCAAGAGGTGGAGTAGTTGTATCACTAGGATCAACAGGTGGACAAGGAATTGCACCTTTAGTCGGTGCTGCTGTTACCGTGGTTATTAATGGAAGTGGAACTATCACTAGCGTTGGTGCAGGAGCTACAGATGTACACGGATCAGGATATAGAGGAAATGTAGCAATCGGAGTTACAGATGACACTGGTAATGGATCTGGTGCTAATGTAACAGCAACTGTAGGGGCAGGTGGTACTTTAGCATTTACAGTAGTTAGTGGAGGAACTGGTTATGTTAAACCTAAGTTGAATATACCAGATCCATCTTATGAAGCACTTGATGTAGTCGGTGTTTCTAGATTGGGTATTGGTGCTACCACAGATACAGGCCAAGGTCTAAAAATTACAGTCGATGTTGGTGCAAGTTCAACAACAGGTATTGGTTCTACCATGTTCACTGTTTCACAATTTAAAATTGCAACACCCGGTTTTGGATTTAAAAAAGGTGATATAATCAAACCTGTTGGTTTAGTAACTGCTCGTGGTGCAGTCATGACAGACTTTACTCTTTCAGTTGATGAAATATTTACTGATGAATTTGCATCATGGGATTTTGGTGAATTTGACTATACAGATTCTATAAAAGGTTTACAGAATGGAACTAGGACTCGTTTCCCAATAAGATTAAATTCACAATTACTAAGTTTTGAGATTGACAGGAATACTGCGGATTCTTCTTTGATAGAGATGCAGAATTTACTTCTTATCTTTGTAAATGGTGTCATACAACATCCCGGAAGAGATTATACATTTGAGGGTGGTACAACATTTAACTTTAACTCACCACCAGACGCAGATGATGATGTTGCAGTCTTTTTCTATAAGGGAACATCTGGTGTTGATACCATTGTTGTAGATGTTACTGAAACTCTCAAGAAAGGTGATGTGGTTCAGGTCACAAGTAATAATGATATTCCAAATACTATTGCACAAAAAAGTAGAACAGTTGTTGGTATTACAACATCAGACACATTTGAAACTGAAATTTACACAAATGTAGGAATTGATGAGGTTAACTTTAAACCACTTAAATGGACTAAACAAAAAATTGATAAAGTTATTGGTAACGATATTATTTCAAAATCAAGAGATTCTATTGAACCTTTAATTTACCCAACTGCAAGATTGATAGGTGACTTAGGGACAGGAACTGCAGAGGGTACAAGTATATTCGTAGATAATGCAGAATTCTTTGATTATGAAGAGGATACAAGTGCAGCTGATGCAACTATTACAAACATCATAATTAATGATATAGGTGTATTAGTTGTTGATGATAAATCCCCTGTAACTGCAAAACTATCAGCCACTGTAAATGCCACAGGACAGGTTTCTGTTTCAGTTGTAGATGGTGGAAGTGGATATGTTGGGTCAACTACAAGCATCTCAATCGCACCTCCTGTAGGTGTAGCAGCAACTCAATTTGCTGTTGCAGGTGTGTCCACATTTGCAGTTGGAACTGCTAATATTACAAGTGGAATTATTACATCAGTTACAATGAATAATGTTGGATTTGGTTACACAAGCACCAATCCACCAATCGTGCTGGCACCAACACCAGAGGTTATAAAAGAAAATATTACGAATATCAAAACAGTTGCGGGATTTTCTGGTATCGTAACTGGAATCTCAACAGCAGTCATAGGAGTTTCAACACTTGGATTAAGAATTGGTCTCAAGAAATCATCTGGTAACTTTAGTGGATTGAACGCAGGTTTCCCGATTTACATCTTTGATACTCATGTTGGCACAGGTTTGACATCATTAAATACAAGTGGTAATCCTAATGATGTTGTTGGAATCGGAACAACATTTGCTGATAATGTTTATGTAATTCAATCAATCACATCAAGTGGCACTAATGCAGAAATATTAGTAAATATTCATTCAAATACAAATCATTCTGGTTTGGGAGTGACTGTCGGAATTAATAGTGGTAATAACGGTCGATTCTCATGGGGTAGATTATTTAACTCCAGTGGACAGGGAGTATTTAATCGTGCTAATCCAATTGCAATAGGAGTTACAGGTAAAACTGTGGGTCTTACAGATGGGGTTGGAATAGGTTCTTTCCCAACAGTTCAGCGTAGAGTTTTTGGTATTCGTAATACTGGAGCACTTCGGAAAAACTTAGGTTGATGAAAAGTAGTATAAATATAGAAAAAAAGCAATAAAATGCCAGCAGTTGTAACAGATCAGTTTAGAATATTAAATGCGAGTAACTTTGTCGATACAGTTACGGGGATAGGAGGCACTGATCCATCTAGCTCATTTTATGTGTCAGTTAGTTTACCTAACCCCACTTTAGTTGGTTTTGGTAGAACTTCCACATGGAATACAGCAACTCCAAATCCCGTTGATAATATTAATGATAATAATCACATTGGTGATACGACTTTATTTGGAAAAAGAGTTATCGGTAGAAATGTAAGAAGATTGATTCGTAGGGTAAATTGGACACAAGGTACTAGATATGAAATGTATCGTCATGATTATAGTGTGAGTTCACCATCACCAATCACACAATCATCAAGATTATATGATGCAAGATATTATGTAATGAATGAGAACTTCAATGTTTATATTTGTATCGACAATGGATCTTCAGGAATTAACACTACAGGTAATGCATCACAGGATGAACCAACTTTTACAGATTTAGAACCATCAAAGGCTGGTGAAAGTGGTGATGGATATGTATGGAAATACTTATTTACCGTTGCCCCTAGTGATATAATTAAATTTGACTCAACAGATTTTATTGCTGTTCCAAATGATTGGACAACTACTACTGACGCATCAATACAATCTGTTAGAGAAAACGGAGACTCAGATACAAATAATAACCAAATCAAAAAAGTATACATTGATAATCAAGGTGAAGGATATTCTGGAGGACTTGGCCAAGAGTTCAATATTCTTGGAGATGGTACAGGTGGTAAGGTAGTTGTTGATGTGATTAGCGGTAAAATAACAAATGCAATAGTATCATCTGGTGGTAAAGGTTATACTTATGGAATTGTTGATCTTGGATCAATCAATGCAAACGCATCAACTAAAGCAAAATTAATTCCAATTATTCCCCCATCTAAAGGTCATGGGCACAATGCTTATGAAGAACTTGGGACTGATAGAGTGTTAGTTTATGCAAGATTTGGTGGTGATAATAAAGATTTTCCACTTGACACTAAATTTGCACAAGTTCAACTTGTTAAAAATCCAACATCCATAGGCACCACATCAATTTACTTTGGTGATTCATATTCATCTTTAAATGCTTTTAAGTTTTCAACAACATCAGGAG
>Ga0209359_10000115_pt1 | contig 17067 bp, 18 predicted proteins | sample MarorgKNORR_S2LV_FD_188224 | JGI IMG/M metagenome (GOLD analysis project Ga0209359, IMG submission 188224) | Marine microbial communities from the Southern Atlantic Ocean, analyzing organic carbon cycling - Surface_A/KNORR_S2/LV (SPAdes) (version 2) | ecosystem: Environmental > Aquatic > Marine... | reverse complement strand
TTTTAACCTAGCATAAATAAAAAGAAAGCTTTAACGATATAATGGCGAATAGATTTCCGTTAGTATTAAATACAAGTTCTAATCAACTTCAAGAATTGGCATCAGGTGACACTCTTGATTTGACTGGATCTGGATTGAATCTGACTGGTATTACTACATTATCTAGTTCTGCACAATTAAACTTAAACGGTGGTACAAATATAAACACTGGAACGAGAGGAGATATATTATTTTATAATGCAAGTGGAACATTACAAAAATTAAGTTTAGGTGCATCAGGTAAATTTTTAAAATCGAATGGTTCTGATTTAGTTTATGGCACTAGTGGTACAACAACAAATGTATATTATGTTGCAAAAAATGGAACAGATGGCAGTGGATTTGGAAGTTCAATAGATACTCCATTCTTAACTATCAAATATGCAGTTGCAAATATAGGAACTCCTACTGCAACAGCACCAGCAATTATATTTGTTAAGTCAGGTGTATATGAAGAAGGACAATTACCAATCGTGGTTCCTGCACATACAACAATCGCAGGTGATAGTTTAAGGGCAACAATAGTTAAACCAGCATCAGGTTTAGATTCTGGTGGGTCAATTCAAAACAACCGTTCCGTATTGTTTAGAATGAGTAATGCAACTGTATTACAGGATCTTGTGATGGATGGAATGGGTGGTTACACACCTGGTTCACCTGCACATAAACCAGAGAGTGCAACGATTGGTGGAACTTATCTTGCTTTAAATGCTGCAAGTCCAATTTTAACTAAGTCACCTTACATCTATAATGTAACATCATTTGGTAATGGTGCAACGGGTGCAGTCTTAGATGGTAGTCTTCATGGATCTGGTAATCGAAGTATGTTATTCCATACTTATACCGCAGTTCATAGTGACGGACTAGGAGTATTTCTAAAGGCAAATGCAAACGCTGAAATGATTTCAACGTTTACTTATTATTGTCAAGTTGGTTTTGCTGCAATTGGTGGTTCAAAGATACGTTCACTCAACTCAAGTAATGCATATGGTGAATATGCTGTTTATTCTGCAGGTTTTGATTCAGGAGAATCGGCAAATACTGGAACTGTTAAAGGAACAATGCTTGTTTATACAAACGTTCTTTCAACTTCGTTCCAAGATGGTGAAACTATCACTGGTGGAACTTCAAGTGCAACTGCAAAAGTTGTAAATGTACAGGCAGAACCGAAGAGAATTTATATTGTTAATAAGTCAGGAACATTTCAAGCAAGTGAAACAGTTACTGGTGGAACATCTGGAGCGACTGCAACTCTTACATCAGGCACAGTTGAAGTGAACCAATCAGGTAGAATATTAGTTTCAATATTTGCTTCAGTACCTGCTGCTGGTGATTCTCTACAGTTTAATTCTACAGATGGTAACGCATTCCAAATTCAATCTGTAAGCACAGTCACAATATCAGGTCAAGCTTACAGAGTAATTGTATTCTCAACTTCAAGAGCAACAGCCGTCGCAGCAGACGTTGGATTAACAGTTAGAAAGGAATTTAGTCTTGTAAGATTAACTGGACACGATTTCTTACAAGTTGGTACTGGTGGAACAGACACTACAAACTGGCCAAACAATCCAACTCAAAATCCGAATCAAACTTATCAGGTAATGACAAACGAGACCGATCCTGGTCGTGTTTATTATACAGCAACAGATGATTTAGGTAACTTTTATGTTGGAGACCAGTTTAAGGTAGACCAAGCAACAGGTAATGTTACATTGGATGCATCTGCATTTAACCTATCTGGTCTTGAATCATTAAGATTAGGATCTGTTGGTGGTTTGATTGGTGCCTCTGTTAATGAATTCTCGACTGACGGAACATTATCACAGAACAGTAATACAAAAGTTCCAACACAGAATGCAGTTAAAACATATGTTGACGCACAAATTTCTGGACTGAATGCTGATAAAATAATTGAAGGTGACACAAGTGTTGAGACGATTGATACTGGATCAGATGGAAATATTCAATTTAAAATAAATGCTGGTTTAAAACTTCAGATTGATAGCACTGGACATACAATACCTGGTGCTGACAATGCATCGGACTTAGGTTCATCTACAAAGAGATGGAGAAACATATACGCTGCTGATATGCATTACTCGAATGAAGGAGATAAAAATTCTGTCGATGGAACTTGGGGTAGTTACACAATTCAAGAAGGTGAAAGCGATTTATTCTTACTAAATAATCGTAATGGCAAAAAGTATAAGTTTAATTTGACGGAGGTTAACTGATGCCTGTATTTGTTGGAGCTGGAACTTCTAGTTTTATGAAAGGTGGTGGTGGTGTGGGTGTATCCACCATGACTACGACTCAAAGAAACGCTCTTTCTGGTGTGAAAAAAGGTCAGTTTATTTTTAATGAAACAGTTAACTTAGCACAGTATTATGATGGAGTTAGTTGGAAATCAATTGATAGTCCACCATCCATTAGTAACTTTACTCTTGATGGTGGTAGTGCTGTAGTAACTACAAAACTTAATATAGCAGCTGGTGGTAATGCTACGATTGTCATTAATGGAGCAAATTTTGATACAACAGCGGGAACTGTTTCTTTTGTACCAGAATCTGGTGGTGCAACTGTAAATGTCCAATCAATCGTAAGAAATAGTGCAACTCAATTTACAGTCACAGTAACAAGGTCAGATTTTGTAGAAGCAAATGACCCATATACATTAAAAGTTACAAATGGTTCTGGTCTTTCAGCATCTGTTGCAGGTGCAATAGATTGTAACCAACCACCAGTTTTCGCTCAATCAGCAGATACTAATTTAGCAAACATTTTTAATGGTGGTCCTGCGTTGAGTGGAAGCACAGCGAACGCATCTGCAACAGATCCTGATGGAGATACAATTACTTATTCAATAATCTCTGGTTCACTTCCAAGTGGATTGACTTTAGGTTCTTCAACTGGTTATATTACAGGATCTGTTTCGGGTGTTGCGGTTCAACAATACACTTTTACTGTTCGAGCAGCAACTTCAGTTAGTAATTCTGAAAGACAATTTAAATTAAGAGTAAGTCAATATCCTACAGGAGGAAACACAACAACTAATGGTGGATTTACTTATCATACATTTACATCATCAGGAACATTTTTAGTTTCTGATGGATTTACTCCTAATATTGAAGTATTCATGATGGGTGCTGGTGGTGGAGGAGGAGCTTGGGTAGCTGGTGGAGGTGGTGCTGGTGGAGCAGTATCTATGGACAGTCCTAATAGTATATCTACAACCGCACAAGCATATACCGTAACAGTTGGTGGAGGTGGAGCAGGTGTTATAAATCCAGGTAATTATGCTTGGTCTACTGCACATGTCACAGGTGGAGATACCTCGATTAGAGAAGCTGGTGGTACATATATTCTGACTGCAATAGGTGGTGGTCGTGGTGGTAATTATAATGGAAGTGGTAATCCTCAAATGGGTCAGGGTCAAAATGGAGGTTGTGGAGGTGGAAGAGGTAAATCTGATTACGGGGACGGGTCTGGTATTCAAACATCCGCAACGACATCACCTTTAGGAACTCCAGTTTCTGCAAACAGCAGGACTTTTGGAACAGGTTATGCTGGCGGCAGTTCAGGATCTAACGAAGGTTACGGACAAGAAGGTGGTGGTGGACTTAACAATTCTGAAAGAGGTGGTGGAAACGGTAAGAATGGTATAAACTTTTCTTGGATTAGTTTTTTAAATAAAGGTACAAACTCATCAAATAATGCAAACTCTGGTGGATATTTTGGTGGCGGTGGTGGTGCAGGTCATCACTCTGGTGGTCCTGTAGGTTCAGGTGGTTATGGTGGTGGAGCCACTGGTCGTTCAAACTCAGCTACAAAAGCACAAAGTGGATTCACAAACACTGGTGGCGGTGGAGGTGGAGGAGGACGTCCTGGTGGAGAACCCTCTGAAGGTGGTAATGGGGGATCTGGAATTGTAATAATAAGGTATACTTCTCCATAGGTAAAAAATTATGTCACATTTCGCAAAAGTACAGAGAGTTGGTATAGGTACAACCTCATTAGGTATAGTTAAAGAAGTTATTGTTGCAGAACAAGATTTTGTTGATCATATGATAGCTAATTTCCCAGAGGATAATACATATTGGGTTCAGACATCATATAATACATCTAGAGGTGTACATATTTTAGGTGGAACTCCTTTTAGAAAAAATTTTGCATCACCAGGAATGTTATATGATCCTGTCAGAGATGCATTTTATGATCCAAAACCTTACCCAAGTTTTGTTTTTGACGAATCAACTTGTTCATGGAACCCACCTGATCCAAAACCCTCTACATCAATAGCAACAAATCAATATTATTTTTGGGACGAATTTTCAAAATCTTGGGTGGTAAAGACAAGAGATCGTGATTGGTTTAATATTTCATCATTGGGTATTGGTGCTACGTAGACTGATTTACAAATAGGTGCTATAATATTATTGCAATTATTTTATAATGAATTTAAAAGTTATTGATAATTTTTTATCAAAATCTTATCATAAAAAATTATTTGAAATCTTGACAAGTGCAGACTTTCCGTGGTATTTTATTAACAATATTACTCAGAGTGATAGTTCTGATTTACGAGAATTTGGTTTTAATCATACTTTTTGGGACACTGATAATGGACAAAGAGAAAATTTTCATAGTTGGTTTTGGAAACCAGCGTTATATCAAATGATGGATGTCATAGAATGTGATTTAATTTTAAGATCAAGATGTGATATGACAACTCATACAGATGAAAATTTTTTACACAGTCCTCATATCGACTTTGACTTTCCACATTTTTCTTCTATTTTTTATATCAATGATTGTGATGGAGATACTATTTTTTATGATAAGAAAACTACAAACACAGAGGAGATTCAATTTTTAGAATTGAATGAAGTTGAGAGAGTAACTCCTAAAGCGAATAGATTAATTATATTTGATGGAGAAATAATACATACAGGTAGTTCCCCTTCTAAACACAAAAAAAGAATATTAATTAATTCAAATTTTACAAAAACAAGGTGAATCATGGAAAAAGGTGTTGAAGTGAAGGTTACTGGACTTTTTCCAGTACCAATATATCAAACAATTTTAAATAGAGAATTAACTACAGAGGAAATTAATTTTTTTAATCAATTAGAAAAAAGAAAAAATTCATATAATAATAATTCAAAAAATAATTATGTATTAGATGAGAAACCTTTAGCAACTCTTAAAGATGAATTGTTTCTAAGAGTAGAGGATTACTTTCAAAAAATCATAAGACCAAAAGATAATGTTACACCTTACATAACTCAGTCTTGGGTGAATTGGACTAAAACTGGTGAAGAGCATCATAAACATGCTCACTCTAATTCTTTATTTTCTGGTGTTTTTTATATCGATGCTGATGAAGAATATGATAGCATCGTATTTTTTAAACGAAATACATATGAATCTTTAAGTATTGAATCTTCTGAATATCACGTATTTAATTCAGAATCATGGACTTTTTCTGTTAAAACAGGAGATATAATATTATTTCCATCATCATTAAGTCACAAAGTTGAAAGTAAAATTGGAGATAATTTAAGAACTAGTTTGTCATTTAACACTTTTATTAACGGTACAATAGGTCTCAATACTGAATTGACAGAACTAAAGTTATGAAATTGAATCTTAAAGATTATGTTATTAAACAATCATCCTTTTTAGAAAATGATTTTTGTGATGAAACAATTATTAAACTTAATGAATTGGAAAAATTAAAATGGGAAAAACATACTTATCATAAAAGAGGTACTAATGAAATTGTATCAAATGGAGATGAAGAACTAGATATTCTATATGGAATTGAATTAGACAATACTAAAATTATAATGAAAAAATTGTGGCAGAGCATCGCTAATTATATTGATTCTTTTGAATTTCCTTGGTTTTATAATTGGTCTGGATATTCCCCAATTAGATATAATAGATATTCAGTAAATCAAAGAATGAAAATGCATTGTGATCATATAACGACATTATTTGATGGTAAAAATAAAGGAGTCCCTCTTTTAAGTTGTTTAGGTTTGTTAAATGATGATTATGAGGGTGGTGAATTTTTAATTTTTGATGATTTAAAAATTGATTTAAACAAAGGTGATTTACTTATATTCCCTTCAAATTTTATGTACCCACACCGAGTCGAACCAGTAATAAGTGGAATTAGGTATTCATATATAAGTTGGGTTTGGTGATGGTTAGTATAAATAATATGAAAGGTTTAATGTAGTAATGCCATATCTTGGTAATCAGCACATAGTTGGAGACAGCGTAAATAATTTTAAGGTATTAGATGATATATCAACTTATACCGCAACTTTTGATGGTTCAGCATCAAGTGTAGTATCGACTTCTGCTGAAACAATAAAAGTAGTTGACCATAGATTTGTACAAGGACAGAGAGTAACTTATAATAATGGTGGTGGAAGTAATATTGGTGGACTATCAAGTGGCACTGCGTACTATGTAATTTACGATACTGCACATACAATTAAACTTGCAACATCTGCATCAAATGCATCAAGTCTAACAGCAATCAATTTAAATGCAGTTGGTGGTGGAACATCTCATACATTAAACGCAGCATTTGATGGTGTAAATACTAAGTTTAGAATTACTCATGGCAGTGGAAATCGTCCTCGTTTTCATCACGCAACGCAATTAAACATAGCAATTAATAATGTAATTCAAAGACCAAATAATGATGCAAATAATTTTACTGAGGGATATGCTGTTGAAGTTCGTGACATAATTGTTTTCAAAACTGCACCTACATCTAACGATATTTTCTTTGGTAGTCTAACTGGTGAGACAAGAGGAACATTTGAAATATCTGATCATAAAATTGATAATTACACTGGTGATGGTAGTACTACATTATATGATCTTTCTCAAAACGTTATAAACAATGAAAGTTTATTAGTAACTTTGAATGGTGTAATACAACATCCAAGCACTGGTGGAGTGACAAGAGCATACACAATGGCTTCAGGTGTATCTAATAAATTACAGTTTACAACTGCACCTGCATCAGGAGTTGAAATACAAATCAGACATCTTGGATTCGCAGCAGCATCATCAAGTGATGGTGTTACCCATTTTTATGGAAGAACTGGAAATGTTGGATTGACCACTGCTGATAATATAACGGTAGGTGATATTACTGCAACAAGTGCAGATTTTTCAGGTAATGTCTCAGTAGGTGGAGTGCTAACATATGAGGATGTAACGAATGTAGACTCAGTTGGTGTTGGTACATTTCGTGATGGTATAAAAGTTGGAAGTGGTGTTACAATCGAACCGAATGGTAATGCATCATTTGGTGGTGTCGGTGTTGTTACTTTTTCATCTTCTGGAACAATAATATATGGTCAAGCTGGCTCAATTAGGGTTGGAACAGCAATGACTATTGGCCATACTGAGGGCTTAGTATATCATACACAGAATTTACACTCTGCTGGATTTGAGGTAAATCAAGTAAATGCTTCAGGAATTATAACTGCATCACAATTCAAAGGTGATGGTTCAGAACTTACTGGTGTAAGTGGATTCTCAACTGCATTGAGTAACGATACAACATCATTATTAAATAATGTATTTAAAACATCAGTGCAACATAATGTTGCAGCAGGAACATCTGTAACAATTCAATCAGATGCAGGATGCGGTAACATTGCATTTACAAGATTAGATCGAATAAATGTTGGAACAGGTGCTACATTACACATTGGTGCAGGTACTACGTTCTTAATGAATGTTCTAAAAGTATTCTCATAAATAAACTATAGGAAAAGGAACTTATTAAAAAATGTCAGAAATTAGGGTAAATACTTTTAAAGCAGAGGACGGTATAAGTGCTCCTTCGTTTCCTAATGGAATTCAAGTTACTGGAGTAGTAACTGCAACATCATTAGCTAGCAGTGTTCCACATTTAAACGTAGGAGATAATATTCAATTAGGAGCAGCAGGTGTAACAACCGCAACAACATTTGTTGGAGCATTAACAGGTAATGCAACTGGTCTTTCTGGAACACCTAATATTTCAGTTGGATCTGTTACAGCATCTACAGGAACTTTTTCTGGTAATGTATCCATTGGTGGAACATTAACCTATGAAGATGTATTAAATATTGACTCAGTTGGAATTGTCACAGCTAGAGAAGGAATGTTCATTCCTGATGATAAAGAAGTAAAAATTGGAAATACTGCTGGATCTCCAGATTTAAAAATTCTACATACTGGTGGTCATTCTAGAATACGAAACAGCACTGGGCAGTTAACACTCGCTGGTTCAGATGTAAGAATTACAAACGCTGCTGAAACTCAATCAATGATTAAAGTAAGTGGTTCGGCTGCAGAATTATTATATGCGAACAATACAAAATTAGCCACTACTAACACAGGTGTGACTGTAACTGGATCAGTAACCGATGATAAGGGTAATGTAAGATCTATAGCTAGACTTAATAAATCCAGTTCACATACTTTAGCAGCTACTGATGCTGGTAAAGTTATCTATATTTCTTCTGGTGGAGTTACTATTAATGAATCCATAATGTCTGCTGGTGATGCTGTTACTATTATCAATAATAGTGGATCAAACCAAACCATTACTCAAGGTTCAAACGTAAATTTGTACAATGCAGCTGACGGTACTTCAGGCAACAGAACTTTAGCTGGTAGAGGAATGGCTAATGTTTGGTTTGCTTCTGATGGTGATGCTTACATTTCAGGTTCAGGACTAACTTAATGCCAACACAACAGATGTTCCTCGGAGGAGGAAAAGGAGTATTAGGATCGGAAGGCAATCCTGCCACAAGTGCAAAAGAATTACTTACGATTAGTGCTCCAAGTGGAAATTATTATATGACCACTCCAAATGGAGTAAAACAACTTTATGCAGATATGTCCACTGATGGTGGTGGATGGACAATGTATGCAAGAACAAATACTACAAATGATACAGGTTTCAATGTTAGATCTGATTATGGATTATCAGGAACATCACCCTCCACAAATTTTTGTGCTTATGATTTTAAAAATGCAAGAGATACTGTCTCTAGCACTGGTGAATGTGAATATATGTTTAGTAGTAATAATGGAGCATATAAATTTAAAATGTCTACATTTTATTTAAAAGGAACTAATACAGTAGGAAATAGAACTGCTTCTAATATTAGTGGTGCTGGCACATTGAATAGTTACATTTCAGCAGGTGCATTACAAGGTAACGCTGTTTTAAGTTGGACAGGTCCTAATGGAAATTCTGGATATGCTGGTGGCGGTATGTCAGATGTTGGTCAATCATGTAAAAGAGATGAGTTGTTTATAGGCAGTTGGTCTCAAAATTGTGAGATAAGAACTTACTCATTTAATACTCCACATTCTGGTAGTAGATGTTCTGACTGGTGCGGACAATCAGGATCTTATCGTACCTCTAGAGCAATAGGTAATCGAATGTATATAAGTCAAACTTGTTACGGTGGATATTCACCTGGTACTGGTAGTGTTATAAATATAACCAATTTTGAAATATATTTCAGAGAAAAATAATTTACTTAATATTCTTATACAAATATTCCCAAGATGATTTAAGAAATTTTTGAACTTGAAGCACTGGGCATTTGTTATATAAATTTTCTATTTTTTCATTTGTTTTTTCAAGTTTCACTTTTTGTCTCACTATAGGTATCATTTGTAGTAGTGGAGTTCCGTATTCAATAATATAATTTCCTGGTTTTCCAATCCAATGAAACATCCATTTAAGTTGAATTGGATATTTATCAATACAAACAATACCAGGCATTGTACTCCAATTCTCGTTAAAATGATACATTGGATGTGTTACTAACAAACTTACTCCAGGATCTGCTTTAACATAAAATGGAGATATCACTTTAGGAATAGATTTTTGTTTAATAATTTCTTGACTTGTAAACATTTCTTGTGAATCAAAATGTGTTGGAACTCCTTTTTCTGGATTAAAGTCATTAATCATTGGAGTTTCGGTTACATTGATTTCATAGATATCATTGACACTAACTATAATATCACACCAAGCTCTAAGAATATACCCACTTGAAATACTATCTAGAACCGCAGGACATCCTTTGATTGTAGATGTTTTTAATTCATTTTTACTTTTCTTAAAATTATTTAAGAATTCTTTGTCCATTCCATATCCTAATCTACTAACATCATCAAAGTCATTAAGAAAAGGAAGTTTTCTCCACCATTTCGGAGTTAATTTTACAGATGGTTCAGGATAGAATACAGTGTCTTCCATCTCTGGACACTTATTGTAGATATAGATTTTTTTCATTTATTAAACCATTAAATATAATTATAGTCATTTTTTGCATTTCTGTCAAGTGTTTAATTATGATATAAATAATTAAAAATTATAAGTTAATGGCGATAGTAATTAGTGGTGTCAATAATAATGATAAGATAACAGCATCAGATGGCACGATTGATTTACTGTCTGGTGTAACTCACGTTGGAGTTTTAACTGCACCAGGTTTTAGTGCCTCTGGTAATATAACAGCAGGACATATTAATATTGGTAGTGGTATTCAATTAGGAAACGCAGGAGTTACAACCGCAACAACTTTTGTTGGAAATTTAACAGGTAATGTAACAGGTAACGTAAATGCTACATCAAATCTTCTTCTTCAGATAGGTGGTAGCGAGAAATTTAGAGTAGGTAGTTCAGGACAATTAGGAATTGGTGGTGCTAATTATGGAACATCAGGTCAGGTATTAACAAGCGGTGGTTCAGGTAGTGCAGCGACGTGGAGCACAATAAATTCTGATGTGATAAACGAAGGTAATACAAAAGCAGAAGTTATAGATTCAGGTTCAGATGGTCGTTTTATAGTTGAAACTGATGGATCTCAAAGACTTCGTGTAGATTCAAATGGAGTTTCAATCGTCACAAAAAACACATCTCAAAGAAATGCTGGTGTTTCAACTGCAACAGGAACTTTAATTTTCAATACTACAACTGATTCACTTGAATTTTATACTGGTTCTACTTGGGTAGCGACTAATTTAACACCATCAATTAATTCAATTACAGGTACCATTTATAATGCTGTTGCAAGTAATTTGGTCATAAATGCCACTAACATTACATCAACTGTGAGTATTAGATATTCAAATAATAGCAGTGGTTCTGTAATTGCGACTGATTCAAGTCCAAGTATTTCAGGAAGTAATATAACATCAACAGTTCCTGCTGCTGTTTATGGCACTTCACAGGGAACAGTAGTAAAAATTGAAGTTCTTAATGCTGATGGTACAGTATCATCTAACTCTGTAACAAGAACAATAGCTGCTACACCAACACTTCAATACTTAGTTGTTGCAGGTGGTGGAGGTGGTGGAGGTCAAGTTGGTGGTGGTGGTGGAGCAGGTGGTATGCTCACTGGTTCTATCAATTATCCAGCAACAGGAATTGTTTTTACTGCTACAGTCGGTGCTGCAGGTGTTGGACAAGCATCAGGTAGTTCAGGTATACATGGTTCAAATGGTTCCAATTCATCTTTATCAGGAACTGGATTATCTGTAACCTCAATCGGAGGCGGTGGAGGTGGAGGATATCAGGGAAATCATACTGGTGCTAATGGTGGATCTGGAGGTGGTGGAGGAAATCACAATAAAGCTGCTGGATCTGGTACCTCTGGTCAAGGAAATAATGGTGGTATTTCAGGTCCTTATTGGTCTGGTGGAGGTGGTGGTGGTGCTGGTGCCGCTGGACAAAATTCTACAAGTAATTCAGGTGCTGGAACAAGTGGAGATGGAGGAGATGGTGCACAATCTTCAATAACTGGAACAGCTACATACTACGCTGGAGGTGGTGGTGGTTGTAATGATGGTTCTATAACTGCTGGAGGTCAAGGTGGAGGTGGTAATGGTGGTTGGGGAACCACTTCTTCTGGTGCACCTCCTACAGTTGGAGGTGTAAATACTGGAGGCGGTGGAGGTGGAAGTAGAGATAATCCACAAAATCCATACATAGGGATGAACGGTGGTAGTGGTGTAGTAATCATACGAGTATTAACAGCACTATACTCTGGAACAACATCTGGATCTCCAACAGTTACAACAGATGGGGATTATAAAGTAATCAAATTTACAGGAAACGGGAGTTACACATCATAATGGCACATTTCGCAAAATTAGGAGTTGGTAATATTGTTGAAACGGTAGAAGCTGTTTCTAATAATGTTATTTTGGATGAAAATAATATTGAACAAGAGCAATTAGGTATTAATTTTTTACGAGAACTTTACAATGAACCTCATGCTCAATGGTTTCAAACATCTTATTCTCGTAGTTTGAGAAAAAATTTTGCTGGTGTAGGATTTACTTACGATGCAACAAGAGATGCTTTTATAGCACCTAAACCTTATGATAGTTGGACATTAAACGAAACAACTTGTGAATGGGAACCACCTGTGGCATATCCCGATAGTAGTAGTATGCATTATCATTGGGATGAATCTGTATATCAAGCAGATAATACTAAAGGTTGGGTATATCTATAATAAATAACTAAAAATCAATAATGGCATTTACCAGAGTAGTTGGACCAGGTATTCATACACAAGCCAACGTTCACAGTCATAATATTCAGTCAACAGGTATCATCACTGCAACAAAGTTTGATGGTCCTTTTGATAGTTTAACTGTATCTGGTAATCTTTCAATCGGTGGCACGATAACATATGAAGATGTAACAAACGTAGATTCGATTGGTGTTATCACTGCAAGAAGTGGAATACAAGGTATTGGAATACAATCTGGTGGATTAAATGTTGCAGTCGGAGTTCTTACTGCACTTAACTTCATAGGTGCTGGAAATACATTTAAGGTTACTGGTAGCACAGTTGATATCAGCATTCAAGGTGGAGGTGGAGGTGGTGCAGGTGCATTTACCACATCAATTACTGGTATTCAAACAACTTCACAAATTGTAGGTATTGGAACTACTAGCACAGATGATGCTGATTTACAAGGTATAGGTAATTCTGCAAAAGGAATGTATGTAAGTAATGGTATGATAATTATGGACAACGCAGTCAGTGGTAATCACTATATTGGAACAAACTTTAACGCTTTGATGGTTGGACCAGTTAATATAAGTGGAACGATATCTATCGATGGTAATTATGTAGTTGTCTAATAAATAAGATTATGTCACAGATTAATTTAAAAAGTATATCAGGTATTACGAGTATCACCACTCCAGCAGGTGTTGATAATCAGTTAACTGTACATACAAATGATACTACTCAGAGAGTAAAGGTTACACAAAGTGGTATTGATGTAACTGGAGTAGTGACTGCAACAAGTTTTTCGGGAAGTGGTGCAAACTTAACTGGGATAGATGCTACAAGTATTAAACATACAGATGGTAGTGTTAAGGTGCAAGCAACAGATACTGGTGCGATTGTAACTGGAATCCTAACTGCAACAACTATTGTTGGTGCTGGAACAAGTGGTATAAAACTTCCAGTGGGAACTACAGCACAAAGAGATAATACACAAGGAATGTTGCGATTTAATACCACACTTCAATTGCCAGAGTATTATAACGGTTCTGCTTGGGTTAGTATCGACAGTCCACCAGCAGTCAGTTCGGTAAGTCCAACAGAAGTTGAAAGTTCAGCAGGTGGTAATATTACATTTACTATTAATGGTTCAAGATTTAGTGTAGGTGCAAATGTAAGATTTATATCTAATACAGGAACAGTCTTGACTCCGAGTTCAGTTACCCGTGTTAGTGCTACTCAACTAACTGCTGTGATTGCAAAAAATAGTTTTGTGAATGGACAGGAACCTTATGATGTAAAAGTAACAAACTCATCTGGTTTAGCAGCAACACTCTCAGATCAAATTAATGTGGATAATGCACCAGCTTGGGTTACAAGTGCTGGTTCATTAGGAACTCATTCTAACTATGCAACTGTAAACGTAACGGTATCCGCAACAGACCCAGAGGGAGATACAGTTACTTACTCTGTAGTATCTGGTTCCTTGCCATCTGGTTTGAGTTTAAATACATCTACTGGTGCCATTACTGGAACAATAGGAGCAGTGGGATCTTCAACCACAGTCAATTTTACTTTAAGAGCAACTGCTGGAGGTAAAACTGCTGATAGAGCATTCTCTTTTGTTCAATCAGGACCTGGTTCAAACGTATTTACTTACACTGGATCTGCTCAAACATTCTCAGTTCCATCAGGTTTAACTTCACTCACAGCATATATTTGGGCTGCTGGCGGTGGTGGTGGAGCTCACGAAGATGGATCTGGTAGTAAAGGAAGTGGTGCTGGTTCAGGTGGTTATGCGAAAGCAGTTATTAATTTATCAGGTTTATCAACTTTATATCTAGTAGTTGGTCAAGGTGGAAGAAGTGGAGATGTAGGAAGTAATAGTGGTAGCAATGTAGGAGGTGGTACTGGTGGTGGTTTATCTGGAATATTTGATGACTCTAACACAGGTCATGGTGATGCTATTTTAATCGCTGGTGCTGGTGGCGGTGGATCAGGTGACAGTAACGGTCAAGGTGGACCTGGTGGTGGCGGTGGTGGTGCCAACAATAATGGTAGAGATGGATTACCTGATGAAAGAATAAGTCAAAGAACACAAGGTCTTGGTGCCACAACTTCAGCAGGTGGTGCTGCTGCTAACGCAGGTAGTTCAGCTGGATACACACATACAAATCCTACAGCAGGATCTGCTTTACAAGGTGGTAATTCTGGTTCTCAAACATCTGGTCAATCATTACGTCCTTCTTCTTATCTAGGTGGTGGTCGTTCTTACATACCGACTAACGGTAACTGGATGGGTGGTGGAGGAGGATCTGGCTACTACGGTGGTGGTGGAGGAATCTGCGGTTACGCTGGTGGTGGCGGTGGAGGATCAGGATACGCTAAAGGTTCTGTATGTTCCTCTATAGTTGGTACTAATGGTAATGATGGAAGTGGTCAATCAACTACTGCTGCACCAGAGAACTCAAGTACATACTATGCTTCAGGTGTTGCACAAGGTGGTGCTTCTTCTACTAACGGTGGTGATGGCAGAATAGTGTTAGTTTATTAAAAATTGTGATATAATAAGAAAACATTAAATTTATAAATCATTATTTAACAAGACATATGAACTTTGCAGTTTACTCAAAGGACGGTTGCCCATATTGCGACAAGATAAAACAGGTAATGGACTTGACAAAACTGAGTTATGTAGTGTATAATTTAAATGAAGACTTTGATCGTGATTCATTTTACGGTGAATTTGGTCAAGGATCAACCTTTCCACAAGTGGTGGTTGATGGTAAAAAACTAGGAGGTTGTGTTGACACAATCGAATTCTTGCGAGAAAATAAAATCGCAAAATAACGACATAAATAAATCAACTGACCACATTGATCGTGGTTTTGAGTTGATTCTCTCAGGAGGTAAAACAAAGAGACCTAAAACATTTCGTCTATTGTTAGATAAGATGATCTCTTTTTTTAACAAGGACATAAACATTCACCTTGACTTTTATGTGGATGTAAAAACCAAAAAATAATCTCAGGAGAATTATGTTAGCAGTAAGCATTGTGTTCGCAGCATTTCTGTTTATATTGTTTCTAATCGTAGGAGTAATAGGAGGATGGGTTGCAAGAGATTACATGATGAATTATCAAGAGGTTGAAAAAATTCACCCAGAGATGTATGATAGAAATGGTAATATAGTTCCTGACGAAATAGTAGCATTCAGATTTGAAAATCATGACAACAACGACGAAGATGACGACGACTAAACCAAAAGTGGTAAAAGCAAAAACAACAGCAATTCCAAAGCTACCTAACATTCCATTTTGTTATGAGGTATTAGAAGCTGCATCAAAACAAAGAACGAAAGCGAAGAAGATTGAAGTTCTAAAGACTTATGCACACGATTCTATAATGGCGGTGTTGATTTGGAATTTTGATGAATCAATAGTATCATTACTTCCAGAGGGTGATGTTCCTTATGGTAATACAAGAGAAGATAACAGTGTGACTGGTTCTTTATCTGATAAAATTAATGATGCAGTAGGTATGATGAGAGAATCAGGTTCAGCATCATTAGGGTCTCAAGACCAAGGGAAGGCATCAATTCGTGGAGAGTATACAAAGTTCTATAACTTCTTAAAAGGAGGTAACAATGGACTTTCTGGACTTCGTAGAGAGACAATGTTCATCAATATTCTTGAAGGATTACATCCACTTGAGGCAGAGATACTTGTTTTGGTTAAAGATAAAAAATTAACTGATAGATATAAAATTACAAAAGAAATTGTGGGTGCAGCATATCCACAAATAGTATGGGGAGGACGCTCATGAGTGCTGTGAAAGAGGAAAAGAAAATGGAAACCAAAGAAACTTTTTGGACTACAACTGAGAAAGAAACATCAAGAGAACTTTACGGAACTGAAATTTTAATTGAAAATGGTTCACTCGATGAAGTAATGACTACTGATGCACCATCAGATGCTTGGGTTGTGACATATGAAATTGATGGCACAGTTCATCGTGATTTAACAAGAGGTACAAGAGTTAAATTATTTGATATGTACTATGATAAGTTTAAGATGGGTGTAAAAATTATTGACTATGGTAAAGGTACAATCAAACCTGCACTGTGGGGATACAATAATACAACAGCACCCAAAAAGAAAAAACGGAAGTAGTTTTCAAATATGGGGGAAAAAAATCCCGCCAAAAATTTGAACCCTTAAGATTTTATAAAATTGTAACAGAAAATACATAACTGCTTGACTATATAGTGTGGGTATGCTAACATACCTTTACGTTCATCCAAATGATAGAACTCACACTACTGGCATCACTCCTTACTGAACATAATGCTTCCCATTGGGAAATGTCTTGTTCGGAATGGAATCAGAACAGAATTGAGATACTTAGCGATAAGAATCTTAACTCTGATGCTCACGAGTATCTTATAGATTAC
>Ga0209359_10000114_pt1 | contig 17081 bp, 22 predicted proteins | sample MarorgKNORR_S2LV_FD_188224 | JGI IMG/M metagenome (GOLD analysis project Ga0209359, IMG submission 188224) | Marine microbial communities from the Southern Atlantic Ocean, analyzing organic carbon cycling - Surface_A/KNORR_S2/LV (SPAdes) (version 2) | ecosystem: Environmental > Aquatic > Marine... | reverse complement strand
AAGTGTCTGCACCATTGGTTTGTGCTTTGAAGAATTTAGTTAATACAGGCGTGCCGGTAAAATTTTTTGCAATTCAAGGCTTGCTCTGCTGTGCATTTCTCTGTGCAACCAGCTGTGACATGACTTCGTCGAGTCTTTGAAGCTCTGGATGTGCTGCAACAGTGGCATCAATCTTCTTTTGTGATAAGCGCAGTTTTTTGCCCAAACCAACTACATCTTGAAACAGTCTTTCTCTGTAGGCAGCTAATTCATCGATGGACTCTTGCAACTCTTCAAGGGTAGGTAAATCGGACGCTGCGTTGTCCATGAAGTTCTGATTGAGCCAAAAGATCCTAAGCCTGTCAGAAGCCTGCCCAAGGCTTTTGTGAACCTTTGCTCGGGTTTGCGTCAATAAAGGAGAGATTGCCCTCGGATCGGCCTATTTCCTAGGGCGCTAACCGGGGTATTTGGCCCAAGGTGACAAACTTTTGCGTAAGGGGGCTGTTTGACGAACCCTGCTGATAACTGAGTTTAGCTTGGGTCAGCGCTTCCACCACCCTTGGGTCTCCGGGCTTCTTAGGCCTGTTCACCCGGCGGTTTCCGAAGCACTGCATCCCCAAAACTGTCTGGCCCCCAATGCTCGACGCATTCTCCCGCACAGTCGTCAGCGCTGACGCCAAAACTGCACCTGTTGGTGGTAGCGATCTCGCTAGCCTCCGCTCTTACGTGCAAGATGGCAACAAGCGTTTGGACGCTGTGAATGCCATTACTTCCAACGCCTACTGCATCGTCTCCGATGCAGTCACCGGCATGATCTGCGAAAACACAGGTCTGATCCAGGCTGGCGGCAACTGCTATCCCACCCGTCGGATGGCTGCGTGCCTTCGCGATGGTGAGATTGTGCTCCGCTACATCAGCTACGCACTGCTGGCTGGTGACGCGTCCGTGCTGGATGACCGTTGCTTGAATGGCCTCAAGGAAACCTATATCGCTTTAGGTGTTCCTACCCAGTCTGCGGCCCGTGCTGTCGCGATCATGAAATCCGCTGCTACGGCTCTGATTGGTCAGACCAACTCTCCTGCCAGCGGTGGTGCTAAGTACCGCAAGATGGAAACCACTCAGGGCGACTGCTCTGCACTGGTGGCTGAAGCAGGTTCTTACTTCGATCGTGTGATTGGCGCAATCAGCTGATCTGCGGACGATCAAGTCTTTTCTCCTTACCTTCTCAGCACCTTTTACCTAAGGATCTCAAATGAAATCCGTCGTCACCACTGTTGTGACCGCAGCTGATGCAGCCGGTCGCTTCCCTTCCCAGAACGATCTTGAGGCTGTTCAGGGCAATATCCAGCGTGCAGCTGCACGTCTGGAAGCTGCCGAAAAGCTGGCCGCCGGTCTGGACAACGTCACCCGCGAAGCAGGTGATGCTTGCTTCAATAAGTACGCCTATCTGCGGCAACCCGGTGAAGCCGGTGATAGCCAAGTGAAGGTCGACAAGTGCTACCGCGACCTCGGTCACTACCTGCGCTTGATCAACTACTGCCTCATCGTGGGTGGTACTGGTCCTCTCGATGAGTGGGGTATTGCAGGCGCACGTGAGGTGTATCGCACCTTGGGTCTGCCCACCAACGCCTACATCGAAGCTCTGACTTACACTCGCGATCGTGCTTGCGCTCCTCGCGACATGAGCCCTCAGGCTCTTAACGAGTTCAAGAGCTACCTTGATTACGCGATCAACGCTCTGTCTTGATCAGTTCAAGATCTTAGGGGAAGGGGGGAGCAGCAGCTCCCCCCTTTTTTTTGTCAGCCAGATGGAAGACCACCGATCATCCATCACAGACAAGCTGAAATTCCATTAGATTCGTCAAAGGTTTATTTTTTTGATGACAACGTTTGTTCTATCTCATAACTTGCAGGTTCAATCAGATCTCGTACCTGCATTGAATTTTGAACTGCTTGCCCAAGAACTTAAATCTCTTTCGAAAAATATTTCTTCAACGGAAGTTCTTGGCCATCCTCATTGGAAACTATCTATATCATCTGATTTATCTCCGCAAGATATGGCTGTTGATTTAGTGCAGACTTGGTCTGAATGCCGTCGTCAACTCGGACACGACATGAATCACGTTGTCCTGGCACTTGGTGGAAGGAAAGATTCCCAAGCTTCTCCTGGAGCTCCACTTCAGGAGGGATATTGGGGTGTTGATTTGGTTGAAACGCCCGATGAAAGCACTTTTCTTCAAGCGATCAACTGGGAAGCTCTCAAAGCTGGACGACGCGAAGATGCGATTTTTGAAGTCTCTTCGAGAGCCTCATAGATCTTGATCAGGCTTGTTTCCTGCGATTCCTACGGCGGCTAGAGGCACTTTTACGTTTATTCGCCTCTGTCTTGTCTGAGTCTGCTTTTTCTTTCTTGTTAGGAGTGGTTTCTTTTTGGGTTGTTAATTTCTCTACTAGTTTCCGCACTTTGGATGTCGACGGTTGCTTTTTACGTGCTGGTATCGAAGGCTGATCCGCTGCGTTCCAGCCAACAGATGTTATTGGTGTATTGCAACTTCTAAAGGATTTCATCCACTGCGCCATGAACCGGGTGTCAACGCAAACTGTGTGGCAAGTTGAGGGCCTACAGCCGTCCATCACACCAGTGGAAACATGGATCAACCGTCCGGGGAAAGGTCCCATATTTTTTGTAGTGGCTCAGAATAATTTTGCCTCCGGTATCGTCTGATGGCAAGCTTGCTATTACTTTCTTATTCCAACAGGCCGCGTTGAATTACGCACCTCAAGTAGAATTGTCCGAATGTTGTCCGTTACTGATGACTGGCCTTTTCGATAATATTCATGCTGGCTTGGATCAACAGGGAGCAATTGATATCTTGTCTACAGAAGTTGGTAATCTGGAGAGCGAGAGTGATTATTATATGGCTGTTTCTCATTTGATTAATTTTCCTGGCCCGAAAACATGTCACGCCTTATTGGCTTTTCTAGATAAGTGTTCTGCGGATGTACCTGTAGGTCTTGCACAACGAAAAGCTGTAGAAGTTCTTGCGCGATTAGGGGTTGCAGAGGCTACGTCCAAAATTTCAAGTTTTTTAAGTAGCTCTGATGTGTATATGGTTGAAAATGCTGCTTGGGCGTTATCTCATTTGAACTGTCAAGATCCTGAAGTGCACCAATATATGATCGATTTGTTAGATGATCCTAGCCAGAATCAAAGAGTCTTAATTCAAAGTCTCTCAAAGCTTTCTGTTAAATCAGCAATCTCGACTATTTCAGTACACACAGCCCATGAAAAGACGTCGGTCCGTGGTGCAGCTATCGCTGCCATGATTCGTCTATCTGGAGATCAATCCCATCTAGCTGATCTTTCAGATCATTTGTATGGCTCCAATCAAATGGATCGTCAGTCGGCTGTGCAGGATGTGATCGATGCGAATGCTGTTGAGCTTTTGTCTGATTTGATGCAAGCACCCATATCGCCTGCGTTTCGGATGCGAGCTGTGAGATCTCTCTTGAATAACCCGTCCAATAAACTCTCAGACATTGATTCACTGTCAGCGGTGGATCAAGTTTTGCTTGACGATCCTCGTTTGATCACTGTCCTCCATCATTACAGCGATCCTTTGCCTACAGAGCTACTGATTGATGGCTTGTTTCATCCCGATTTTAGTCGTTGCTATCTTGCGATGCAGGCACTAATAAAACGTGATGCTCAAGAGATTTGGAGCGCTATTGAGAATTGCTGGCAAGATAAAGCCCACAATGACTATGGTGCACACTATTTTTTGATGCGATTGTTTGGCCTTGTTGAAGGTTGGACAGAGGAAGCACTGCTTGATATTCGCAAAATTCTCTCAAATGCCATTACAGATAAGCGTCCTCAATTTAGAAAATCTCCCCCAGCTGCTTTGCTGTCATTCGCCATACTATTTCCTGGTCAATATGATTGTTTTCTGGATAATTGTTTGTCTTTAAAAAATACCCTTAGTTGGGATATCCGTTATGCTGCCCTCCTCTTGATCCAATCTGATCAGACCGAGCATCTTCAACTTCGATATCAACGTCAGCTACAACAGCTTGTCGAGCTTGATGTTGACAGTGTGCTGCAACTAAAAGCACAGAGCATTCTGGATCGTGGTTGAGAACTTAGTGGCAATCCTTCATGCCCCATGACTTGAAATGCTAATATTGAACGATAGTGATTTAGACATTTAAATGAACGGGGATTCGATCATTCCTTCAGTTGATGCATTGTTTGAAGATCTAATGCATCCCAACCCTAGGATTCAAGAAGAAGCTTGTTTGATTCTTTCTGAGAACTATCGGGAAGAAGCATTGCCAAGATTGTTAGATCTGTTTTGTCATCATGACCCTAAAGTCTATAGAGCTGCTGTTAAAGGCGTTGGTTTCTTTGGAAGCGATGCATTCGATCCTTTGATCGATCTTTATGCAACAACAGCCAATCAAACTGCAAGGCGTTGTTGCCCCAAGGCATTCGTGCAAGTGTTCAAGAATTTTCCCGATCAGCCGTTTCCTGATTCAGTCATGCAAATGCTGGAACAAGGAATCGACGATTCAGATATGGTTGTCGTACAAGGTGCGTTGATGTGTCTTGGTCAGATCGGCAAGCAACAATTCAAGTCTGAAGAGGCAATCAGAATTTTGACAAAGTCTCTCGGCAGCCAAAATGTTGCTTTAATCTTCAGTGCATCTCAGGCTCTTGCCGATATTCCCAATCCTTTGGCAGAAGACGCTTTACGTTCACTGCAGAACAACAATGCCGATCCCTTGATTCAGGAGGCTGCACAGTCTGCATTGGCACGACTTCAGAATCTGCTCAACTCAAAGAGTTAGATTGTTTTTTTATCGAGCTACAGTTTCTACTCCTTTGTAGTAACCACCAGCCCGGAAATCAAAACGCTCTACTTTGTCGTCTTTTGCACAAGTCGTCTGTGAATAGTGCAGAAGAGTACTAAATCCTTCTGGCACCATCTTGGGACACAGCCTCCCAACATCATTTGCAAATGGGCAGAAGTACACACCCGCCCATCGATTAAGAAAACGCCCCTTTATTTCATCAGAAAAGATAAATCCCTGTTGATCAGCGAGCTTGAGGATCTCCTCGGGCTCAGCCTCACGAAATAAAGACCTAAAGGTGGCGTCTTCTTCGAGCACACCAAGAAAACGGATGAACTCAGCTCTTGACATCTGCCTGTTGTATAGACCGCCTCATCAACTATATCGCTAACTTCACCGTTAAAGCGACAACGAGCTGAAACTTATTGATTGTTTGGTTAGCGAGCCTTTTGGGCAGCTTAACTGGTTTTCGCCGATAAAATATTGATTGCGACTCTGAGAACGGCTTTTACGTCTGTATCGCCTTCATTTTGTTCTGCTATCTTTAGCTGCTGAATAGTTCCTAGTGCGTCTAGTTTCATCAAGGATAATGCAGTATTTTTTCGAACTTGTGTGTCTTCGTCGCTTAGTTTGTTCAGCAGCAATGTTTCCACGTCTTCCGCATCACATGACTTACCGATGAGAGTTACCGCTTCTGCCCTTACGTCTGCTGAGATGTCCTCGAGTGCTTGGAATACCCTATTTTGTGCTCTTAAATCATCACTCTTTTGTATTTGATCTCCCAATGCTGAAATTGCCGCAACTCTAACTTCAGCCACGTCTGAATCTGCGGCTTCCAGCAAAGCTTCTGGTGCCTTAGACCCGATGAAGCTTAGTGCGAGATTGATTAATCCAACCTGAAATGGTGTGCAGTCTGGATTTTTTAGGATTCCAAGTAGTGAATCCATAGCATCCGGTCCAATGGTGGCCATCGCTCCAGCAGATGAACCGAGAACAACTGGGTCATCATCTTCTAAAAAGGCTTCAAGCAGATAAGGCAACGCGTCCTTGTTGCCAATCAAATTGAGTGTTTTGGCTGATGCTCGTCTTACGATTACATTTTGGTTTTGGCGAAGTGCTTTACAAAGAATGGGTAGAGCTTCGTCCCCAACCGCTCCAAGACTTTTTGCAAAGGTGAGTCTTAAAGCGCCTCTCGCGTCCCCAAGTCCGGCGACCATGCGCTTAAGTGACTCGGCGTCAGATTTTGGGATCTCGCCCTCGCTTAATTTTCCACTGAGTTCATCAGCGAGCTGGAGCGCTTCTTCTGCCGTGAGTTGGCTGTCGCTGATTGATGAAATATTGGTGAAATCCTGGAGCACCTTGCACGTTCCTCTTTGCTGATCAGCAATCTAAGCGATGCTGATCAGGCTCATGCCATTCATTGTTGTGTTGCATTAGAAAGCCCCCTTCCTGGGAAGGGGGCAAGAGTTATGGCATAAATTGCCTGAATTTACCTCAGGCAAACGGTTTAACTCCGAACGGTCGGAACGGAACAGCTCCTGTCCTTTTGGGAGGCTGTTGTGCACCATACTTTTGTTGGGGCAGAGTTGGTGCGCCCTTAAAGATCGGCTTCATCATGCTGATCGATGCCGCAGCCAGCTGTGTGTTGGTGCGACTGCGACTTCCTTGTGCATTGTCGCTCACGGCAACCTTTGTGCCAGCAAGCTCTCTCATCATGTTGAAGGAGCTGGTCATCATTCCCGCGTAGGAATCTCCCGCCCGCATATAGGGAACGATGTCCGATCCAAAAACCTCTGCATATTCTGCGCAATCTGTGAGGCTATCGATCAGAGCATCAAAACCCTCTTCTGCTTGAAGCTTGATACTGTTTTGAACTTCTTCTTGATTGAGAGGTGCTCTCCCTAAGAGGTGTTTGAAATTAAGCTCGATCCCACGTTGTGGGGCAACACTGTGGAAGTAATTATCCTTGTAGAAAGGAGATTTTGCCAACCCGTTGACAAAGTCGCGGACCGTAATTTCCCCGTTCATCAAGCGTGCTTCAAGTGAGGTGCAGCGCTCGTTTTCAGTGGGAGGCAGGTTTCCGTAGACCTGTCTATACGCGTCATTAATGGTTCTTTCCAAAGCCCAGGAATCACTGGGGTGATATTCATCAAAAACTGCACCGAAGGGACATTCGCTGTGCAGTCTTGGGCCAATTCCGAGCCCCATCTGAGAACAAGTGTTGCGCTTAAATTCAGCGATTGATCCAGCTACTGTCCGATGAACAGTGTTTTTGCCAGCTTTGCTTGGCATGGCGTACGAGGCTGGCTTGGTGCGGCTAGCCGAAGCCATTCCAGCGGGGCTGGTTTGTGTGCTTAACATAAGTGTGGTGAGGGGAGGTGATTTGTGGTGACTCTTCCCAACATGCTTTACAACAACTCTTTAAGTCGTTGTTAGTAAGCTTTGCCGAGAACATTTCAGCGAAATTGAGTATTGATGCGAATCGATGCTCATAATTCGCTAATTGCCACCGTGAGTAAACATTGCGTCTATGACTGTGGCAAAATTGTTTGTTAATTAGCCACGGGTTTTCTGGATCACTCCAGAATTGTTTACTCTTAATTGTCAAGAATTTGTGTTTTTTGATTTTGAAAACAAAAAGGGGTGGGCTTTAGGCCCACCCCTTGGTTAGATCAAAAAATCACTCAGCTTGACTGTGATCAGCCGAGGGAGTTGATCACGTAGTCGAGCAGCTGGTTGTAAGCGGTCAGAGCCTGAGCGCTCATGTCGCGAGGGGCGCAACCGCGGGAACGCAGGTGGGAGAAACCAGCCACGTAGGTGCCAGCGTCGATGCTGAGGGCCTTGTACACCTCTTTCTGACCGTTGATGGCCAGTTCATCCAGAGGGCCAGTGCCGCCGGTGACCAGGCAGTAGTTGATCAGACGCAGGTAGTGAACGAAGTCACGCTTGCACTTCTCTTTGCCTTCGGTGGCGCACTTACGGGGCTGACGGCCGGTGGCACCGTTGGGGTACTGGGCGTAGACAGCATCAACAGCTTCCTGGGCAACTTGGTCGTAGTTGCTGGCCAGCTTCTCAGCAGCTTCCAAACGAGCAGAGGCGCGTTGGATGGAGCCCTGGACGGACTCCATGTCGGAAGCGGTGGGGAAGCGGGATGCGCTGTCGGCTGCGCCGACGACGGTGGTGATAACGGACTTCATAATTCAGAAGAAGGGTGTTCAGGTGTGCAGAAAATCGATACCTGGCTCAGCTGATGGCGCTGATCACCATGTCGAAGTAGCTAGCAGCTTCACCAGACAGGCTGGCGCAATCGCCAGAGGTCAGAGCCATCTTCTTGGGCTGGCTGTTGGTGTTGGTGATCAGGGCGCTAGCAGCGGCCTTCATGATGGCAACAGCACGTGCGGCGGAACCGGTGGGAACGCCCAGAGCGGCATAGGTCTCGCGGAGACCGTTCAGGCAGCGGTCCTGCAGCACGGAAGCGTCGCCGGCGAGCAGTGCGTAGGAGACGTAACGCAGAACGATCTCGCCATCACGCAGGCAAGCAGCCATCTTGCGGTTGGTGTACACACCACCGTTGGGGGCGGTCAGGCCGGTGTTCTCGCAGCAGATGCCGGCGACGGCGTCAGACACGATGCAGCTGGCGTTGGAGGTGATGGCGTTCACAGCGTCCAGGCGCTTGTTGCCATCAGCAATGAAGGACTTCAGGGAAGCCAGTTCGCCGCCACCAATGAAGGAGCCGCTGGAATCGGCCGAGACAGCAGCCCGGGAGAATGCGTCGAGCATGGGGGTTGTGGAATACGTTGTTTGGGGAGATGCATTCCGCATCACGAATGACACTACCCCTGCTTCCCAGGCCGTCTTCCTGAAGGAGGACGTCAGGACACACAAGTTGACAAAGGCGAAATCAGTCAGGCCGTGTCGTCAACCATTACCCGAAAGTTCACCTCAATTACTGCCCCTCTTTTTTATGACAACTGCTTAAGGACGCGTTGGCAGGTCCATTTCAGTGGTAGCCAGAAGGCACTGGCTGAAAGCTCCTCCAGGAGAGGCTTTTGGTCCACAAGGCCCAAGCGGAGGCACCCCCATGCAGCAGCAATGCGGGATTTGGTGTATTGAGGAATTGTTTCGGCTAAGGCAAGCCTGATTAGATCACTTCGTTCTTCCAAACCCTGAAGACCGACGACGGCAGTTAGGTAATAGTGCGTAACGTAATCACTCCACAATTTTTCTTTGATTTCGTTAATTAAAATCATTCTCTCTGCTTTAGGCATGGCCATCAAGCTTGAGGCACCACCGTATTGGCGTGCTTCGTCGCGATGTTGAAGGTTGTTTTCGATCTCTGTAGGCTCAATATCACAAATCCACTCTTTCCTAAGTTTTAGTTGTTGAGGGTTGTCTTGTAAGAGTTGTGTTATCAGCTCTGCATATTTTTCCGGTACCTGGCATTTCTTATCAGGATCCACCAACTGAAATGCACTTCTAGCTCGCAACGACATCGACACGGGAGCTGTGACAAGAGCTTCTAGCCTTGTAACGTCACCTGCATCGCCCAGATCAATTACGGCAGAGCGCCTGCGTCCGGCGATTGGGTCAACAAGTTGTGGGATCAGGACTTCAAGCCCATTTGGTTGTTGGGCAACTTTCGACATATATGCCCTCGCTGCACCCGCAACCAAGGGATTGGAATCATCCTGGAGGGGGCTGATGCTGTTAATGACTCCGGGGACCCCTAAACGACAAAATGCCTGTATGACAGCCCGCTTTTGAATATCCTCGCCCTCAAGGGCTTCAAGTAATTTTCCATGATCTGCTTCTGTTAAAGGTGCGTCGATTTTTGTAATCGCTTCTACAGAATTAATTACTGCAGCTTCATCGCTGCATTTTAAGGCCTTAAATAAAGAGGGTAGGGCTTTTGGACTTTTTCGTCTGCCAAGGGCGTCGATCGCCTTGCGTCGCGTGATTCGATTAAAAAGATGCTCTGGATCCAGCTCTGCAGCCTGAATCAGCACATCGAGTGATTCTTCGCTGTTGCTTGCTCCAAGCCTTGTGGCTGCCATGTATTTGTCAACGGGCCTCTCGAGTGAGTCTGGATCAGCCAAAATCACCGCCATGGCCCGTTCTTCCGTCAAGCCTTCAACTAAGTTGTCGAATCGCTCGGCCATGCTTAAAGAGTCATCAATGAAAAACCTGGATTTTCTGTCAGCTGGTGTTGAGCTGCAGTTTTAGAGCAGCTGACCTGATTCTGATAAATCGTAGTGACGTTGAAAATCCATCATCTCTTTGACCATAGCATCAACGTCTTAATCTCAGTGATGATTTATGACTGGTTGATTGTCTTCTTTAATCTGCCCTGTCCCTTCATGAATTAGGCCCTCTTCATCTGTTATCGTAAATAGAAGGATTTTTGTATCATGCCACTCTCTCCCGAGCTCGAGCAGGCTCTTCCTCGGTTTGTTGAAGCTGTCCAGAAATCAACAGATGTCCAAGATCAATTGAACTTGGTTGTTGATTTGGAGCAATTAAAAGCAATCGTTATTGATGTTGAGCCTTCATTGACGGGTTCGGCATTGATTCCCTATGAACAAGCGACGAGCCCTCCAAAAATTACCATTGATTCAGGTGTTTTAGAAAAAAATATTCCATGGCGGCTATTGCGATGCCCGGGTGGGCCCTTGGTTTTGCAGATGATTTGTGAGAAGGTAAATTTTGCGCTTTGGATCGAAAGCTGCTGACGATGTCTGATTCAGTTATTGATGATTTTGTGCAGATGGTTATTTACGACCATTCTGTTGCAACTGGATTGAAGTCTTGCCAGTCAGATCAAGATATCGTGGATTTTGCGGCCTCCCGTGATTACTTTTTTTCAATCACAGCTTGGCTGCAGTATGTTGAATCAGATTCCTCCGGCTTATCTGACTCCGAATCCATGGCGATCCAAGCTATTGCGACCGATCATTGGTCGTGGGCATTCCGTCAGATTGCTCCGTGGAGAGCCATGTTGATGGATGGTGCCTAGTTTGACGGCCTGCTGGTAGAAGTTTCGTTTAAGATTGCTTCTGTGATTTCGATGGCTTCTGATGACCGGCTCAGCTCTTAGTGCAAGTCAAGATCAAGTCTTAGAGGCTTTTATTGCTTTAGTTCGACAAAATTCAGATCTAAAAGCTCAGATCAAGGCTGCTCTCAATCAGGACCAAGTTATTGAAATCGCAGCTGCTAATGGTTTTGATATTGATTCCTCCGCTATTTTGAGAAAATGGAGTAAACACACTGATTTTACTCAAGATACCTGGATGGGCTGGTTCGAAGAATGAATACTCACTCAAGAATTGATTTCTGAATATCTTGTTGTTTTGCTGCCTTTTTTGGCCCAATAAGTGACTAGATCTTCTCCCCCTGGTCTAGGTACACTTGCAGTTGCTTGCAATATTTTGAACGATCGTCTTGGTCCCATCGGCCAATTTCCAATTGCCTTGACTGTTCTTATTCTCCCCCCAATTGCTTGAACAGAAGCCTCAAACTTATCAAGTTGAGTTTGATCAACTGTTTCAAATATAAAGTCTGTACCAACACATATTAGATGTTGTGAGCGTATCCAAGACTTCATTTGTTTTTTGACATCTTCCATTCTAGGTTTTCGAATTCAGCCATTCTTCATTGATTTCCTTGGAGAAGCTTTGGGTTCTTTTGAATCTGAGAAGTCCGTGTTCAGAGCCCCAAATTTGCTCGTCAGTGTTTGGATCAAAGCCTCGATCGCGACTAATCCAGTTTTCTTGGTCTACCTCAACTTCGCTTACAAGATAAGTGAGTTTTCCGTCTCGTGGAACCAAGCAGTTTTTTCCTGGTTCAACTTTTCCAATGTAATGTCCCTTTTCTTTGCGATGAAAGTGCATGGCACACCCACAGCGTTCCTTTAGTGTTGTGGAATCGATTGCATTCATGATTTGGGGATCCCGACCAGCTCCCGCTAATCTTCTGGGATTTGTGAATCCATAGTTCTCAACCACAAAAGTATCTTCATTTGCAGTCAACCGGTGAATGCCTTGCCGGTAGGGATCCCAAGGCGCATAGTCATAACATTGTTCTGAATAAAACCCTGGCCCTTCGAAAATATGCCAGGGCAATGGTCGAAAAAAGATATTGATTCGAGCAAAATCCTTCGGGTCTTTTTGTGACTGTTCAATGTTGTCATAGACGCCCGCAAGAGTTTTGGCGAACTCGGCAAGGGCTAAATTCTTGTTCATCCTTGTGAGTTATGCATTAATTCGTCTGACTTCTGAGGCGAAGGATGTTTGGAGCACGCCTGATCCGGCTGAAGTCCTTAAAACAGATGACCTGCAGCGCACATTCTCTGAGACAAACCAAATCTTTTCTTCGGCAATGGACTGCTCGTAATTTGTTGTGAGCGTGAATGTACCGTCGTTGGAAAACTTGTATTCCGAGATGGCTGCCTCGGCTTCGGCATATCCAACGCTTCTGATCAGTGTCCCCGAAAAAATATCTTTTGCAAATGGAACAATGATGCAAGATCCTGATGATACTTCTGATGGATCATCTGGTTCCCAGTCACTTTCCGCGCACCATTCCATTTTAAACGGAGACGAAATTGTATCTAAATTATATTGATTTACTAAAGACGACTCAAGTAATTCTTTGACTACGGAGTCTTCTCTGCTGATTTTTTCGATCGTAACTTCGCTCAGTACCTCTTCAAACTGCTGGAAGGCTAAGGAGTGACCCGATCGCATTGAGCGCCATCTACCTGTGCTTTGAGCAACAAATTGCTCAATCGTCATGCAGGCTTGCGCTGTTTTCTGAGCTGAGCTCATCCAGTGAAGGAGAGTTGATGTGCATCATGTTAACCATAGAGTCGACCATCATGGACATGGCCATGGGTGTTGATGAGACCGACTGCAGGAATGTTGTGTTCCTGTTTGGGTTTTCGCTGGATGGTGGACGCAGAATTGGCATGTCTGGAACTAATTTTTGCTTTGTACCTGTCGACTGGGTCGTATTGACCGGTTGAATATCACTTGAAGATTATGACTGAGCAACCAGTCAAATCTGCCAGATTTACCCAAGGGTTAAGCCTTCGCAATAGAAAGGATCTGCCCACCCTGCGACAGAATCGATTTGATGGTGGCTGACATGGAAGTTTGAGTCACCACCGATTTTTGAACTGCTCGGCGGTTGGCGCCCACCTGACGACGTGATGTCCAGTTGATCGTCAACGCCTTGGCGTTGCCTACGCTTCTGCGATCCTGTGCCTCTGGTGAACTGTCAGTGCAGAGACTATTCAAAAGTTTCGAATCTGTTTCTGCGTTGTCGTATCCGGCATATCCGGCATCCAAAGCCTTCGCACGTGTGAAGTACAGCGTGCTTCCGCCCACCACGGTCTGCGTGGCACGATTGTACGGAACTTGGTCGATGCCGAAGGCAGAAAGATATTCATCGCTGTAGGTGTAACTGGCGATTTCTGCTTCGTATCCCTCTTCTTGCAGCAGTCGAACATGGCTCATCAACTCAGCTTGGTCACGGGGAGGACGGCCTAGTAGATGTTTGAAGTTCAGTTCAACAAAGCGGTAGGGGCTGTTGCTTTCCAGAAAAAGCCTTTTATAGGTTTCCGACTGGGCGAGAGCAGTCACCAATCCTTGAACCGTTAGGTCACCGTTCATGAACAGTGCCTCAATGGAAGGGTTCAGATCGAGTTCCATCAGGTGTCGATTGCCAAACACCTGGCGGTACGCTTGGCGTATCACATCTGAAGCATGTGATGTGTCGACGTTGGCAGCTGAGGAAAGAGTTGTTGGCCCAGTCATTGTTGTCTGAATAGAAGGTGATGTGAGTGAGCCACCCTTCAGGCAGTGGCTCCCTGTTGCAGCAATCGAATGCTTTTACATCACCTCAGTGATGGAAACGATCTTGCCTCCCCGAGCGTGGATGTACTTCATTTGGCTGCTCATGTCTTTCCCGGACACGACGTAGCTGTTTCCAGCTGTGCGTTGGCGGGAGCGTGCTGCCTGAGAAGCAACAACAATGCGATACCGCTTCTTGGTGGGATCAGCTGCACCCGATTGGGTTCCGGTGCGGTTGGCCCGGCTGGTGGTTTTGCTCCAGCCACTGGGTGCCAGCCCTGTTGCGACCGAACTCACCAAAGCAGAGCTTCCGAGGACTGTATCGCTCGCTGCGTACCCTTCTGCCAGGCTCAGTTGACGGTTGAAGTCAACTTGAGAGCGGCCGCTTTCGGTAAGAATTCGAGCGAATGGAACTGTGTCTTCACCAAAGGTGTTTTGATATTCCTGGCTATCCACGTAGCTGGAGATTTCAGCCTCATAGCCACCTTCGGCAAGGATCTTGGTGTGTTCGCTGATTTCGGCTTGGGACCGCGGTGCTCTTCCCAGAAAATGTTTGAAGTTCAGCTCGATGAATCGATACGGCGCGCTGGTTTCGAAGAAACGACGCTTGTATTCGGCTGAAAGGCCCACAGCACGAACGAATTCACGTGTGCTCAGATAGCCATCGATGAACTTGCTTTCCGCTGAGATAACCCGTTCGAATTCCATCAGATGGGGATTGCCCATCACCTGTTTGTAGGTGGAACGAATCAGTGCGGCGAGCTGATCGGGGCCGTCACCAGGGCAACGTTGGAAAGTTTCTTGCTCTCGCTGGCCGAGGCCGAAGGTGACGTACATATCACCGCGCATGGGTGCAGAGTCTTTGCCTGAAGTGATCCCAGGTGCTTTGCTGCTGAACTGCGTGGCCGTGAAACTTCCAGACGATGGACGTAGACCAACAGGCTGACTTGGCAGGCTGATGCGAGGTGCCACGCCATTGGCGAGGCTGCGTGTTAGCGCCGGGCCTGCTCCGCGGGCACTATCACTGCCAGCAAAACTCTTTTGAAGAGCGGCCAGCATCGGGAATGCTGCTGTCGATAAATCAGCGGGAGAAGACCATGAACGGGCATACGGAACCACGTCGCTGCCGAAGACCTCGAGGTATTCAGCGGAGTCGACGATGCTGTCGACCAAGCCGTCGTGACCGTGTTCTGCCAGGAGGGAAATTTTGGCGGAGATTTCAGCCTGCGTTTCAGGCGCACGACCCAGCAGATGTTTGAAATTCAGCTCGACACCCCGCTGTGGCGCAACGCTTCTGAAGAAACGGTCTTTGTAGAAGCTGGACTTGGCCAGGCCACGAACGAAGTCACGCACGGTCAATCGACCGTCCCGCAGCTGAGCTTCCAATTCCGAGCACCGCTCGAAATCCATTACGTGGGCATTACCAAAAACCTGTCGATATGACGCACTGATCACGGTCTCCAAAGACGCGTCATCCTCTGGCGAGTAGCACTCGCTTGTGACGCGATGGGGGCAGTCAGCGTGACTCCGGGGACCAACCCCAATCGCCATCTGATCACACGACTGCTTCAGAAACTCACCAATGGTGAGGGCAGCGCTTTGTTCTGCGCCTCCCTTGCGCTGGAAGCGAACGGGATCATTCCACTTGGTGGTTGCGCCGAAACCAAGGGAGGATTGGGTGCTGGCCATTGTTTTGGTGAGGGGAGAGGGGAGGTGTGAGCGTCGAGAGGAATTCGGATTTGGCCTAAGTCACCGGCGTAATGCTGGCGATTTTGCCGCCTTCGTTATGAATGCGTTTGAACTGCTCTGAGAGCTTGTCGAACGGTACGTAGAAGATGCGGTTGCTTCGGGTGTAGCGGGAAATCCGCCTGACATTGTTGGCTTTGTAGGCCGTGACCTCGACCCGGTACGTGATGCCTTGGTCACCTGCGCCAACCCCAAGACGCGTGGGTGCGTCCTGAAGGTTGGTCGAGGGGCGGAAACTCCAGCCAGCGGTCTCTTTGGAGGATGGGGGAACGACTGCGAGGGGTCGGTTCAGATAAGCCGAGCCACCCAGCTTGCTCCTGTTGCCAGCAAGATCACCCTTGAGGCTGCTGCTGCTGTTGCCTCGCAGCAACTGGAAGCTCCAGGTGAATTCCTGCAAGGTGGCACAGCTTTCGGTCTTCCAACCCCGCTGATAGGGGACCGTCCATTCGCCGAAGGTGTTTTGGTATTCCTCGCTGTTCAGGAAGCTGTCGATATCAGCCTCATACCCTTGGCTGTCCAGGCGATCCGCGTGCTCACGCATTTCCGCGTAGTCAGCAGGTGCGCGACCGAGAAGATGGCGGAAGGCCAGTTCGATGTAGCGGTATCGCGCGCAGTTATCAAAGAAGCGGCTGCGGTACAGGTCGCTTTTAGCGATGCGACCCACGAGCTCACGGACGCTGATTTCACCGAGCTTGAACTGCGACTCTTCGACGATCTGCCGCTCGCTGTCCATCACGTAAGCGTTGCCAAGCACTTGCTTGTACACAGCACGGATGATCTGTTCTTTCCTGGCGTCCTCATCGCCTGGGATCAGCTCGAGAGGGGCTTCACTCTCCTCAGAGAAGCGTTCGACCCCTAGAAGCGAGGCTGGACCGAAAGGCATGAATTCACACGCAGTGGTTCGACTAATAGTCCTTCAGAAGCTCACGCTCGAAGAGCATTCTTTATAAACCTCAATCAATTGTGTCCGACTGTTGCGTCACACACTGATTCCCGCGCCTTGACGGCGATCTCGGAGGGTTCTGTAGGAAAAGTTTGGATTCAAATGGCTCGCTTTAGGCGTCTTGCCCTTGCCCCTTGATCAGGGACTCAAGGCTCGCCCTTGTCGTGGAGCGGGTCATCGGATTCCAGCAGTCGAGCTCTTGGACGGATCGACTGAGAAGAGCGCCAATTTGGTCCTCCAGCCCGGTGCAGAGCGAAAAGTCCGCGCCGCGAATCGATGTAACGGTTTCGAGAGCTGCTCCCTCAAGGTTGGCTCCGCGAAAATCGGCCATGTCCATCTCGCAGGTTCCGAAGCGGGTTCCCCGGCACATGGCGCCGCGAAACGTCGCTGATCGCAGGTCAGCGCCTGCTAAGGAAACGCCATCGAGCAATGCTCCACTCAGATCTGAACCACTCAGATAGGCGCCCATCAACACGCTCCCCCTGAGGTCCATCCCACGCAGATCTGTGCTGTTGAGGAAAGCTCCATTCAGCTTCGCCCCGGGCCCAACGGCACCGCTTGTGTGAAGTGCAAAGCCTTCAGGCACCAGGGTGGTCTGGTCGTAACGGGCCAGGCGTAAATCAGCGCCTTCGAGTTGGCACTGGCTGAGGTTTGTGCCGCGCAGATCACAGCGACAGAGCTTGGCGTCTCTTAAGTCGAGCTCACCCAAG
>Ga0209359_10000108_pt1 | contig 17362 bp, 12 predicted proteins | sample MarorgKNORR_S2LV_FD_188224 | JGI IMG/M metagenome (GOLD analysis project Ga0209359, IMG submission 188224) | Marine microbial communities from the Southern Atlantic Ocean, analyzing organic carbon cycling - Surface_A/KNORR_S2/LV (SPAdes) (version 2) | ecosystem: Environmental > Aquatic > Marine... | reverse complement strand
CATTTGCGAATGATATAAGTGTCTCAGGAATGGTGAGTGCTCAAGCACTTTCCATAGGAACAACAGAAGTAATAGATAGAGGATTACGTTTAAGTGGTATTGCATCACTTGACGCAGTAACAACAGCAACAATTGAAGAAGCAATCAGGGTAGGCCCTAACAGTTTCAGTGATCTAAAGGTCTCTGGAATTTCTACATTTGTAGGGATCGCTACATTTGCTACAGGTTTAGATGTTGTCTCAGGTGTCTCAACCTTTAGTGGTGCTCTAAGGATTGGTTTTGCTGGAACCACAGACCATGCTGGAGTTGCTCTTGGTGCAACAGTTGGATTTGGAACAAGTGCATTCTTCCAAGATGGTGCTGCCATCTATATGGGTGATGACTCAGATCTAAAGATATTCCACGATTCATCAAATAGCTTCATCCAAGATTTAGGAACAGGAAATTTATATGTTGATAGTAATAGTTTACAGATAAGAAATGCTACGGGAACTGAAACACAAGCAACATTCACAGAGAATGGGGCTGTCAGTCTCTTCTATGATGATGGAAATGTATTCCAAACAACTCCACAAGGTATCAATGTCAGTGGAGTCACAACAAGTAATAGATTAAACATTAGTGGAGTATCTACCTTTACATCTATTGGTAGTAACTTAATCCCTGATGGAGATGGAAGTAGAAATATTGGTGCTGCTGGTAGTGAGTGGCAGGATCTACACATTGATGGAACTGCAAACATTGACACTCTTGCTGCAGATACTGCTGCTATAGCTGATTTAACAGACAATAGAATTGTTATTGCTGGATCTGGAGGAGAACTAGAAGATAGTGGTAACTTAACATTTGATGGATCAACATTAGCAGTCACTGGAGATCAGACTGTAAGTAGTTCTATTACAGTCAGCACGGGTGCAACTATATCCGCAAATGGTAATGCTGGATTCGCAGGTATTGTAACTACAAAAGGAGTTATTGATGCAAACGGTGGTATCAATGCTGCTAGTGCAAAGATAGAGGATTTAACAGATAATCGTGTTGTTATTGTTGGAACTGGTGGAGAGATAGAAGATAGTGGTAACTTAACCTTTGACGGATCTACACTTGCTGTTACTGGTAGTGAAACAGTCAGCACTCAAATTTCAGTTGGATCAGGTGTTACAGCAGTTGCCTCAACTGGTAATATTGCTGCTGCTGGTATTATAACTGCGAATGGTGGAATCAGAGTTGGAAGTGCTATAACAATTCAAGCACATGGTGGAGTTTCGATTGCTGGTATTGTTACTATCGGTGGAAACTTAAATGTTCAAGGTGACATTGTATATGATGAGATCACTGGTAGAAACCTTAATATCACAGGAATCAGCACACAGGCTGGTCAGGTAAACTTCGGAACATCTGGTGTTGGTGCTACAATTGCAGCAAATGGTAATGCTACATTCTCTGGTATTGTAACTGCCAAAGAATTTGTAGGTGTCTTTACATCTGCTGGTGGTGCTGGTGTTGGTATTGGATCAACCACTGGTCTTGTTGGTTATGGATTCACCTTCATTAACTTCAAGGGGCCAGGTGTTAGCACTGTATTCGCATCAAGCACTACAGGTATTGCTACTATCTTCTTCCAAGGTGGTGGTGGTGGCACGGTTGGTGCTGCTGGAACATGGACACCAGAAGGATCTATTGGTATTTCAACCAGTAAGTCGGTTGGTGTAAACACTACAGCTCTCAATGATCCAGATGTTCAAGGAATTGGAAATTCATTCCAAGGTCTTTACATTGGTAATGGTATGGTTCTAAATGACAATGCATTGAATGGAAATCATTACATTGGAACTGCGTTCGGTGGTATGATGGCAGGCCCCGTTACGATCAACGGAGTGTTGACTGTCGATGGTAATTATGTGGTGGTATAATGCTAAATAAAAATATACAAACGGGGGAGAGTGAACCCAAATGACAGTAATAAGACCAAATAGCGTAACGGGTATAAACTCGATCACAGTTCAGAGTGGTAATTCTCTTGCTGTGCATAAGGCTAATGGCGAGTTAATAAGAACTATTACTTCAAGTAGTGGAGTATCTACTTTTTCCACACTTTCAGTAGGAACTGCAACAACAGATAATAGTGCAGCAAAGAGTATCAATATAGGTTTAGGTGCATCAATCGCACAACATAACGATAATTCATTAACATTTGGAACAAATGGAGATCCAAGGATCACTATAGATGCATCTGGAGATTTTAATGTAGGAAGTGCTGCAACCATTAAGGCTGGTGGAAATGCTACTTTCTCTGGTATCGTAACTGCAGCATCATTTGTTGGTGATGGTAGTGGATTAACAGGTGCAGGGCCAAGTTTAACAGGATCAACAAATAATACAATCGTAACGGTTACAGGTGCAAATGCAATACAGGGTGAATCAACTTTTACTTACGATGGTGCTGCTGCGATAATAGCTAATGCTAATCCTCAGATAAGATTAACTGATACTGATGATAGTAAGAATTTTGATATGGTTGTAAGTGGAGGAAACGGTTTCTTTTCAGCAAATTCCAGTGGAATGAATATGGTTTTTGAAGTCACTGGCAGCGAAAGACTTCGCATTGGATCCAGTGGTGGTCTTGGTATTTCAACTGATAAAATCCGTAATGCTGATTTTCTACATATTGCTACACAATCGCTAGATTATACTAATGCAACCGAACAATTGATGGATGGTGGCGGTGTATGTTTCCAAACTATTGATAATCTTGCTGCTACTGGTAGAGCTTTTCCAGGAATTTTCTGGGCTTCAAATACCAATGAACTGGGAAGAGCAAGAGCAGGTATTCTAGGTGTAGCTGCTAATGGTCATGATGCAACTGATATTGTATTTCTCGCTAAGTATCTTCCAGGAGGAGATGGAATTTATCCTCGTGATGAGAGGATGCGAATCACCAATGGAGGCCGAATTGGTATAGGAACAGATTCTCCAGATCATACATTCGAGGTTACACAAGCTGGTTCAAGTGTTGCTACCAGTAGAAATGGTAATAGCCCACAACTTTTATTTAAATCAAATAATGTTGGGCAAGCAGCACAAATAGATGTTAATGAATCTAGTGGTGGTGGAGTTTTTATACTCAAGAGTAAAAATACTAGTGGTTCGTTAACAGAAAGAGTGACCGTTACCACTGAAGGTATCGTTGAAATTGATGGCCATTTTTGTGCTGGAAATCCTGGCAATTTCGGTGGTGTATCGTCAACTCAAGGTTCTAGAATAACAGGTCAACAAGGTTCACACCCTGCTTGTTTAAGTTTTGATGGTGGTGGTTCACCCACACTAGAAATGGGTTCAACATCTGGTGAAGCTATTATTGGATCTAATAGTCATTCTAGTTCACCGATAAACTTTAAGACTGGAATGGGTATTGCTACTCTTTCTGGTGGAACCACTCGATTCCAAATAAGTTCTAACGGAAATATTGGAGCACCTACTGGAAGTAATATTTACAATGCATCTGATGAAAGATTAAAAGAAAATATGATTGACATTACTGACGGATTGAGTAAGATTGAAAAATTAAAACCCATATCATTTACTTGGAAAGAAGGTTGGGATGCTAATTTAGAAGGTAAAACGGAATATGGTTTTGGTGCTCAGACAACACAAGCAGTTGATGAATTATTAGTTCAACCTTTTAGTCTTGACGATGCAGAATTAAATGGTGAGATCATAAAAAATCCATTAAGAGTGAATGAAAAATACATTATACCTTTATTAGTAAAAGCAGTACAAGAATTATCAGCAAAGGTTGCTGCACTGGAGGGGGGTTAGATAAATGGCTGCTGAAATTAGAGTAGATACCATTAAGGGAAGATCAGGTATTAATACCTTTTCTTTCAAAGGTGATGGATTCTCCTTCGATCAAAAAGTTGGTATTGGAACCACACTTGCAAGTGATCCAGTTAAGGTAAATAATGCTGGTAAGATAGCTGTTGGTGTTGTTACTTGTCATACAATATTCGCAGGTATAGTTACAGGGCCAGGTGCTGGTGTCGGAATTAAGACTGCTGGTGGTGTCATAGGATATGGGTTTACAACTCTAAACTTTATTGGTTCAGGAAATACATTTGCAACATCTGGAAATACTGTAGATATAAGCATCGCTGGTGGTGGAGGAGGATCAGGTGGATCAGAAGTAGATACATCAGTTAACGGAACAACTGCAGTCGGTGTAGGATCAATTGCAGTCGCAACACATCGTTCTGCATCTATACGAGTGCAGATAGATCAAGGTGCTAACTATCAAGTTGGTCGATATTTGATGATTCACGATGGAACTACAGTCACAGTTGTTGAAGAAGCTGCTATTGCTACTAATTCAATGCTTGGATCATTTAGTGGTGATATCAATAACTCTAATGCGGAATTGAAAGTTACAATGGTAAGTTCAGGAATAGCAACGGTTACGACAATCATTGATAAAATAACAATATAGGTGACATAAAATGGCAAGTTACCGTATTGGCATAGGATCATTTAACTTAAAAGATGGTAATATCGGCATAGGAACCGAGACGACTGGCTTTGGAAATTTAAAAGTAGAAGGAACAATAAAGACAACTGATCTTGATGTTGGAGTATCTACCTTTACCAGATACTCAGGTTTTGAGGCAGAACAAAATAATATTATTAGAGATCAAACTCTCTCTGGAGAATACAGCACTACAGGAGATATAGTTGTTGATACTGGCAAAACTCTTACAGTTGGATTAGGATCGACTGCATGTATTGGATCAGTTGAATGTATAAGTGTCAAACATCATTTCTCTGTTCCAGTTGGAGATACTGCTGGAAGAAATAAATCGAGTGGATATGCTGAAGGAACTGTAAGATATAATAGAGATTTTGGAACGATGGAGTTCTTTAATGGAAATGAGTGGAGACAGTTTAGATATCAATCAGATGCTCAGAGAAGCCCATCAAATCGTGGTCGTGGTGTTTTTGGTGGTGCAAGTGGTGGTGGCACATATCAAGTAGATTATTTAAACATTGCATCAAAAGGTAATACAATTTTCTTTGGAAGTCTTTCTACTGCATCTGGTGGTAGTGGTGATTGTGCTGGAAATGAAACTCGTGGAATATTTTCAGGTCACGGCCCTAACTTTAGGGCTATGCAATATATAACTTTTGCATCAGAAGGAAGATCTGCTAGTTTTGGTGATGCTACTACTAATAGTTCTCCTAACTCTTCAACCAGAGTATGTGAGGCAAGTTCAACTCGCTTCTTAAATATGGGTGATTATTTGTGGACAAATGTGATAGATTATGTGGAAATTAATACAATTGGGAATGCAATAGACTTTGGTGATTTGCGTCAAAAGAGGGCACAAGGAACAGGTTTCTCATCACCAACAAGAGCAATGTATTGTGGTGGTTATAGGCAAACTTCTCCTGGTGGTAATCATGATGTATCAGACATAGACGTAGTAAAATTTGCAAGTAAAGGAAATGCAGTTAATTTTGGCGATCTAATTCAAGAAAAGAAAACAAATGGTGGTGGAACTTCAAATAGTGTCAGAGGTGTTATTGGTGGTGGTACAGGTGGAACATATGTTGATACAATTGAATATGTAACTCTTGCATCAGACGGAAATGGAACTGAATTTGGAAGTCTTATAGCACCTGCTGGATTTGGAGGTGCTGTTGCTAGTCAAACTCGTGCAGTCTTCAGAGGTGGAGAAAGAAATATTGGTGGTAGTAATGCTACTTCAAATATAATTGATTTTATCCAGATAGCAACTGGAGGAAATGCACAAGATTTTGGTGATGCAACCTTTAACGAATATATGAATGGCATGTCTGATTGCCACGGTGGGCTAGGAGGTTATTGATATGGCTACTCAACGTTTCGGTCACTTAGACGACTTTACACTTAAGAATACAAATGTTGGTATAGGAACCTCAACTCCACAGGATAAGATGGAGGTGATTGGTGGAACAAGATCAACAGATCTAAGAGTTGCTGGTATTGCTACTCTCACATCTGCTGGTGGTTTCATAGAGAAACATATAGAATATGTAGAAGATCAGGTAATAATTGATGCTGGTGATAGTGGAACATTATCAGGTGAGATAGTCGTAGGTTCTGGTCAAACGATGGTTGTTGGAACTGCTGCAACATCAAGTCAAGGAACTGTAGATTCATTAAAAGTTTATGATATGTTCCAACCACCATCAGGAGGAACTAATCAAAGACCACCTGCAAAAACAGGTGCAATATTCTATAACTTTGACTTTAAAACAATAGAATTCTTTGATGGCAATAGTTGGAGACAGGTAGATAATGTAGCAAAAAGAGGTCGTGGATTAATACAAGGTGGTAAAAGTTCTCCCACATGGACAACGAGTGTTGAGTCTATTGAGACCGCAACACAAGGGAATGCAACAGATTTTGGTAATTTGACACAAGCAAGAGGGTATCCCAACTGCACTTCAGACGGCACTCGTGGAATAGCAGCTGGTGGATCAATTTATCCAGCAGGCCCAACAACATTCTCAAATACGATTGATTATAATACAATCGCATCAGGAGGAGATTCGATTGATTTTGGTGATGCACAAGGTGGAACATCTCCTGGTCTTTGGGGTGATGGTGCATGTGCTTCATCAACTCGTGCTGTTTTGGGTTCATGGAGTAATGTTTCCACAAATATAGATTATATACAAATGCAGACACTTGGTAACTCACTTGATTTTGGTGATAAAAGCGGTGGTGCAGTTGCTGGAGGTGTTGCAGGAGTTTCATCACCCACGAGAGGAGTATGGGGTGGTGGATATTTTCCATATGATTCACCAGTAGCAGGATATAACTCTAAAGATATAATAGAATTTGTTACTATCGCCAATACAGGAAACACAACTGACTTTGGAAATTTAACAAGAAGAAAAAATGCTGCTGGTGGAGCATCTAATTCGGTGCGTGGTGTATTTGCTGCAGGTTATGTATATCATGGATCCAGTGGCAATAACGGCACAACAAGCAGTGTTGATTATATTACAATCGCATCAACTGGTAATGCAATTGAATTTGGGCAACTAACTAATTCTAGGAGTCATGGTAGTGGAATGGGAACAGGCACTCGTGGAATATTTGCTGGAATGGGAGGATCACCTTCACTCCTCAATATTATTGATTTTATATCTTTTGCATCAACAGGAGATGCAACAGATTTCGGTGATTTATCACTATCAAGAAGAGAAGGTGGTTGTGCCACTGATTCCCATGGTGGGTTAGGAGGTTTCTAAGATGGCTAAAATACGCATAGGTTTTTCAACACACTTTGAAGTAGAAAATGAGTTAGTAGGTATTGGAACCGATAATCCTACCAACACTAAACAGGTGCTTGGTAATATCCATGCAACTAATGCAAAGGCAGTTGGTATATCTACTCTTACAACATATCAAGGATTTTTAGATAAAGAAGCAAGATTTGGAAAAAGTGTAATTGATATAAATTCTCAAGCAGGAACTCTTGGAGAAATTGTAATTGATGGTGAGGTCACAGTATCATCTGGATCAACACTTTGTAGTGGTGTAGATGAACTTTCACTCACAGATTCATTCAGTGTTCCAACTGGTAATACTGATGATCGTATCCATTGTCATACTGCTGGAAGTTTGAGATTTAATGAGGATTTAGAAACTCTTGAATTTTATACTGGTGATGAATGGAGAACAATAAATTCATTTAAAGATACTGGTAATCGTGGTCGTGGAGTGTTTGCTGGTGGATCACCAAGTATGTCAACCATATCATTCCTCAACATAATGTCAGAGGGAAATACACAAAATTTTGGTGACTTGACATATGGTTTAGGAAATGTTGCTGGAAAATGTTCTAGTGGCACAAGGGGTCTTTTTTCTGGTGGAGGAAACCCTGTAACCGATACTATAAATTATATTACTATTGCATCTGAAGGTGATGGAATAGATTTTGGTAATCTAACTTCAAATGTTTATGGAGCAGGTGGACATTCTAGTTCTACAAGAGGTATATGGGCTGGTGGTCATAATGGAAGTGCTCAAATAAACACGATACAATATGTTGAAATTAATACAACTGGAAATGCACTTGATTTTGGTGATTTAACTCGTGCTGTGACTGGTTATGATTGTGCTTGCGGTAGCCCTGTAAGAATGTTACATGCTGGTGGAAAACCATCATCCTATGAAGCAATGATTGATTATTGGGCTATTGCATCAAAAGGAAATGCACTTGATTTTGGTGATTTAAGTCAGAAAAAAAATAACTCTACTGGTGTATCAAACAATACGAGAGGAGTCTGGTGTAGAGGTGAATTATCTGATGGAGTTAATGTAAAACGTTGTGATTATGTCACTATAGCATCAACAGGAAATGCAACAGATTTTGGTAGCATTAATGAAGGAAGATATGCTGGTGGTGCTTCTAATCAAATAAGAGGAGTTATCGTGGGTGGTTTTAAATCTCCTGGTTCTTTTAATACCAACATTCAATATATAACTATTCCAACAGCTGGGAATGCAATTGAGTTTGGTGAGGATATTGTATCAAGATATTCTCATAGTGGATTATCAGATTCTCACGGTGGATTAGGAGGTTTCTAATGGCAAATTTAAGAGCAAACAAAATAGTAGGAATCGGATCCACAGATGCTGGTGTAACTTTTGATGGCCCAATAAGTTTAAACGCACAAGGATATATGTATTTCCCAACAGGAGATACAACACAGAGAGGAACGGGTCGTGCAGTTCTTTTTCAGGGATTATCGGATTCAAGTGGAGGATATACAAATAATATTGATTTTATTCAGATACAGACTTTAGGAAATAGTATAAGATTTGGAGATCTGGGTAATTTTGTTGGTCTTGGTGCAGCAATTTCATCATCAACTCGTGGTGTATTTGCTGGTGGAAGTAGACCCACGCAGAGCCCATTTTCTGGTGGTAATCAGAATTTCATTGAGTTTGTTACAATAGCAACAACAGGAAATGGCCAAGATTTTGGTGGAGTATCTACACTCTTTAGATATGGTGCAGGTATTTCAAATCAAACTAGAGGATTAATCGCTGGTGCATATCAGGGTGGTGGTGCTTCTGGTACTCTTAATACCATACAGTATCTTACAATTGCAACATTAGGAGATACACAAGATTTTGGTGATATCGTTGCTAATAGTGGTAGTGGTATACAGGGTGCTGGTTCTTGCTCATCAACAACTCGTGGTATTACCTTTGGTGGTGGCACAGGCCCATCCACTGTTAATGAAATGAATTATATAACGATTGGAACATTGGGTAATTCAGTGGATTTTGGTGATTTATCTGCTGCGAATTACCTTTGTCAAGGTGTATCAAATGGAACAAGAGGTGTGGTTGCTGGTGGTGATAACTTATCTGGTGCGAATAATAGAATTGAATATATAACAATCGCATCAACGGGAGATACAACAGACTTTGGTGATTTATCATCAATTAGTGAATTTGCAGGAGCTACAGGTGGATCAAATAAAATTAGGGGAGTATTTGTTGGTCGTGGTGATTGGACTGCTGTAGATAATGCCATGTCATATATAACAATTGCAACAACAGGAAACGCACAAGATTTTGGAGATATTAGAACTCCTTTGCAAAATTATGGATCTAACGCTTTATCTGACAGTCACGGGGGTCTCTAAATATGAATAGGATAGTAGTGCCATGAGTTTACCACCAGTAGAAATACCATTAGGAGCAATGCGTTTCAACTCTGACTCACAGAAGTTAGAGTATTGGAATGGTAGTATCTGGATGCAAGTTCATACATTCTCACCAAATCTTGATGGTGGTGCTCGTGCAGTTTTTCATAGTGGAAGACTTTCTTCAGGCAATGATAAAAATAATATTGATTATGTAACAATCTCAACGGCAGGAAATGCAATTGATTTTGGTGACTCTACACAATCAACGGAGTCACTCAATACATCATGTGTCTCTTCAAGAACTCGTGGATTATATGCTGGTGGATATACACATCCCACAGGTCATCATGATCAAATTGGTTTCATAACAATATCATCAACAGGAAACTCCACAGATTTTGGAAATTTAATTCAAAGTAGAAGAGGAATATTAGGTGTATCAAATGCAACAAGAGGAGTTTTTTGTGGTGGTCTTAGCCCAACACCAAGAGATACTATAGATTATGTTACGATTGCATCAACAGGAAACGCACAAGATTTTGGTGATTTAGGTCAAGCAAGGCAAAGTGGAACAGCAATGTCATCACCCACTAGAGGTCTTCTTTATGGTGGATATTTTCATCCTTCATATGCTGCGAATGAGTTTATTACAATCGCAACATTAGGAAGTGTTCAAGACTTTGGTGATGCGTTTAGGTATATCACTCAGAATTTAGCCAATAGATATAATTCTGCTGGAGTTTCTAATTCGATTCGTGGTTTGGCTGCTGGTGGAGTATATCCAAGCCCAGACACTACAACAGGAAATATTGAATCCTATCAGTTAGCAACTCTTGGAAACGGAAATAATTTTGGAGATTTAATACAAACTACGAGATCAAAAAATGGAACAGCATCACCAGTTCGTGCAGTTTTTGCTGGTGGTACTGTTGGGCCTTCTGCCTCTACTGCATCTGCTACCATAGATTATGTATCAATGCAAACTGAGGGAGATGCAGTTGATTTTGGAGATCTCACACAAGCAAGATACGAACATGCACCAATAGGAAATGCACACGGAGGTCTCGGATAATGGGAATATTAAGAACTGATCGAGTAACTGGTTTAGGTGGTGCAAATGCTATCAAAGGATCTACAAAATTTGATGGAGATTTGAATTATCAAGGTAATTATTTGAGCACTGAAGACTCTGATGATTTTAATCTTGGTAGTGGAGATTTTACTATTGAAGCATGGATTTTTCCTAGTGCAACTAGTACTTTTGAAGGTATCATTGGTCAATGGCCTGCAAGTGGTGCAAGTGCAAATAATTCATGGGTTTTAGAAGTTGTTGGAGGAGATTTAGAATTTTATTATTGCCATAGTGGTGCAACTCTTGTAGGGCCTATTCAAGGAGGTTCGATATCAACAAATAAATGGACACATGTGATGGCCACAAGAAGTGGCAACACCATGTATATGTTTATAAACGGAACAGCACATAATAATAGTGGTCAGTCAGTTACTCATACATTTAATGATAGCACTTATGATGTTACGATTGGTGGTTCTATTGCGACTGCTGCTATGTGGAATGGTAATATATCGAATGTTCGTGTCATTAAAGGAACAGCACTTCACACTTCAAACTTTACAGTGCCAACAAATGAGTTAGTAACGACATCAGATACCGTTCTTCTTGCTTGTCAATCATCTGCAAATGTATCACAGGAGGCAACAGGAAAAATTATTACTCCAAGAAGAACTAACAATAATAGTTCTTATCCTTCCGCGACAAAATTCACACCAAACTCACCCGTTGGTTTCTCTACAACTACTGATGTAGGAAGTCAATACGGATCAACCTTTGACGGGTTTGGATCATTTGCCACATCAACATATATGGTTCCACCAGGTGGAAATACAAGAGAAAGAAACCGAGGTCGTGGTATATTCGCAGATGGTGATCAAAGCAAAACCATTGAATTTATTAATATACAATCATTAGGAAACGCACAGGATTTTGGAGATTCTACAACAGATTTTAAACAAAGAGCCTCTGTTTCAAGTTCGACAAGAACAGTGACTGGTGGTGGTTTTAGTAGCCCAAATTTCACTAACATATTAGATTTTATCACTATTGCAAATACAGCAAATGCAACTGATTTTGGTGATTTAACTTTGGCTAGAAGAAATTTGGCAGGTGCAGGAAATAACACAAGAGGGATATTTCACGGTGGGGGTTCTCCAGGTGCAACTAATACAATTGATTTCATAACCATTACAACCGCAGGAAATGCATCAGATTTTGGAGATGCAGCTGCTGCTGATCAAGGTGCAGGTTCATTTGCATCATCAACTCGTGCAGTATTTGGTGGTGGTTTAAATAATACGATTGAGTTTGTGACAATTGCAACTACAGGTGATGCAACAGATTTTGGTGATTTAATAAGTGGTCAAACTGAAAAACCAGCAGGAGCTTCTAGTTCAACAAGAGGATTATTCATATGTGGAGAATCTCAACCAGCAGGAACTCGTCTTAATACAATTCAATTTGTAACTATCGCAACCACAGGAAATGCAACTGATTTTGGTGATAATACTTTTTTATTAAGATCAATGGGTGCATGCACCAATTCACTTCGTGCTGTTTATGGTGGAGGTAATGATCCATCAGCAACACTTAATACAATGTCTTATGTTACTATTGCAACCACAGGTAATGGTCAAGATTTTGGAGATTTAATAGATGGCAGATCTGTTCATGCATGCGGATCTTCTGATAGTCATGGTGGTCTATAAATATGAATAGGATATAAGTATATGTCAAACAAACCACCGATAGAAGTTCCACAGGGAGCAATAAGATTAAACACTGATTCGCAGAAACTAGAGTTTTATGCACAGGATCAGTGGTTTGAGATGGCGACTGATGTTCCTACTTTGGATGGTGGTGTTCGTGGATTTTTTATCGGGGGATATAATAGTGAGGATAGGATAGATTTTATAACCATTTCAACACAAGGTAATGCAACTGATTTTGGTAATTTAACTAAAGGTAGAGCAGAGGGTGCTGGATTTTCAAACGCCACAAGAGCACTCGCTGCTGGTGATGCTGTTCCTGGCTCTGATGATACGATTGATGTTTGGACTATGGCATCAACAGGAGACGCAGTTGATTTTGGTAATCTACTTTCATCTACTAATAATGCTCAAGGTTTTGGTGCACTTGCAAATGCAACTCGTGGCATATTTGGTGGTGGATATCAAGCAGGTGGTGGGCAAGTTAATATATTGCAATTTGTGACCATTAACTCAAATGGAAATGCAATAGATTTTGGTGATTTAGAGGGTAATTCAGGACAATTTAGTGGAACAGTTGGTGGATCATCACCCACTCGTGGATTATTTTTTGGTGGCGGGCCTAGTGGTAGTGCAAATACTAAAATTCAATATGTTAATATTGCAACTACAGGAAATGGGCAAGAATTTGGTGATAGGATTGATACAAAAGGTCATGGCACGACTGCTAGTAATTCTGTTAGAATAGTTTATTTTCATGGTCAAAGTAATCTCAACTCAATAGAATTTGTCACCACGGCAACACTAGGAAATGCAGTTGATTTTGGTGATATGACCTTGACTAATCATTATGGTGCAACATCTAATTCTTCAGCAACTCGTGGATGTCTTGCTGGTGGATGGAATCCCTCTGGCCCAAATGCTAATGTAGTTCATGAAACTATTGAATATATTGAGATAATGTCTCAGGGAGATGCAGTTGATTTTGGTGATTTAAGCACAGCAAGATTTTTATTAAATAAAGGGTGCATATCCACTGGTCACGGAGGTTTATAATGTCTGAATTTCAAGCAAGTAATTTTAAAAAGGAAAACGGTGGAACACCAGATCTTCTAGGTAAGACTGAGCTCACTTCACCATATTTCTTTGTGCCACCATCAGGAGATACTGCAAGTAGACCACAAAGTTGTGCAGCAGGTACACTTAGATTTAATACTGATATTGGAACTCTTGAAGTTTATAGAGGAGATACAATTGGTTGGGTGCAAATACAAAGAAGAGAGAGTCAATATCTAGGTGGAGGAACAGGATCAAATACTGGAACTGGAACTCGTGGAATAATCTTTAATGCATCTCTAGTTGGAGATTCTGAAACTAATTTAATTGAGTTTATAACCCTATCGACAATGGGCACTCAACAAGACTTTGGAGACACAACTGTTTCAGTAAGACAGAGAGGAGCACTTGGTAATTCTGTTCGAGGCTTGGCTGGAGGTGGATATGATGGTAGTAATAGAACTGATAGAATTGATGCTGTAACAGTCTCTTCAACAGGAAACTCAACAGATTTTGGTAATATGATTGCTAGTATTTTAGGTATACCAGCTGGAATAAGTAACGCAACTCGTGGCATGTTTGGTGGTGGTGAAGTGCCTAGTAATACAGATGTTATTCAATATGTAACTATTGCACAAGAGGGAAATATGGTTGACTTTGGTAATTTAACTCAGGCTAGAAACGGTATAGGTGGTGGTGGAAGTTCAACAAGAGGAATTTTTGCTGGTGGTAATCCAGGCTCAAAATCAAATATTATTGAATTTATAACAATGTCAACAACAGGAAATGCAATTGATTTTGGTGATTTAACAGTTAAGAAAAGAAACATAGGTAGAGGTCAATCTTCAAATGCAACTAGACATATAGTTTATGGTGGTCAAATAACTCCAACAGTTACAAATAATATTGATTTTATAACAATCGCAACAACAGGAAATTCAGTTGATTTTGGTGATGCGACCACAGCAGTTGAAAGTTGTTCAGCACATGCATCACCAACTCGTGCTGTATTTACTGGTGGTAATGAAAGTGATCCCACAGTGCTTACAAGAATCGACTCTCTGGAATTTGTAACATTAGGAGAGATAACTGCATTTGGAACTCTATCAGCTGCTGAATCTGGTGGTAGTGGTTGTTCAACTGGTCATGGAGGTTTATAATGGCAAATCTTAAAGTAAACACAGTATCAGGAATCGGAACAGAAGGCCCAGTATTAGATGGTGGGTTACATTTCCGCAGTAAGAATTATCTAACACTACCAAAAGGAACTACAACAGAAAGAATTGCTACAAGTTCTGGTATATCAACTGAAACTGGATCAATAAGATATAACACAGACTCTAACAAGATGGAGTGTTATATTGGTGACAAGTGGATGATAGTTTCTACAAGTCAAGCTTTAGAAGGAGTAGGTGGTCGTGGAGTAAGTTGTGGTGGTTCATCTCCTGGTGCTTCTCCATACGCGAGAGTAAACACGATGGAATATGTTACCATTGCAACAGCAGGAAACTCAGTTGATTTTGGTGATTTAACAAGCATATGCGGAGCTCCAGGATGTTGTGCATCTACAACTCGTGGACTTATTGGTGGTGGTAATAATCCCGTAAATGATCGCATTGAGGTTATCACTATTGCATCAGCAGGAAATTCAACTGACACAGGTAACTTGACTCAAGCAAGAACTTCAATGGCATCTTTCTCAAATCAAGTTCGTGGAATATGGGCTGGAGGTTCGACTCCAACTCAGGTCAATACTATAGATTTTGTAAGTATTTCATCTAATGGTGATGCGAGTGATTTTGGTGATATTATAAGTCACACCATTGATTATATTGGTGGTGGTGCAAATCCTACAAGAGGATATGTTGCAGGTGGTAATACGCCATCAAAAATAAATAATATTCAATTTATTACCATTATGTCAACAGGAAATGCACTTGACTTTGGTGATTTAACAGTGGCAAGAAGAATGGCAGAGAGTGCGACAAATACAACTCGTGGAGTTATAATTGGTGGTGAAACTCCAAGCGATACAAATGTAATTGATTTTATCACTATCCCAACGACAGGTAATGCACAAGACTTTGGTGATCTTGATATTTTGCGTAGAGAATTAAATGCCGTATTTCAGGCTCCTACTAGAGCAGCATTTGGTGGAGGATATGCAGCACCCACTGGAATAAAGTCGATATCGCAATTAAATATCATACAAAAAGGTAATGCATTTGAATTTGGTGATTTACTTGCAACAGTTTATTCAAATAGAGGGTTGTCTAATTCACATGGAGGGTTGTAAAAACCGTTCCTTCGTGCTATACTAAATATATCAGTCATAACTTATTGAATAATAATGGATGAAAAATCAGCAGCAATCACGGAAGTAGAATTAACACCTGGCTCTGCAATATCAGTTAGTGATCTGAAACAAGACCTAACAAACCTCACTCCTGAATATACAGGAATGTTAAGTCATATAGAAGAGACACTACCTGCAACGAATGCAGCCTGCGATAACTTCTACAAGTCACACTCACAGATGATGACGGTGACATTAGATATTACAGATCTTACACCAATCCGTAGCATCAAGCATACTCTTGCATCAATCGAAAGAACCAAGAGTGCGATCATGGAAGCACAGATTAATATGAAGAAGAATGAGGTAAAGATCAAGAAGAAGCAAAGAGATATAGATCAATGTGATGATTCACTCGATCAAGAGGAACTATCAATTGAATTGATTGAACTATTGAATAACAATCGTAGTATTGAGAACTCAATGAAAGGTGCGATTCGTAAGATGTCATTCCTGATGACACAGTATCGTTCTGTTCTTGATCACATTGGTAAGGATCACATTTCAGAAGAAGACTATGAAAGAGAAGAAAAACGCTATCATGTAATGACTGCATTGAAGCAAGCACTCAACTCTGCAAGACCTCGTGGTGGTGTGATTGATGAAGGTAACTCAATTTACCTATTTGATATTGGTGTAAACGTATCACACGCACAGGCAGAGATATTCAACTATCTAAAGATTGAGAATGAAATGATCTCAAAAGGTCAAGCACCATCACACGAGATGACAGTTGAATGGCTTGAGAAGTGTGCAGACAAGTTCCAAGATTGTTCAGAAAGATTTGCAGCAAGTCGTGGATTCACAATACTTGATGAGAAATCATTGACACAAGCAGAACAGGTAACAATGCTACCTTCAAAAGCAGACGCAGAGTTTGCGAAACTAAAAGAAGCAGAGTAATTATGATTCATCTTGTAATTGGCACACCTATGTATGGTGGGATGTGCACTAGCGAATATACACAATCATTATTAAATCTAAGTGAGGCAGCAAACAAATCTGAAGGTGTCAAACTAACAACTATCTTTCTTGGTAATGAAAGTTTGATACAACGTGGGCGAAATACAATCGCACATCACTTTATGAATCTACCTGATGCGACTCATTTGTTATTCATTGATGCTGACATCAAGTTTCGCACTGAAGATATTGTGAAGATGATACAGGCAGATAAGTCTCTTATTATAGGCCCTGTTGCATTGAAAGGTTATAATTGGGATGAGATTCGTCAGGCAGCAATTAATGGTGAAGATGATATAGGTAGAACTGGGGGTGTATTTAACATCAATCACTTACCAGGTATTGATATGGTGAATGAGAATGAACCATTTGAGATTGAACATGGTGGTAATGCATTTATGATGATACGAAGGGATGTATTTGAGACCTTAAAGCCCCATACTCCCATATATACTAATGGAGGAAGATCTCTCCCTGATGGTGTAGAGATATATGATT
>Ga0209359_10000107_pt1 | contig 17435 bp, 19 predicted proteins | sample MarorgKNORR_S2LV_FD_188224 | JGI IMG/M metagenome (GOLD analysis project Ga0209359, IMG submission 188224) | Marine microbial communities from the Southern Atlantic Ocean, analyzing organic carbon cycling - Surface_A/KNORR_S2/LV (SPAdes) (version 2) | ecosystem: Environmental > Aquatic > Marine... | reverse complement strand
CTTTTTCAGCAAAAAACATTTCATTTTTAATAGGATCAAAAATCATTCCACAAATAATTTCATTTTTCTCCTCATATGCGATTGAAATTGCAAAATGTGGTATACCATTAAGAAAATTTGTAGTGCCATCGATTGGATCAATTACCCACCTGTTACTTTTATTTTTTTCGTTTACGACGCCAACCTCTTCACTTAAAATTCCATAATCCGGATGGGCTCTTAAAAGCTCCTCGATAATTATTTTTTCAGTTCGTTTATCAGCCGATGAGACAAAGTCACCTGGCCCTTTAGAAGATACTTGCAATTTTTCAATCTCGCCGAAGTCTCTTATTAAAGATTTTGAGGCTTTCATACATGCTTTATGAATAATATTCATATTTGGTGAGTTTAATCTCATACTAATTTACTTTCCTCACATATTCTAAAGTTCGTGTATCCAAAATAATTTTTTCTCCGGACTCAATAAACGGTGGCACCATAATATTTATGCCATTGTCTAATTTTGCTGGCTTGTAAGACGAAGCTGCTGTTTGACCTTTTACTACAGCGTCCGTTGACTCAATCGTACAGTCTATTGTATTAGGAAGCTCTATGTTCAGAGGGTTATCATTCATAAATATTACTGTTATTTCAAGGTTTTCTTTTAACAATTTAGATTTTTCACCTATAACTTTTTTTGATATTTCAATTTGTTCAAAAGTTTTGTTGTCCATAAAAAAACAATTATTTTCATCTGAGTATAGATAATTAAATTTTTTTTCATCCAATTCAGCTTTTTCTACATTTTCACTTGATCTAAATCTTTCATTTAGTTTAGTTCCTTTTGTAATACTTTTTAATTCAACTTGATTAAAAGCTCCGCCTTTACCTGGTTTCACATGCTGAATTTTAAGAACATTCCAAAAATCATTCTTATGCTCTAGTATCATTCCTGTTTTTATTTCGTTAGCTGTAATTTTCATTTGCTAAATACCTTGATCGCATCTTCTGGTTTTAATTTTGGGTTATTCCAGATAAAACTTGATAATGCAATATAATTTGCTCCAGATTTTAAAATTTTTTTAAAATTTTGCTTATTAATTCCACCAATAGCAACAATAGGAATGCTAATATTATTTTTTGCCCACTTTAACGTTTTTATGTCAGCTTTAAGTGCCTTAGGTTTTAATTTTGAATGAAAAAAAGATCCTAAAGCAACATAATCAGCCTTACTATTTTGAGCTAAAATACAAAGTGTTTTTGAATTATGACAAGTGACACCTATAATTTTTTTTCCTAATTTTTTTTTCGCAGAAACCATACTTTCGTCATTTTGCCCCAGGTGACAGCCCTCAGCCCCAATTTCCTTAGTTAATTTTGTATTGTCGTTAATAATTAATTTAACATTATATTTCGATGTAACTTTTTTAATTTTTTTGGAGATGTTTTTAAGATATTTAAAAGATTTTCCTTTTAACCTAATTTGAAAAAATTTAACTTTATTAGTCGATAAAACTTTTGCTAAATCATTATAAAAATTTTTATTTAATTTATTAGGAGAAATTAAATATATAAATCTTTTCAATTTTTTAATTGTTATATTTCAAGATTTTCAGACCATTCTCCTTTAGAAGAAAGGCCATTCATCTTTGCTCTATGATTAAATACGCCTTGAATTTTTACTAAATCTTGCATTGATTTGGCCCAAGTTTTGAGGGCTGATTGCTGTAAAGCTCTGCCGTAAGAAAAAGTAAAATTAAATGATGTGTCATTTATTTTATTAATTTCATTTAAATTTTTTGTTGCCTCAATTTCACTTTGGCCACCTGATAGGAAAGCAACACCCGGAACATCTGTAGGCATATTATTTTTTAGACAATTTAAGGTTTTTTTTGCTATTTCTTCAGTAGTGGATTTATTCTTACAATCACTACCTGGTAGTATCATATTTGGTTTTAGAACTGTCCCTTTTAAATTTATTTTATGTATTTCAAGCTCTTTGTAACATTCGTTTAATACTCTACTTGTAACATCATAACATTTATCAATATTATGATCTCCGTCCATTAATACCTCGGGTTCAATAATTGGTACCATTTTTGCCTCTTGAACTATTGCAGCATACCGAGCTAATGCGTGCGCATTTGATTTAATTGCCTGCTCACTAGGGTATTCGGAAGATATTGAGTACACAGCCCTCCATTTTGCAAACCTTGCACCAAGTTGATAATATTCTTTCATTCTATCTCTTAACCCATCGAGACCTTCAGTAATTTTTTCATTATCAGAACCAGCTAAAATTTTAGCTCCTTTGTCAACTTTAATACCAGGTATTGAACCGTTATTTTTTATTAAATCTGGAACAGAAATACCTTTACTTGATTTCTGTCTTATCGTTTCATCAAATAATATAACACCACTAATACTTGATTTCATCGAGGCAGATGAAAATAAAGTTTCTCTAAAATGCAATCTGTTTTTTTCTGTGCAATCAACGTTTACACTTTTTAGTCTCTTTTCCATTGTACCGGTGCTCTCATCCGCAGCTAGAATACCTCTTCCTTTAGCTACCATTAGTTTTGCTATTTCTTCAATATTCATGATTATAATATTTATTTTAAAACACTTATTGCAGGCAAGTCTTTTCCTTTAAGATACTCTAAAAATGCACCTCCCGCTGTTGATAAGTGTGTAAATAATAATTTTTGCTTAATTTTATTAATTGCTGAAATTGTGTCACCCCCACCAACTATCGAAATTAAATTACTATTTTTCGTATTAATTGAAATTTTCACGGCGATTGTCTCCGTTCCATTTAAAAAATTATCATTTTCAAAGTAACCAGCTGGACCATTCCAAAAAATAGTTTTTGAATCGTCTATGTAAGTTTTAATTTTTTCAATGGTTTTAGGGCCAATATCTAATATAATTTCATTATTTTTTACCTCATCATTATTTTTAACAGTTCCAACTCCACCCATATTTTTAGATATCATACAATCACTTGGTATAATAATTTTGCAATTGTATTTTTTTGCATCTAAATAAATTCTTTCTACAATTTGAGATGAATTTTTTTCAAATAAAGATTTCCCAATTTCCAAACCCTTAAATTTTAAAAAATTATTTGCCATAGCTCCAACTACAATTATATTATTCACCTTAAGCATTAAACTTGATATTAAGTCAATTTTAGTTGAGATTTTAGAGCCACCAATAATACAGGTTACCGGTTCCTTTCTTTGTTGTGTAATTAAATTTAGTGCCAATATTTCTTTTTTTAGAATTGGTCCTGCATAACTTGTATCAATAAATTTTGTTATTTTATGTACCGAAGCTTGTTTTCTGTGAGAACACGAAAAAGCATCATTTATATATATTTCCCCCAAAGATGATAATTTTTTTGCAAAATTATCATCATCATCGACTTCTTCTTGAAAAAATCTTATGTTCTCTAACAAAATAATTTCACCAGCTTTTAATTTGGCTATTTTATTTTTTAGATCATTACTAAATAGATCGCTATAAAAATATATGTCCTCAGTTAATTTTTTTTTTAAATATTCAAAAATCGGTTTAAGAGAAAGGCTTTCATCGAATTTTCCTTTTGGTCTGCCTAAATGTGAAACTAATATAATTTTTGCTTTTTTTTCTCTTAAATTTTTAATAAATGGCAAAGATACATCTATTCTTGTAAAGTCTTGTATTGTACCTTCAGAAATTGGCACGTTAAGGTCCAATCTTAAAATAACTTTTTTATTTTCTACATTTACTTCTTCATTAAAAAAATTAATTTCTGACATTAATTATAAGACTATTTCCTCAATAGATCCTGGATAATAGTAACAATTTTATTACTAGTTAAATTGAAGTGCTCATAGATTTGTTTATATGGCGCACTTTTACCAAAGCTATTAATTCCAAAAGAATATCCTTTTTTGTTAGTATATTTCTGCATCGAGCCAATTTGCCCGGCCTCTATAGAAATAACCAGCTGATCATCCTCAATCAATTTTTTTTTGTACTCTTCTGATTGTAATTCAAAAAGTTCAATGCAAGGCATCGAAATAACTTTTGAGTCAATTCCGTTATTTTTTAAATCCTTTTGCGCGTCTAAAGCAAGTTCGACCTCTGAACCGGAGGCTATTATTGTTACTTTACTTTCGTGAGAAGTTAATTTTACCTGATAACCTCCTTGTAAGCATTTATTATGTTCACTTACTCTATCAGCAATATAAGACAATTTTTGTCTTGATAGAATTAATGCACTTGGTCCATCATCATTATTAATTGCTGCTTCCCAACATTCTAAGGTTTCGTCAACATCCGCTGGTCTAAAAACTTTTAAATTAGGTATAGCTCTTAATCCAGTTAACTGTTCAATCGGTTGATGAGTAGGTCCGTCCTCACCTAATCCAATTGAGTCATGTGAAAAAATATAAATTACTCTTAAACCCATAATTGCTGACAACCTAATTGAAGGTTTGCAATAATCTGAAAAAATTAAGAAGGTGCCTCCAAATGGAATTAAATTGTGATACAAAGCTAATCCATTCATTGCTGCAGCCATTCCATGTTCTCTTACACCATAATGTAAATAGTTTCCCCCAAAATTTTTCGAATTTATAACTTGGGAATTTTTAGTTTGCGTATTATTTGAACCACTTAGGTCTGCAGATCCACCAATAAGCGTTGGTATTATTTTTTGAATAACCTCTAAGGCTTTCATAGAACATTGCCTTGTAGCTAAAGTTGGTTTTTCTGAAAAATATTTTTCTTTTTCTTCAAGTATGATTTTTTTTAAATCATTTTTAAAAATTTTATTGTTTAATTCATTAAATATTTTTTTAGTTTTATCGCTTGAACTATTTAATGTTTCTAGCCATATTTTTTCTAACTGAGAACCTTTCTTACCTATTTCTTTCCACTCATCAATAATTTCGACAGGAATTTCAAATGGCTGAAAGTTCCATTTTAATTTTTTTCTTACTAGCTTTACTTCTTCTTCACCTAATGGAGAGCCATGCGAGGATGATTTTCCTGCCTTATTTGGTGACCCAAATCCAATTGTAGTTTTACAAGATATCAAAGTCGGTTTTACAGATTTATTGGCCTTTTTAATTGCTTGATCGATTTGTTTTTCATTATGACCATTTATCTCAATAAAATTCCATCCATAAGATTGAAATCTTTTCTTGTAATCGTCTGAAACACTTAAAGAAGTAGGCCCATCAATAGAAATTTTATTATTATCAAAAAAAACAATTAAGTTTTTTAATTTAAGATGCCCAGCTAAGCTTAATGCTTCATGACTAATACCCTCCATAAGATCTCCATCGCTAGCAATTACGTAAGTTTTATGATTAATTAATTTTGAGCCTAATCTTTTTTTGTAAATTTCTTCTCCAATAGCAATTCCAACGGCATTTCCTAAGCCTTGACCTAACGGACCAGTAGTAGTTTCTATCCCAGAATTAATTTTATACTCTGGATGCCCGGCACAAATAGAGTCTAGTTGTCTAAAATTTTTAATGTCTTCTAGTGAAATACTTTTATAACCAGTTAAAAATAATAATGAGTATAAAAGCATAGACCCATGACCCGCTGATAAAATAAATCTGTCACGATTTACCCAACTTGGATTTTGTGGATTAAACCTGAGGTGGTATTTAAAAAGAACAGTCGCTACATCTGCCATACCCATAGGCATACCGGGATGCCCAGAGTTTGCTTTTTGTACAGCATCGATAGACAAAAATCTTACTGCGTTTGATAATTGATTAAATTTTATCTTCACTTTGTAATATCCTATATAGACTTAAACAAAGTATATCAATAATATGATATAATTAAAATTAAATGAGTATACTAGAAAAAAAAGAAAAAAATTTAAATGATCTTCTTGATAAACTAGGGTCTCTTACTTCAAGTTATACACAATCTAACTCTAGCTCTCAAAAAATATTAGACGAAAAAAAACAACTTTTTTTAGAAAAGAAAGAGATAGAGTCTAAAAATATAGAACTAATGAGAGAGCACAAATATTTAAAAGATAAACTTTACAAGCTTCAAGAAGAGCTTAAAAAAAAATCGGAAGTAGAGCTTCAATTTAATCAAGAAATTGACGAATTAAGTCAGGAAACTGAAAGCTTAGTAAAAGAAATTGAAAAATGGCAAACGTAAACATTAAGTTTAATAATAAGGATTACATTTTGTCTTGTGATGACGGGCAAGAAGAATCGTTAAAAACTTTAACTAAATTTTTAGACAAGAAATACAATGAACTTAAAAACAAATTAGGTAATATTGGTGAAAATAAACTTTTACTGATTACCACAATACAGTTAATCGACGAATATTTTGATTTAAGAGAAAAAATCACTTTACAAAAAGCCAGAATTGATGAATTAGCCAGTAAATTTAAAGAAATGAGAAACTTAGCAATAGATTATAAAAATAAAAAAGATATCGAAATCAATGATCTTAACTTTCAAATAGATAATTTTAGAAAAGAAATCGAAGAAACCAACAATATTTATGAGTCAATGTTAGATCGCACAACAAAATCTCTTGAAAAGATTATTCAACAAACTGGATCATCCACAAAAGTTCAGTAAATGTTAAAAAAGTCATTAAGAAAAAAATTTTTTCAAATAAGAAAAAAAAAATATTTTGAGGTTAAGAGTGGTTTTTTTGACCCTATCTTAAAATTATTAAAAAAAAAATTTTATAGTCAAAATAAAATTTATATGTCTTTATATTATCCTTCAAATTTTGAGGTAAATGTACTTAAGATTTTTGATATATTGGACTTTAAAAGAATTGTTACTTTAATACCAGTTTTAAACAAATCATCAATGAAATTTCATAAATGGAGATCTTTTGAAGTTCTAAAGGTTAATAAATTTGGAATGCTAGAACCTCTCAACGATAAAAAATTTTTTATACCGCACATTATGTTAGTCCCTTTATTAAGTTTTGATAGACTAAATAATAGACTGGGCTATGGGGGAGGTTTTTATGATAAATATTTGAATAAATGCATTAAAAAAAATAAAAACATAATCACTATTGGTATTGCATTTTCATTTCAAAAATATAATAAACTTCCAGTGTCACATAGCGATGTTAAGTTAAACTATATTTTAACTGAGAGAGGTTTAAGATAAAATGAACATTTTAATTTTGGGGGATGTCATTGGTCAATCTGGGAGAAAAGCTTTAAGAAATAAATTAAAAGATATTATAAAAAAAAACAAAATTGATTTTACAATTGTTAATGGCGAAAATTCAGCCGACGATGGAAAAGGAATTACTCAAGAAATAGCTAATGAGTTTTTCAACACAGGAGTAGACGTAATCACCTCAGGGAATCATATTTGGGACAAAAACGAAGCAATCGAACTAATCAATGGTGAAAACAGGTTATTAAGACCTGCAAATTTGGTTGAAGGCTCTCCAGGTAATGGATTTGGAATTTTTTCGTCAAAAAATAAAAAAGAAAAAATTGCAGTAATTAATTTAATGGGAAATGTTTTTATGAGAAAAACAGATAATGTTTTTTTAAAAGCGAAACAATTAATAGAAAAAATTAAAATAAAAGATGATGCAGATTATATTGTTGTAGATTTTCATGGGGAAATAACTAGTGAAAAAATGGCAATGGGCCATTTTATGGATGGTAAAGTTACAGCTTTAGTCGGTACACATACTCACGTGCCAACAGCAGACAGTAGAATCTTAGAAAACGGGACCGGCTATCAAACTGATCTTGGAATGTGTGGAGATTATAATTCAGTGATAGGGATGGATAAAAATAATTCAATTATGAAATTTTTTAATGATAAGAATGCTAAACAGCACTTTCCTTCCAATGGGGAGGCAACTATTTCAGGTTTAATAATTTATGCTGATAAAAATACAGGTATGGCAACTAAAGTAAAAAGTTTTATAGAGGGTGGAGTATTTTCATAATTTAAATGGCTGGACATTCTCATTGGGCAGGAATAAAACATAAAAAAGGTCGTCAAGATAAAGAAAGATCAAAAATTTTTTCTAAATTGTCTAGAGAAATAACTGTTGCAGCAAAACTTGGCGCCAAAGATCCAGATACCAATCCAAGATTACGATCAGCTATACAGGCAGCAAAAGAGTCCAATATGCCAAAAGAAAACATTACAAGAGCAATTAACAAATCTGAATTAAATAATAATGAAAATTATCTTAGCTTAAGATATGAGGGATTTGGACCATCAAACACAGCATTAATTATTGAAACTTTAACGGAGAATAAAAATAGAACAGCCTCAAAAATTAGAACTATTCTTCAAAAGAACAGTGGCAGGATGGGAGAAACTGGTTCTACTTCTCACCTGTTCTATAACTGCGGAGTAATACAAATTTCAAAAGAAAAATTTTCAGACGATGAAATTTTAAATATCGCTATAGATTTAGGCGCTAAAGACTGTAAAAGTAAATCTGAATTTCATGAAATAATTTCTGAAAAAGAGGATTTTTTTAAAATAAAGATAGCCTTAGAGCGTAAAGTCGACAAATTCATTTACTCAGGTATTGAATGGAGGCCTCTTAATTATATTGAAATAAATAACAATGATAGTAAACAAATAATAATTAATCTTTTAGAAGAACTTGAAAATAATGATGATGTGCAGAAAATATTTATTAATTGTAAATTAAAATAATAATAAAAAAATGAAAATTATTGGAATTGACCCAGGATTGAGTGGAGCTATAGCAATATTAGAAAATAATAAAGTTATCGAAGTTCTCGAAATGCCAACAATGGCTGAGGGAAAAAAAAATAAAAAACAATTAAATAGTGCTCAACTTGTTTCACAATTAAAATCTTACGTAATTGATAAAGACGAAATAGCCGTTGTTGTTGAACAAGTTAATGCAATGCCGGGACAAGGAGTAACTAGTATGTTTAATTTTGGACAAACCTTTGGTGCAATTAAAGGAGTTTGTGCAGCACTAGAACTTCCAATTTTTTTTGTAAGACCTTTAAAATGGAAAAAATATTTTGATTTAGTCAATTCCTCAAAAGATGCTAGTAGAACTAAAGTAATCGAAATGTATCCGTCATTATCTAAAATTCTCTCGAAGAAAAAAGATGTAAATAAGTCAGATGCTATACTAATTGCAAGGTATTTTAGCGAAACAAGATTTAAAGAAAACCCAAAGTAAACTTTAATAAACTTATAAACTGTCAAAATCGCCAAATTGATGACACATTCTGAAAGTATTGAATTGCTATGGAGCAAGAAATAGCTACGCAAGTTGTTGGTTTAGGTGGAAACACAGATTTCTCATTATGGAGTCTTTTTTTGAGAGCTGATTTCGTAGTCAAAACTGTAATTATAGTTTTGCTAGCTAGTTCAATATATTCCTGGACTTTAATATTCGATAAATACAGACTTTTCAAAAAAATAAACGTATCTACTTTAGAATTTGAAAATAAATTTTGGAAAGCAAAATCTGCTGAAAGTTTTAATAGTAATTTACCTGCAAAATCAAGTGATCCTCTAACTGTTATATTCAAATCTGCAATGAATGAATTAATAAAAACAAAACGCCAGTCTTCAGCTATCCAGACTGCACGAGTAGAGAGAGTAATAGAAATTTCAACTGACAATCAAATTAAAATAATAGAAAAAAATTTTACATTTTTAGCAACCGTTGGAGCAACTGCTCCATTCATTGGCTTATTCGGAACAGTTTGGGGAATTATGAATTCTTTCCAGTCTATAGCAATTTCTAGAAATACAAGCCTTGCTATCGTTGCACCGGGAATTGCCGAAGCTTTATTTGCAACAGCTTTAGGACTTCTAGCCGCGATACCAGCTGTAATTGCTTATAATAAATTTAATAGTGATTTAAAAAACTATTTATCTCGAGTAGAAAATTTTTCAAAAAGATTTTTGTCAATAATCTAATTCTATGTCATTCAAATTAAATCGCTCTAGGAAAGAACCAATGAGTGAAATTAACGTCACCCCATTCGTAGACGTTATGTTGGTTCTTTTAATAATCTTTATGGTAACAGCGCCTTTATTGACTGTAGGCGTGCAAGTCGATTTACCAGAGTCGGCTGCTGACTCTTTACCAGATGATCAAGAACCTTTAACATTATCTATAAATTCAAAGGGTGAAATTTTTATACAAGAGCACAAGGTCACTCCTCAAAAACTTATTCCTAAAATATTAGCTATAGCTAAAAATAGAACAGATACAAGGATTTACGTAAGAGGAGACAAAACTATAAATTACGGTAGAGTTTTGGAAGTGATGGGCACTTTATCTGGAGCAGGTTTTTCAAAAGTTGCATTAATTTCAGAACCATACAAAAACTAAATGTTCGATGACAAGAAGTTTTATATATTCAATATTTTTTCACTCATTTGTAATAATGTTAACTGTATTGACTTTGCCTTTTATGTCGAGGTCGCCTATAGACCTTCCTCCAATAGTTTCTGTTGAATTGATACAAATTTCAGACAAAACCAATATTCCTTTTGCTCCCAAAGCTAGAAAAATAATTGAAGAAGTAAAAAAAGAAGAAAAAAGAGTCGTTTCTGAGCAAGCCCCCCCTTCAGCAAAAGCTAAGGAAAAACCAGATAGAATTCCAATGCCTGAAGATATGAAAGAAGAAAAAAAACTAGTTAAAAAAAAACAAAATCCCGAGGAAATTAAAGAAACAATTAGACAATCTTCCGAATTTGAAAAAAAAGAAATCATTGATACTAATGAAATAGCTGCATTAATAGATAAAGCCAAAGAAGAGCAAGCGGTAAAAGAAAAAAACTCCAAAAAATTGACACAAAGTAGCGTTAAAAATACGTTTGCAACTGGACTCACTCTTTCGGAAGAAGATGCGTTAAGAGCACAAATTTTTGGATGTTGGAGTGTTCCATTAGGTCTGCCATTTGACGAGAACTTATTAGTTAGAATAAAATTAGAGTTAAAAAAAGACGGTACAATTATGAAATCAGAAATACTTGATCACGAAAGAATGAATAGACCTGGTCAAAAATTTTATAAGATTTTGGCTGAAAGCGCATTAAGAGCAGTAAGACTTTGTCAACCGCTTAAAGTACCACCCACAGGATATGAAAAATGGAAAAATATACAATTAAACTTCGATCCAACAGAAATGCTAAAAGGGTAATATGAAAAACATTATTTTAATATTCATAATAAGTTTGTTTAATTTTAAAATATCATATGCACTTATAGAAGTTGATATTACAAGAGGAAATCTAGATCCCTTACCTATAGCAGTTTCACCCCTACACGTTGATATAAAATCAGAACAAATAAAAGATCTCAAAGTTAAAAAGCTTGGCGATGAAATTTCCAGAATAATAGAAAGAAATTTTAGATCTACAGGTTTATTCAATCCTTTAAAAAAAGAAGCTTTCGTGCAAAAACCTGATATTGCTCATTTAAAACCGAGGTTTGAAGACTGGAGACTTATCAAAGCTCAAGCTTTAGTAACTGGTAAATTATTTGTTTCTAATGGAAAATTAAAAGTTGAATTTAGATTATGGGATTTAACTGCATCAAAAGAAATGACTGCGTTAGCATTTACTACAACTCCAAAAAACTGGCGAAGGGTTGCCCATATTATTTCAGATAAAATTTATGAAAGATTAACTGGTGAAGCTGGATATTTTGATACAAGAATCATATATGTAGCTGAAACTGGACCTAAAAACTTAAGAGTAAAAAGACTCGCAATTATGGATCAAGATGGAGCTAATACAAAATATTTAACTCTTGGAAATGAATTAGTTTTAACACCCAGATTTAATCCTACTAACCAATTAGTTACTTATCTTTCTTATTTTAGAAATCTTCCTCGAGTATATCTTCTAGATATTGAAACTGGAATGCAAGAAGTGGTTGGAAATTTTCCAGGAATGACCTTCGCTCCAAGATTTTCGCCTGATGGAAAAAAAATAATTATGAGCTTTGCGAAAGATGGCAATTCAGATATTTTTACAATGGATTTAGAAACCAGAGTAGTTGAAAGAATTACTGAACACTCTTCAATCGATACATCACCATCTTTTTCTCCAGACGGAAAATATATATGTTTTAATTCTGATAGAAGTGGACTACAGCAAATATATGTTATGAAAAGTGATGGGACTGGGGTTAAGCGAATTACTTTTGGATCCGGAATTTATGGAACTCCCGTTTGGTCACCAAGAGGTGACCTAATAGCTTTTACAAAAGTAAGAAAAGGAAGATTTTATATTGGAGTGATGAGACCCGATGGGACTGGGGAAAGATTACTTACTGAAAATTTTTATCAAGAAGCTCCATCTTGGTCTCCGAATGGCAGGGTTTTAGTTTTTTACAGGGAGACTAAATCTGGACCTAAAGGAGAGGGGTTTTCAGCAAAACTTTGGTCAATAGATATAACTGGTTATAATGAGAGAAAAATGGGCACAGAAACTGACGCTTCAGACCCATCTTGGTCCTCATTGCTATCAAAGTGAGGGTTTTTTTATGTAATTTACACTTGAATAATCTTTTATAATTTGAAATATTCCGAATAACCAACTTAAGGGGACTTATGAAATTTAACATAAATTTAAAAAATACACTTTTAATTTTGTTTGCAGTTTTTGCACTAAGCGCGTGTTCAACTGGAAAAAAAGCAAATAACATTGATGGAGATGTTTATACTGGAACAGATACGGTTGAATATTTAGCGGCCGGTGTTCCTGACAGAGTTTTTTTCGCTACTAACAAATCAAGTTTAACTACTAAGGCAAGAGAGACTTTAAGAAAGCAAGCGACATATTTAAGAAAAAATAAAAACTTAAATGTGACAATTGAAGGTCATGCTGACGAAAGAGGGACAAGGGAGTATAACTTGGCCTTAGGTGAAAGAAGAGCAAACGCAGCTAAAGATTATCTTATGACATACGGAATTTCTGGAAAAAGAATTAATGTAATTAGCTACGGTAAAGAGAGACCTGTTAACACAGCGTCTTCAGCTCTAGCTTGGTCTCAAAACAGAAGATCAGTCACAGTTAAAGCTAATTAATAATTAATTTTATCTAAAAGTTATTAAAGACCCCTTAGATTTTAAGGGGTCTTTTTTTTGCCATCTTGTATATTTAAAAAAGAATCACTTTTATGAATTTATTGAATAAAATAAAAACTATATTATTAATAATGCTGACATTTTCTATAATGTCTCTCCTACACGCTGACGAAAAGAAAATTGATGCAGTGATTGATCAACTAAAACTTTTATCTAATGATCTTAAAACTTTAGAAAAAGCAGTTTATAAAAGTTCTGATGTTGTGACTAAACCAAATAATTTATCAAGCGGTTTAAATGAAGATTTGTTAACAAAACATCTTTTAAAATTAAACGAGATAGAAGAACAATTTAGAAATTTAACTAACAAATTTGAAGAAATTAATTTTAAAATGGATAAACTTTCAAAAAGAGTAACAAAGATTCAATCCGATACACAACTACGTTTCAGCGATTTAGAGACTGGAAAAATTGATAATAAAAAATTGAATAAAAAAAATCAGGTGAAACTTCCTGGAACGAGTAAACCTCAAGATTTTGGGGCTGCCCCAGCATATAGTACTTCAAATTTACCAGAAAGACAGGAAGTAACATCAGTAGAAACAGTTGGCACAGTGATTACAGAAAGAGCTGAAAAATCAGAATCATTATTACCTAACAAGCCGGCGAAAGAACAATATAATTTTGCAGTAAGTTTTATAAAAATAGGAGATTATGAAACAGCAGAATTTGCTTTAAAAGAATTTATTGATAAAAATAAAGATCACGACCTAGCAGGAAATGCGCAGTACTGGTATGGAGAGACATTTAGAGTTAGACAGCTTTACTCAGATGCTGCAAGTGCTTATTTGGACGGTTATCAAAACTATCCCAAAAGCAAAAAAGCACCAGACAATTTATTAAAACTAGGTATAACTATGGTTCAATTAGGTGAAAAAGATCAAGGTTGCAATATGATTGCAGGCATCAAAAAACAATATCCCAAAGCAAGTAAGTCTGTGTTACAAAAAGCTCAGTATGAGCAAAAGAAATATAAATGTTCTAAATCTTAAAAATAATTTTAAGACAGATAAACATATAAATTCAATTTATAAGACCTTTAGTTCAAACTTAAATTTTGTTAAAAAAAATAGTTTGATGATTGGTGTTTCAGGAGGTCCTGACAGCTTAGCCTTAGTTGCACTATCAAGATATTTCCAATTTGATAAAAAAAATAAAGTTTACTATGTTTTAGTAAACCATAAAATTAGAGATAATTCATCGCAAGAAGCTAATGCAGTGAAGAGGTTATTAAAAAAATTTAATATTAGTCTAATTATATTAAAAAATAATCAAAAAATTAACTCTAATATTCAAGGAAAAGCAAGAGAAATAAGATACAAATTATTTTCGGAATTTTGTAAAAAAAAAAAGATTAAATATATTTTAACCGGGCACCATAGCGATGATCAAATAGAAACATTTCTAATTAGATTATCAAGAGGTAGTGGTGTTCAGGGATTGTCATCAATGATGAAAGTTTCTAAATATAACAAAGATGTTAAAATTATTAGACCATTGTTAAATTTTAAAAAAAAGCAACTTGTAATGATCTCACAAAAAGTATTCGGAAAGATCTTTATAGATCCATCTAATAAAGACACCAAATATTTGAGAACTAAAGTACGAAGGCTTAATAAAATGCTGGAAAAAAGTGGAATTAAAAATGAACAAATCCTCAAGTCTATAGAAAATTTAGCATCCACAAATGAAACCATAAATAATTATGTGAATAAAATTTATAAACAATGTGTTAAATCAAATAAAAAAATTGTCAAAATTAAATATAGATTTATAAAAAACGAGACCAATGAGGTTCAAATAAAGGTTTTAAGTAAAGTGTTTAAAGAATTTACCAAATCTTACTATCCACCTAGATCTAAAAAAATAATAAATCTTTTGCATATGTTGAATAATAGCACCCAAAAGAAATTTACTTTAGCGGGATGTATTTTGCTTAAAGAGGGAAGTAATTTGAGGGTTGAAAGGGAAATTTAATATAAATATCGAGATTTACACATAAATTTGTGATATTTTGCCTTATTTACAATTTAAAATAACTTTATATATCTTGTTATTGTAAAATTAATTACTATTTAAGATTTATGAATTTAAAAAACTTAGCGATGTGGGCTCTTATAATTCTACTTTCAGTAGGACTTTTTAATATGTTCCAAAATCCAGAAAAAGTGGACTCTGGAAATAACAAAATGGCTTTTTCTAAATTTTTAGAGGAAGTTGACTCTGGAAGAGTTGTAGAAGTGAAAATTCAAGGTAACAATATAAATGGTGTATTGTCCGATGGTTCAAAATTTAGTACTTATTCACCGAATTATCCAAACCTAGTTGAAAAGCTGTCAGATAACAAAGTAAGTATTTTAGCTTCTCCAATTGAAGATAAGATGCCTTCGCTTTTAGGAATATTATTATCTTGGTTTCCGATGTTATTACTAATAGGTGTTTGGATATTCTTTATGCGTCAAATGCAAGGTGGTAGAGGTGGAGCTATGGGTTTTGGAAGATCTAAAGCTAAGCTTCTAAACGAAGCTCAAGGAAAAGTAACATTTAATGACGTTGCAGGAGTGGAAGAGGCGAAAGAAGAAGTAGAAGAGATAGTAGAATTTTTAAAAGATCCAAAAAAATTTAGCAGATTAGGTGGAAAGATACCTAAAGGAGCTTTACTTATCGGACCTCCAGGAACTGGAAAAACCTTATTAGCAAAAGCAATTGCTGGAGAAGCTAACGTTCCATTTTTTTCAATCTCAGGTTCAGACTTTGTAGAAATGTTTGTTGGAGTGGGAGCTTCAAGAGTAAGAGATATGTTTGAGCAAGGTAAAAAGCATTCTCCTTGTATAATTTTTATAGATGAAATCGATGCCGTTGGAAGAAGTAGAGGAGCAGGCCTAGGAGGAGGAAACGATGAACGTGAACAAACATTAAACCAACTTTTAGTTGAGATGGACGGTTTTGATACAAATGAAGGTATTATTCTTATAGCAGCAACAAACAGACCAGATGTTCTTGATCCTGCATTATTAAGACCAGGAAGGTTTGACAGACAAGTTGTTGTAAGTAATCCAGATATTATAGGTAGAGAAGCTATTCTAAAAGTTCATATAAAAAAGATTAATACTGGTCCAGATGTAAAGTTAAGAACAATAGCTAGAGGAACTCCTGGATTTTCTGGAGCAGATTTAGCGAACCTTGTTAATGAGTCCGCACTACTAGCTGCAAGAAAAAATAAGAGAGTTGTAACAATGTCAGACGTAGAAGAAGCCAAAGATAAAGTTATGATGGGAGCGGAAAGAAGGTCAATGGTGATGAGTGAGGATGAAAAAAAACTTACTGCATACCATGAAGGCGGTCATGCAATAGTAGCTCTTAACGAGAAAGCATCAGACCCTATACACAAAGCTACTATTATTCCACGAGGTAGAGCTCTGGGTATGGTAATGCGACTACCTGAGAGAGATCAGTTGTCAGTTACTAGAGAAAAAATGCATTCAGACATAGCTGTTGCTATGGGAGGTAGAATTGCCGAAGAAATTATATTTGGTCACGATAAAGTCACCTCAGGTGCTTCATCCGATATAGATATGGTGACTAAAATGGCAAAAAATATGGTTACGAAATATGGTATGAGCAAAGAGCTTGGAACAATATCTTATGGAGAAAATGAAGAGGAAGTTTTTTTAGGTAGATCTGTTACTAAACAACAAAATATGTCAGAAGAAACTGCAAGAAAAGTTGATGCAGAAGTTAAAAAAATTGTTGATAAAGGTTATGAAAGAGCAAGACAAATACTGACTGAAAAAATTGATGACCTTCATAAAATTGCAAAAGCCTTACTAGTTTATGAAACTTTATCCGGAGATGAAATTAGAGACTTGATTTTAAAGAATGTTAAACCAACTAGATCTTTTAAAGATGAGGATGAAGCAGATGGAAAAGAATCGTCAGTTTTAGACTCGTTAGGCCTAAAGCCAAAACCTGCTATTTAAATAATGGAAAAATATTACACTCGCGCGTGTAATTTTTACTATGGTAACAACGCTAAATTTTTGATCAAAAAAAAACTAGCTTTACCATTATGTGGTAGTAATAACGTAGCATTCGACAAGGTTGAAATTATTTCTCGAAAAAAAAATGTTGTCAAAAGCAAAATAATCAGTCTTAAAACAATTAATAACCTAAATAAAAATTTAAAAATTAAAATCACTAGTGATATAAAAAAAATTACTTTAAAAAGAAAAAATTTTTTAAAATTTATTAATTTTTCTAATCCCTCAATTATGGGGATTTTAAATTTAACCCCTGATAGTTTTTCTGATGGTGG
>Ga0209359_10000104_pt1 | contig 17659 bp, 16 predicted proteins | sample MarorgKNORR_S2LV_FD_188224 | JGI IMG/M metagenome (GOLD analysis project Ga0209359, IMG submission 188224) | Marine microbial communities from the Southern Atlantic Ocean, analyzing organic carbon cycling - Surface_A/KNORR_S2/LV (SPAdes) (version 2) | ecosystem: Environmental > Aquatic > Marine... | reverse complement strand
GTTGGCATACATGAAGTCAATCTCCCTCCTTGTCTCGGACAATGGGCAGTAATCGCACCTCCAATGGCAGTGCCCGGTGATGAACAGTACCAGTTTGCTACCCATCTGGCACTGGATGCATCCCTCACAGTCAGACATATCCGGCGTCTCCGGAATATCTCTGATCTGGGGCAGTATCGTCACTCAATCACACCCTCGCATTCTCAATAATCCACTTGTGGAATCCCCTGTCAGGGGATAGCTCCGGGTGAAAGGTCAGTCCGATTACCATGCCGTTCTTCACACCAACAACCTCATCCCCATGGGTCGCGCATATATCGCCATCGGCAGAGACGAACCTTGGAGCTCTGATGAAGACCCCAGGGAATTCCCTATCCAGAAGAGTGGAGTGTACTGCCGCCTGGAATGACTCATATTGGGAGCCATACGCATTCCTGTTGAGGACCGCTTTGATCAGAGGAGGGGACCCGTCCTGTGGGTCAGCCAGAAGTATAGCACCCGCACATGTTCCGAGAATAGGCTTGGAGCGATTCGCCCTTATCCACTCAAACATCCCAGGCATCAGAGAGGACGCATCGTCCTTACCCGTTTTCCTCATGGTCGTGGACTCGCCACCAGGAATTATCAGAGCATCCGGATCAGAATTGTGCAGCTGTTCCAGCTTCCTTATCTCTACTATCTCAATCGGGATTCCGCAATCCTCTGAAGCCTCATTGAGTGCGCTGATATGAGCGTGCCTAGCACCTTGGAGCATCACCAAGCCCACCCTGACCATGAGCTTCCGTCCGGACTTCCAGAGATGAACCCTATCTACATGCGATGGGCTGAAAGACTGGTTATCACACGAGCGCACATGGCGGAACACGGGCGCATACACAACTTCGGAGCGGGGCCAGCTGTACTCCCACTGGAAGTGGTGAAGGATGTGGCGTCCTCTTTACCCAACCTGAGTGGGAGTGGTTTCGGGCTACTCGAGGTGTCACACCGAAGTACGTTCTTTCAAGAAGTCATAGACTCAGCCATGGGCAGGGTCAGGAGAATACTGTCCGTACCGGACGACTACCACATACTATTCCTCCAAGGAGGGGCCTCGACCCAGTTCTACATGACTGCCCTGAATCTTCTTGGGGACGGTGACAAGGCCGACTTCCTAGTAACTGGCGGATGGTCGCAGAAGGCCCTCAAGGAAGCCAACAGAATAGGTGACTGCGTAGCATCCTGGGATGACTCAGACAGGGGATTCAAATCTGTCCCCATGAAGGGGGAGTTCGAAGTCAGAGAAGACGCGACATACGTTCACTACACCTCTAACAACACACTATTCGGAACCCAGTACCACGAGACCCCGGACGTAGGTCAAGGACACCTAGTGGTAGATGCAAGCTCGGACATCTGTGGCGTTCCGATAGACGTCTCCGCCCATGATGTGATCTATGCGGGAGCCCAAAAGAACCTGGGCCCCAGTGGAGTCACACTGGTGATTCTCTCTCCATGGGCCGTTTCGAGAATAGGGGAAGGCCTTCCCACGATGCTTGACTACAGAACCCACATCTCCAAGGGGTCGATGTTCAACACACCAAACACATTCGGGATTTTCGTCCTAGACAGGGTCCTCTCATGGGTGGAGGAAAACGGGGGACTCCAAGGGGCCATTGAGAGGAACAGGGCCAAGTCCACATTGCTATATGAGGAGCTGGACAGGACCCCTTTCTGGATTCCTCATGCTGATGCCGAGTCCCGGTCTGTGATGAATGTCACATGGAGGATGAGGGAAGAGGAGCTGGAGAGTGTTTTTCTCGAAGAGGCGAACAAGGCGGGCCTCGGTGGCCTGAAGGGGCATAGGAGCGTCGGAGGGATCAGGGCCAGTCTGTACAATGGCTGCCCTATCGAGAGCGTTGAGGCTTTAGTTGACTTCATGAGGAGATTCGAGTCGATTCATGGGTAGTGTGAGCATGGAAAATGAGGAAATAATCGGGATATTGGACCTCACACTACTGGACAGGGGCGCGTCAGAGGAGGATCTGATTGGGCTGTGCGAGAGAGCGGTTGCCCATGGCACTGCCGCGGTCTGCGTCTTTTCAGAGCATGTTGGATTCGTCAGGAGCCACCTCCCAGAAGAGGTGAGAGTAGCCTCCGTGGTGGGTGGCTTCCCTGAGGGATGGAGGGATCCATCGGAGGTTTCGAGGGCCATATCCCAGTCTGTTGACGAGGGGGCTGATGAGATAGACTGCGTCTTAGAGCCCAAGCAACAGGATGGTTTTCCCGGAGAGTCTGAATTGGCCCTCCTACTAGCCATGAGGGAGGCGTCAAGAGACAAGACCCTCAAGGTGATCATAGAAACCCCTCTTCTGGACGAACATTCGATTAGGGCAACAAGCAGGTTGGCCATGGCCTCTGGGGCTGATTTCGTAAAAACCTGCACGGGCAAGAGAGGGGACTGCACTGACGACGATGCCAGAATACTCTCCATGGAGGCAAACAGGCACCTCGTTACGATGGGAGAGAGGAAGGGAGTGAAGATCTCAGGGGGAATAAGGAAAACAGAGGATGCCCGGAGGATGCTGTCAATAATGCAGAAGGAGGGCTTATCCACGGGCAATCCGAATGAGTCCAGAATAGGTGCATCATCATTGTTGGATGACCTAATTGATGGTGGGCTCGGCAGGAATTGAACCTGCGATCTTCGCCATGTGAAGGCGACGTCATAACCCCTAGACCACGAGCCCCGTGTCTCGCGAAAGAGCTGTGCAGATAAGGATGGTGAGGCCTAGATTATTCCTCTCAAGATGATAGAAATCTGATGAAATCAGAAATTCTGCCCTCTGTCGAAGAGAAAACATTCACCCACTGTAATGAAAAAGAACGCGACACTTCACAATGCATGAGTGAGCCAGAAAGAGTCTCGCTGACTCAAAGGCTAGATTTCAGTATCCTCAGGGAGGGCGACACCTGGAGGGCTTTCGGCGTCGCTGTCGTGCTGTTCTGCATCATTGGATATTCCTCACTGTCCCTTTTCGGAATGACTTCGTCGATTTATGGGGTCTCTGGAGACGTCAACGAGGTGTACGATTTCGAAGCTCAATCAATGAACAGGACCGGTATTGACAGCATTATCGCCGATGAGAACGGCACTGTTCAGTTGAGTTCCCTGAGAGGGAGTGTCGTCATCCTAGACTTCATGGCAGTGGATTGTTCGAACTGCCACTATGTGCAAGAACATATTCAGAGCAATATCGCTGAGTGGAGCGATCTCGAGGGAGAGTATCCGGTGACGGTGATTTCAGTGGCCTCTTGGTACGGTTTGGAAACATTCGCGCAGATCAATTCGACCTTCGGGGACCCTGATTCTGAGAAATTCATGAATTGGACCGTGGTGAACGGCGGACCCGAATCAATAATCCTGGAAAACGGATCAAGGGGCGACATAGTCGAATACTACTCTGCTCAACTAATCCCATTGGTCCTGGTAATTGACCATGAAGGATATGTGGTAGCGAAGGAAAACACTGGGACGCCCTTGGACAGGTGGGGGGCTTTTGACAACGCGGTTCTGAAGGCCAACGAGGGCGATGCGGAGGACCTCAGGATCGGCATAGCGAAATCGGACAGGTCAGTCACAGGCGTATTCATCATCGGACTTTTCCTCGGAGTGTTGGTGTACTTCTCCCCTTGCGCCTTCCCAGTCCTGCCCTCGTACATCACCTACTACCTCAGCCTGGGGATGAGGGAGGAGGAGTTGCACGCAGAGGGAAAGATAAGCGGGAGGATGCCTGGTTCATTCGAGATCGGGGGCTTTGCCGCTCTCGGGCAACTGACCTTTTTCGTGTCCGTTGGGATAGTCATCTTCGGGTTGAGCGAGATCGTCAACCTATCAGGGACTTTGCACACCATAGCTATTGGAATTGCATGCCTGCTAGTGGTACTGGGTAGCCTGATGCTTCTTGGGTGGACCAGTGAGATGATGTCTTCCGTGCAGAGGTGGTTGGACAGGTACCAGACGGTGGAGTCCGATGAGGTTTTCACACCACGGAGAAACATGTACCTGTGGGGAATAGGCTACTCCGCCGCATCAGTGGATTGTACGGCCGCCGCGGTCTTCCCGTTCGTGGCATGGTTGGCGGTTGTGGGCGAGGGGGCCTTCGTGGCTGGCCTCGGCGGATTGATCCTCTCTGTGACCCTGCTCATGGTGATGGTGACGGTACTTGTCGGAATGGGGAGGCAGGCGATGATCAGCTTCCTCAGGAGATCCACCGGAGTGGTCAAGGCGACTGGCTCTTGGATGATGATCTTCGCTGGTTTGGGGCTCTTGGTCTACCTGACGCAGACCGAGGCAGTTTCCGGAATAATCGGATGACCTAACTGGTGTGAGCCACACGAAATGATTTCAATGAGCGCCCCCTTAGGAGTTACATGGAAGTCGAGCTGGTGCCCATCTCCTGGCTGAAGCCCCATGAGGAGGTCAAGCGCGGCAACGTGGACTCCTTGCACGACATAACACTCCGTTGGAACGCTTACACCAAGCCCCTGCTGGTGGATGGGCGCACCGGAACGATCCTCGATGGCCACCACAGGTACCATGTGGGGCTTAGGATCGGCTTGCTCCGCCTTCCGGTCATCAAGGTCGACTACCTGGATGACGAAGGAATCGAGCTGGACATCTGGCCGGGTAGCGACTTGGAGACACTGACGAAGCAGGAGGTGGTGGAGATGGCCCTCTCGGGGAAACTGTATCCGCCCAAGACAAGCAGGCATCGATACAGCGATTACCTCCCTGCTATCGCCGTCCCCCTCGATCGCATGAGATCCTAACAGTATTGTGGGATTAGCCCGACCCGGAGGTTTTCCCCCGGGCCGGGTTTCGTTAGTCACATCATTTGGGATTCTCAACCAATTCGAGCAACCATCTCGTCGATCATTGCTTGAGGGAGTGCGACATAGCCCACGTCCATGACGTGGTCCATACCAGCATCGGAATATCCGTACTCTAAGAATCCACGAACTAGATCCCACTCATCGTTGTTCACATTCATGTAAATGAATCGCGACAACGGTGCATAACTTCCATCGGCAACAGTACTTGCTTCTGGAGTAACCGCTCCGCCAGCATCCTGGACACCATGGGTATCGTTGTTTGCGATAGCAGAAACACTCAGAGTGTTTGCATTCTCTTCGTAGTATGCGTATCCGAAGTATCCGATTGCATATTCGTCACCTGTGATTCCGTTTACGATCTGGTTATCGTCTGCGGAGTTCTGGTATCCACGAGCACTGTCGAATCCTTCAGCTTCGTATCCTTCCTTTCCTGCGAAGCAGTTCTTACAGAACACTTGCTCTCCGAAGTACTCGTACGTACCGGAGTCGGAGTCTGCACCCCATAGCTTGATTTCAGTGTCAGCACATGCGCCTGTGTCGCTCAGGTCAGACCATTCTCGAACACCATCATTGTCGTTGTTAGGTGTGACTGAAGACATAATTAGTCCGTCTGCCTCTAATTCAGATACGTTCCAGTCTGAGTAAATCCAACGTAGTTGCGCCATGGACAATCCGCCCATTTCAGTGATGCATTGGTCAGAAGCGCCACCCTTCTTAACAACAACAGATAGTCCGTCGATTGCTACAACTAGTTGGGTTACAGTGATGTCTGAGTCAAGGCAGTTGAATGTATATCCGTCTTCTCCAGCTTCAGCTTCAGATGTCTTCCAATCCCTGCTCATGTCACCGATGTGTACTGAATCTGAGTCTGTGCTGCACACCTTGGATGCACCGGCACCAGATCCTCCGCCAGCCACAGTGACTGTGTAATCCGAGTTCGCATCGCTGTAGGCTTGACCCCATGCGCTTGCGACGGGGAATACAGTACTGCTTCCTGCGATATTAATCGTCTGTTGTTCGGTCGTGTCGGTCGCGTCGTTCGTGTCCGTATCCCCACCTAAACAACCAGCCATACTAGCTATCATTAGAGTGAGGACAATTGTCCATGCTATTCCATTTTTCTTCATCATCATGTTCGGTTCCCCGTTGTTCATCGCAGAACAGTTTGGAGAATAGCCATTATCAGTAGATTATATTGTTTAATATATATTTTTACATAGTGTATAGAGAGAAATGTATATATCCCGTTAATACACCGAAAATTCAGGGATAGCTTTGGAGCAACGAGGGGCTTTCCGCAAATTACAGTTAACCGGTGGCTCCACCATTATTGTGTCATTGCCAAAAGAATGGGTTAATTCCAACAATCTGGACAAGGGAGACCTTGTCAATATTGAAGAATTGGCTTCTGGAGACTTGCGTCTGTCTGCATTGCAAGAGAACTCGACAAAACGGGAAATTGAGCTTGATTGTTGCGCCATCGGAGATGGTTTAATCGATCTCCTGATTGGCAGTTACATCGCAGGAGCAGACGTGATCAAACTCACATGTTCGTCCCCAATTCCCAGGAAAACTCGAGCTGAGGTTCGAGCTTTTTTGAGAGACACACGAGGAATGGAAATTGAAGTCGATAACGAAAAAGAGATTCGTATTGTGTCGATTCTTAACCCGTCCGAATTGCGACTCCAGGTGTCAATCAATCGAATGTACATTCTTATTTCGAGCCTCGTTAATGATGCTTTTGACGTTCTCTCGGGAGAATCCGTGGAGTTGCTTTCCGACATCGAAGACAGAGAGCGCCAGATTGACGCTCGGCGCCTTTTGCTTGAACGTCAAGTTGCTGCATCTTTGCAACAACCTTCCGTTGAGCGAAAACTTGGCATCGACAGGTTCTCGGCCATGGAACACGCTAACATTGCTCGAGTTTTGGAGCGAATGGGAGATCACGCGACGCGTCTAGCGCATTTGGTCAATGAACACTCGAATGTTGTCAAAATCAAAACCAATGACATGCCCTTGTCCGCCATACCTTTGTGGTCAAATCACCTCAAAACAATCGTTCACAACATGTACACGCGCGATGTTGAAATTATTCATTCAGCCAAAATCGCCCTGGCTCAACTTGGCAATGATGTAGAGGAAGCAGAAAGCGAATTGTGGACGGGGCGGGCTTCAGCTGACCGCCTCCTGAGCGAATTTAGAATTTCAGAATCTGTGAGAAGACTGTGCGCTTATAGCGTTAATTTCGCAGAAATTTTCCTTAACATGCTCATGTACCAACGGCTTGAGCGGATTTAATTGGTGATTATATGTCCTTTTTTCAGAACATATCAAAGGATAAGGCTGGCACGATTTTGTTTTTGACGAGTCTGTCCGTCATTCTCATCACGCTAGGCATTATCCAAACGTTGCTGTTTGAAACGATTACCTTCTTCTCAGATATTGCGGAACACAGAGGGTGGTTTTCTCTTGAATGGGATTTTGTAGGCATTCTTTCTGCATCTGGATTTGCATGTTTGCTTCTTGTTGTTGCATTGCTTCTCGATTACGAGAGCAAAAAGGAAGAAAATCGTCTTTCCACCATCCCTCCAGAAGTTTGGAATCCTCACCATGGAATTGTGAAGGTAGTTTTCATAATTGTCATTTTGCAATTGTTGTTTAACGATAGTTTTCTGTTAGGGCTTTCGATCTTGTTTTTCACCATGGTCTGGAGGGCCGCTGGTAAACTTCAGATGAAGAGAATCTTTGGGGGCAATATTGAGATTTCCAATACGTGGAGAAACATTCTTTCTCTGTTTATCTTTATCACGCTCTTCGACGCCATAACAATGAATTATTCTGGGGCATTGGGTGAATTCTTTTTACAAACCCAATGGACACCTACTGGTGCTTGTGAAGATCGACGTTCTCTTTGTGACACGATGTCTTTCGGTGTCAATAGTCTTCTCTTGACGACGCTTCAAGTCGCATTTGGAGCGTTAATAATCGCGGCTCCTTTGGGAGTTGGGTGCGCCATCTATCTCTCTGAATATGCATCTCCAAGATTGGTTGCAGTTGTGAAGCCGACGCTTGAAATTCTCGCTGGAATACCTTCTGTCGTTTACGGGTTTTTTGCATTCATCTACATTGGACCGATTGTGGTGGAGTTTGGCGAGTATGCATTTGCAAACGGGTGGATTGATGATTCGCCAAATGTCCTCAATCCTATCAATGGGGCAATTGTAGTCGGCGTGATGATTCTCCCACTGATCGCTTCAATGTCAGAAGACGCTTTACGCGCTGTACCAAATGAACTGCGCGAGGGATCCCTTGCGTTAGGGGCAACTAAAATTGAGACGACCATGAAAGTCATGATTCAGGCATCATTATCCGGAATTGTTGCAAGCATCATCCTTGCTCTTTCGAGGGCTGTTGGAGAAACAATGGCGGTTACGCTTGCTGTAGGAACCGTTGCAGTTTTCACCTCCAACATGTTCTTGCCAGCTCAAACGATGACTGCGTACATTGCGCAACGTGTCGGGGGCGACCTTCCATTCGGAGAAATCGGATACCTCACAATCTTCGCTGTAGGATTGTATCTCTTTGTCATCACCTTGTGTTTGAATTTACTCGGCAACAAAATTTTATCAACATACAGGGAGGCTTACTGATGAAAGACATCGATAAACTCCAGCAACGAAATCGTAAGTTGAGGGACCTTACGGAACGTGCAGGTTCAACAGGTTTGGCGATTACGGGATTGATCGGTTTACTCTTTCTTAGCGTCTTGGTATGGCAAATTGCAGAGCCCACGTTCATTAAAGGAGAACAAGGAGAGATCACTCCTGCAAGTGAGTGGATACCAGAATCCGAGTACAGGTTCAAATGGGACTTCCCAACCGTTGATGAAAATGGCGAACCATTCGCCGACCCCGTCGTCATTCGCTTTGAATGGAATGATGAAAACGGCTCCCATTCTCATGACGTCGAAATCAATGTCATCGATACCCGACAAGTCAAAACAGACATCTACATTGACTCAACTGGAATTGACCAAACTGAAATTGACGTAGGGCGTAAGACAAATTTCAACGCATATTCGAGCCTCGGAGTTCCGGTTTCAGTCGAGCAAATTTCAGGCCCAGTTCCAAACGCTGATGAAACGGGGTATCCCGCAGTCAATACATTCGTCATCACTGGCGATGTCCATATATTACTGGACGGTGAAAACGAAGAAGTGTTCCAGCCGATGGAGTTGCTTGGTTGGATCACACTGTTGATTTTTGTCCTCGTCCTAACATGGCCCAATGTAGCCGTCTTGAACATTATTCAGAAACTGAAGGGCCGTCGGACTTTGATCAAATTAACATCGTACGTATTGGCTGGAACAACCTTTGCAGTTAGCGGTGGAATGTTTGTAGCTGCAGCATTGGGGAGCATATGTTGGATTGTATCGGGAGTTATTCTCTACAAAATTGCTGAGGGAATTGAACGATTGGAAAGTTTGGGTCGGGATTTAAGCGAAACATCGCGACTAAAGCATTCGATTTCGGCGAGAGATGGTTTGTTGATGTGGTCGAGAATGTTGTTGTTTACATCGACATTATTCATCCCTCTTCTCATCGACATTCCGTTCTTAACGGAACGTTATCAAGATATTTTTATCCCATACGCATCTGGGATTCGAGCTGCTTTTTATGGAACAATCTGGGTGATGTCAATTGCAATGCTCGTGTCCATTCCGATCTCTGTTGGTGCGGCAATTTATCTTGAGGAGTATGCCAAGCCAAACCGTACAACAAAACTCATTCAAGCCTTGGTTACGAACTTAGCAGGCGTCCCCTCAATTGTGTTCGGCATGTTTGGACTTGCGATTTTCGTCAAGCAAAGCGGTTTCGGCTTGGGCTTAGGCCCCTCTGTCCTCGCTGCTGGATTGACAATGGGTGTGATGGCCATGCCGATCGTCGTATTGGCAAGCCAGGAAGCATTGCGCAGCGTTCCTCGTAGTTTGAGAGAATCTGCCTATGGCGTAGGATGCACGAGATGGCAGGTCACCAAAGACCACGTCCTCCCATCTGCAATGCCTGGAATTATGACCGGAACAATCCTAGCAATGAGCCGAATCATGGGGGAGGCCGCTCCACTGGTGGTCGTAGGTGCAACTGCTATGATTTTGTTTGATCCTGATCCTTTAGCAGCCCTCAATGGAGGCAACGTCAATTTTACAGTCATACCAATTCAGATATATTTCTGGACGGCAGAACCAGATCATGCGTGGCATTCGATGGCAGCGGCGGCGAGCATAGCGTTGATATGTCTGTTGATAGCAATGAACAGCATTGCAATTGTTTTAAGACAGCATTTTAGAAAGAGGTTGAAAGCATGAGTGAGATAATAGGTGGAGAAGAAGTTCCCGATTCTACGAGAGAATTGGATGTGGATGGAGAAATCGATTTGATGATTGAGGATCTTGATTTGTGGTATGGGGACAAGCAAGCATTGTATGGTGTTTCACTCCCGATTGCGAAAAACAGCGTAACGTCCCTAATTGGTCCTTCCGGATGTGGGAAAAGTACACTTCTACGAATGATGAATCGGATGAATGATTTGATTCCTATATGTCATTATGATGGTAAAATTACAATGGGTGAGACTGAAATAACCGCCAAAGATGCTGACCTTGTTGAGATTCGATATAACATCGGCATGGTGTTTCAAAGACCAAATCCGTTTCCTAAATCAATTTACGATAACGTTGGCTATGGAGTCAAACTGCACACAAAACCAACGAGAGAAGAACTCGATACTATCATTGAAAAGAGTTTGAAGAGAGCGGCAATTTGGGATGAAGTTTCAGATCGAATGCATGATTTGGGAACTTCACTTTCAGGTGGACAGCAACAGCGATTGTGCATTGCTCGAACAATCGCAGTTGAACCGGACATCATTTTGATGGACGAGCCATGTAGCGCTTTGGACCCAATTGCTACTGCAGCCATTGAGGAACTCATCTTGGAACTCAAGAAAGATTTCACCGTCGTGATAGTGACCCATTCAATGTCGCAAGCGGCAAGGGTGAGCGATTATACAGGATTTATGTACCTTGGAAGACTTGTAGAGTTTGGAGAAACTGATAAGATATTTTCAGATCCGGAATTAGAATTAACAAAGAAATATATCACTGGAAGATTTGGATGAGTGAATGACATGCCTATACGAACTGGATTAGATGAACGAATTGACAAAGTCCGTGCGGACTTATCTGAGTATTTTGATGAAGCAAAAATAGCCTATAGTGAGGCGATAAAGGCATTCACAAAACTGGATTCACATGTGTACAAAGAAATCAAGCAAATACGTCAACATGCGCGAGAAGTGAATTGGGATTTGACCAATGATTTGCTGCTAATTCTCGCACTCAATCAGCCCTTGATGAAAGATTTGAGAATTGTTGCCACCTACCTGCGAAGCGTGGATACCGTTGAGCGTGTGATCCGACACGCTCGGGACATCGCTCGTTCAGATCGTTCTCTTGATGAAAACGCAGAGGAGTTGCCCGAGGTAATTGTGAATTCTGTTCTTGAGATGCACAAGCACCTCAATGGACTGCTTGATACCATGAGCGCCTGTCTGACTAAAGGCGAAGAATTACCAATCGAGAATGTGAAATCAACATGGGCCATGGTAAGAGAAGAACATGGAAAGGCAGTTGGAGCCTTATCCAGCTTGAAGTCCGATACAATGGGCGGTAAAGTTGGACGCTTGGAAGTGGTCAACATCGTCAGTCGAGTCGAACGTTCGGCCTACAATATGGTACGACTTGGTGGACTTTGGCATCATGCTTTGAACAATGAGAACATCATCCTTGATGATTGAATCAGACTTTCCTAGGAAAATCCAGACCGGCGAAAATTATCGGCATCAATGGGTCCATCCCGACTAGTTGCTCCAGCCTGACTCGGATGCGAGTTTGTCGGGGCCGCTCTTTTCGACCATGTCGATGACCTTGGTGAACATCGTCCAGAATAAGAAAGCGACTACCAGCCCTGTGACGAGATCGAACAGGTAGTGTTGCTTCGTAGCCAGGATGCTGACACAGAGCAGTGCCCACTCGACCCAGAGGAGTACCAAGAAGGGCTTGGCGAAGCGACTCTCGTGATGGTCCCTCTGGACCCAGTGCGTGATGAGTCTGGCCAGAAGGGTGGAGTGGACGATGTGGAGGCTAGGCCATGCGTTCCATGGGTTGTCGGAGACGTGTATGAACGTGAACAGCGCCTCCTCCAGCCAGTTCGGGGGTTTGGTCTCCCAGTGCGTGTCCAACTGGTCCCTGAGGTCTATCTCAGCTGGAAGGAGGAGGAAGAAAAGCACGCAGAACATCGTGGCCATGAACAGGCCCTGGACGCCCAGTGCCAGCTCCATCCTCCCCCTGTCGTCCCTGGGGGCTAGGGCCAGTGTTGCGGGGTAGAACAGGTAGAGGGCGACGTAGGGGATGATCATCCAGTTGATCACAGGGAGGCTCCTGTCTATGGCAATCTCGGGATCCCACACTGTTTCGAGGTAGTGCGCCGCAATGTTGTTCGAGATGAAGTAGGGGGCACCTATGGAGAACATTCCGACGAAGAAGATGGAGATGAGGAATGAGAATCCCCCCAGTCCCTCCCTGCGTGACCAGATTGGCCTCCAGACGCCCTTCCAAGGCCTCAGAATCCTCAATGGCAGGTCCTCATCCACACAATGCCGACCATGGATGAGGTCAAGAACTGACCGATTGTTACCTAATCCGACATTTCCAGGATTCTGTCAGAGAACATCTCGGCCTCTTGTTGGTTGTGAGTCACAAGGATAGCAGGGCATTTTCTTTTCTTGAGGAGCTGTCGTACATCTTTCAACAATCTTACGGATAAGTCACTGTCTAAAGCGCTGAAGGGCTCATCCAGTAGAAGTACGTCTGGCTCAGCGAGTAGGGCTCTGGCTAGTGCCACCCTCTGGCCTTCTCCCCCCGATAGGTTCTCGACAGCTCTACCCTCGAACCCCGAGAGGCCGACTTCCTCGAGCGCTTCCTCGTGCCCTGACTTGGAGGCCAGAGAGAGGTTTCCGGAGACTGACAAGTGTGGGTACAAAACAGGCCTTTGGAAAATCAGTCCTATGCCTCTGTCCTCAGCCTCGAAATTCGTGATATCGATCTCGTTCATCCTGATTGTTCCCGAATCCAATGATTCTAGTCCGCAGATGCATCTCAATAGCGTGGACTTGCCGCAACCGGAGGGACCCAAAACAGCGAGGATCTCGCCCGGTCCGAGATGGATATCTAGATTCTTGAATAGGGTCTTGTCGAATGTCTTCGTCAGCGCTTCGCAGTCCAGCATCAGAACATCCCCCCGTCTCTGTTGTTACGAAATCTCTCTGCGAACATAAACAGTCCCATTGTTATCAGCATCAGAACTGTGGCCACTGCATTCGATGCCGGTGCTGACAACGGATCTTTCATCGGTTTGGCCCTCCAAGCGTCAATGAGCAGGGGCATGGTAGTCCAGTCTGAATTCTTCGCTACGATGAACGATGCCCCGAATTCACCCAATGACATTGCAATGACGAATATCGAGGAGATGATAATCGAGCCCTTCAGGAGAGGTATCTTGATCTTGATAAATCTGGAGAATTCACCCATCCCCAGGACTCGCGCATTCTCATCATAGGAATTGTCGAGGGACCTTATTGCAGGTAGCATGATCCTGACTACGAATGGGGTTGTGAGCATGATGTGAGCCAGTGATGGGAGGGCCCAGAATTGGTATGCCGAGGATACGTCCAGCTTGATTATTCCAAGAAGAACGCCCAGTCCTACCATAGCCGCACTGAGCGCGAAGGGTAGCATCGTGAAAACGTCCAGAAGCCTCGCTAGATTCGGGCTTCTCTTCTCCAGATCGTTGATTGTTGATGCCAGGGCATAGCCAAGGGGTAGTGCTACGAGGATCGTGATTGCCGCATATCCGAGCGAGTTCAGGATTGCCTCAGACATTGGAGCGAATGAGAATGACCCATGATATGCTTGATTCCAGCCATCAGTCCCCCAGCGGAATCCGGCACCGCTTTCCCCCAGATCACGGATTCTGAACGATCCGATGACGACTGAGATCAGTGGTAGAACAGCAAAAATCAACGCGGGCACGATCACGAGCCAGCCAGGTGAGTTTGGTTTGCGGACATGTTCCGGGCGCGCCTGTGGCAGTATTGCTTTCCTGTCACGCTGGATCACGGAGGTCAGCCAGAGGGAGGTTAACAGAATCGTGAACTGAATCAGTGACGCGCCCATCACGATGTCTGAAGTCGGTTCCATGTAGCCTTGGATGCCAGCGGATGACGAAACCTCTGCCATCACGCTCTCAAGGGTATTGTCCCTCACTGTTATCCATCGGACCAAAGCGAACGAGGTGAAGGAGAAGACGAAGGTCATGCACGCCGCCGCCACTACAGAGGGCAACAACAAAGGGACCCAGAGATTCTTGAATCTTGAAGCTCTTGTTCTGCCATGAGGCAACAAGCGCAACTGCTCTTCCAAGGCAGGATCTAGTTTGGACAGGAGAGGCTCGCAGAAACGGATAATCAAAGCCATGTTGAACCAAGCATGAGATATTATCAGTGTCCACCACCACGTATTTTCATTGGTCCTAATATCCAGTCCGTAGGGGCCCACTATAGTCAGTATTCCCATGGCGGCGATTATTGATGGTATGACGAAAGGTAATGTCAGAACTGTCCTTATCAGAGACTCGAAAGGCCATCTGTGACGACCAAGGTACCAAGCTATCGGGAGGCTGATTATTATTGTCAGGAGAGTCGATGAGACCGCTTGGACTAGAGTGAATTCCAATACGTTCTGGGAAATATAATTCTCGCTCAATGACTTGGTCCAGTCATACGGATTGGGGCCTGTCACAAGGATAAGTCTTTGAGTAGCTAGGCCGATTGGTATGAGGATTAGCATTGAGTAAAGCATGACCGCGAATGCGCTTGCTAGCCTTCTCAAATCATTCACCTGAAGTCATGGCAGAGTTCCATTCCTCAAGCCATAACTCAATATTCTCTGAGATATCATTCATGGAAATTTGAGATGGCTGTTGAGGGATGACTGAGTTGAGCAGATATCCATTTTCCTCAGGTAAATCCTGGCCCTCTAGGACTGAGTACATCAGATTCTCTGTTGGCATCAGGGAGTTTACTTCTGGTGAAATTAGGTAATTTATGAATTCGCTGGCGGTCTCAATGTTTCCTCCATTCACGGCTGCGGCATATTCTACCTGCAAGAAGGATGTTTTCGGGAGATCCAGGGAGGCTGACTTCGTCCAATTTTCATTGTACCATGATTCAACTCCCGGAGAGTGGCAGTACGAGACAGTGATGTGTGCATCCCCAATGTACCCCTCGGTCCATTCCCCGTATCCTCCTGTATAGTGAGTCTCGTAGGCCTCGGACCATCCTGATGTGATGATTACATCGTTGTCCTTCATTGCAGTCCACCAGCTAGTGAATTCATCATTGCCATCCTCCCAGTCAAAGTAATCGAGTGTTGCTAGCATGAATGCCCTTCCCGGGCTACTTGTAACTGGTGAGGGGAGAGCTACTTTACCCCTCCATTCCTCCTCGGTAAGATTCCAAAGGGAAGTTGGGACCGTCAAATTCTCGCCATCGACTTGTTCCGTGTCGTAGTTGAGGCATACATAGCCCATGTCAAACGGCGTTGCTAGGGGACCGGAATAGGGTCCAAGGGCATCATTTCTGATGCCAACTTGATTCACATCGCTCTCAGCTAGAAGGTCGAATTCGATGGCGGTTCCAAGAAAGTTATTGTCCATACCAATGGCCAAATCCACGTCTTCTCTTCCTTGGTGTTGGATCAGATAGTCAAGAATAGACCCAGCATCGTTGAGCTTTAGAATAGTGACGCTGATTCCCGTCTCATTTTCAAATTCCTCAATCACTTCATCAGTGAGCGCGTATACGTCATATGTCACTATGACGAGCTCCCTGTCATTCTCAGTATCGCCAACACATCCCGAAAGGGGGATTGTAAGCAGTAGTATTACAATGACCATGTTAGCTATTTTCGGGCTTTTTTCGTTTTTGTTTGTATTTCTCATTTCACTTCCTCCGCTGGCATTACCCAGATCAGGTCTGTGGGTCGCCACACGGTGTGGCCTCTCAGCAAATGCTCCCCAGTATTATTCTCCAAATCGGCAGGATACATTAACTTTGACTCGGTCATTCTTGTTGCATGAACGGGTATGTCCAATCCTGGGGAGGCTCGAGGGTTCTCTTGACCGACCTTGGGCTGATCCACCTGAGTAGGTTCAGAGGACCGCCTGCTTTGTCGTTGGTCCCTGATGCTCTTGCTCCTCCGAAGGGTTGCTGTGCCACCACCGCACCGGTGGGCTTGTCATTGATGTAGAAGTTTCCAGCAGTGAATCGAAGTGCCTCGAACGCCTTCTGTATGTTCTCCTCATTGGTCGAGAAGATTGAGCCTGTGAGGGCGTATGGGGAAGCCTCGTCACACACTCTGAGAATTGCATCGAATTCGTTATCGTCGTAGAGGTACACTGTCAGGACCGGGCCGAAGATTTCCTCGATCATGGACTCTGAATTGGGGTCCTCGGTCAGGATGATTGTTGGCTCGATGAAGTAGCCCACAGTATCGTCATATCCACCACCACAGAAAACCTCGCAGGATTCCCTTTCTGTGGCCCTTTGGATGTATCCTGATATCTTGTCGAACGCTCTCTTGTCTATCACAGCGTTCATGAAGTTGGTGAAGTCTCTGGCATCCCCCATTGCAATCTTGCCAATCTCGTCGGATAATTCGTCGGATATCTCCTCCCATACCGACCTAGGGATGTATGCGCGGCTGGCCGCTGAGCACTTCTGCCCCTGGTATTCGAACGCCCCCCTTAGCAAGGCTACGACTAGCCCCCTTCTGTCGCAGTCTGGATGAGCGACAACGAAGTCCTTGCCCCCCGTCTCTCCTACAATTCGTGGATAAGAATTGAGCTTGGGCAGAGCGAGCCCGATTTCCTGCCATAGGCCTTGGAAGGTTGCTGTAGAGCCAGTGAAGTGCAGTCCAGCGAAATTGGGGTTTGATAGTGCAACTTCAGTAATCTCTGCACCCGAGCCGGGAAGGAAGTTGATTACTCCTGGAGGGAGTCCTGCTTCCATCATCAGTCTCATCAGGTAGTAATTGGAGTAGTATGAGTTCCTGCTGGGCTTCCAAACACTGGTGCATCCCACTATAGCAGGCGCGCTTGGCAGGTTTCCTGCGATGCTCGTGAAGTTGAATGGGGTGATTGAGAGTACGAAGCCCTCGAGAGGCCTGATATCTGTCGAGTTCACAACTCCATCTGGGGAGACTAGTGGCTGGAAGTCATCATGGAACCCCCTTGCATAGTGGCAATTGAACCTCCAGAAGTCAATGAGCTCACAAGCAGAGTCAATCTCTGCCTGAAACACGGTCTTGGACTGGTTGAGCATCGTGGATGCATTCACCCTCATCCTCCAATCTCCTGCCAGTAGGTCTGCGCACTTCTCGAAGATCTTGCATCTCTCCTCAAGTCCTATTTCGATCCAGGATCTCTGAGCATTGACAGCTGCTGAGCAGGCTGATTCCATCTCCTCTCTACCAGCCAGATGGACATTAGCGAGAATGTGCCCGTGGTTGTGGGGGATGACCTGCGGTATCGTGTGTCCGGTATAGACCTCCTCTCCGTTGATTATACAAGGTATCTCGATAGTCTCAGACATCTGCCTGTCAATCTCTTGA
>Ga0209359_10000103_pt1 | contig 17711 bp, 4 predicted proteins | sample MarorgKNORR_S2LV_FD_188224 | JGI IMG/M metagenome (GOLD analysis project Ga0209359, IMG submission 188224) | Marine microbial communities from the Southern Atlantic Ocean, analyzing organic carbon cycling - Surface_A/KNORR_S2/LV (SPAdes) (version 2) | ecosystem: Environmental > Aquatic > Marine... | reverse complement strand
CTGAGTATGCAGCAATTTATGATAAACTGCCGATATCTGCTTTTCTCTCCTCTCCTGAGACGCCAGATCCTGATATGACTCTTCATAATCTACAGTTTTGGAACTGTATGGACTATGGAGTCATTGCAGTGCAGAAACAATTCATCGGTTCAATGCATTATGAGGTCTATACAAGAGACTTTGGTAATCAAACTGGTACATATATTTGTACTTTAGACAATTATCACTCCGATGTGGACGCTGTAGACTACTCAACGAGTGAACAACCAGCGGAACATAAGAGTCATAACCTGTTAGAATTGGATAATGGACAGTTTTGTCTCTATCCTAACAACAGAATGAGGATATATGACAATAGTATCACTCCTGAGACACCTAAGACACCCGATTTTAAGGTATCAACCGTGTATTATCAGGTGGAAAACGGTCATGACCGTGATGGATTAGGGTCAGAAGACAATTATTTTTGGAAAACAAGCAAAGAAAGGTCGATTGACATGAATGTAGGAGCTGGAGGCACTGATTTAATCACTGATGACTTCATTACAGAGGGATATTACGCTGATGGAATCAATTTTACAATAGATGACGCACCAGAATTGGGATGAAATGAGTGAGCATCTAATATTAGATGTCTACGATGGGTATTTTGATGACTTAAATAGTCCAAGTTTCCTTCGTGACATCTTCACTCGGTCAATTTTGAAAGCAGAGATGGTAATATTGAATGAATATACACATAAATTCAGTCCATGTGGTGTTACATGTCTTTTTGCACTCGCTGAAAGTCATGTTTCTTGTCATACTTGGCCTGAAATTGGTCGTTTGAACGCAGATTTCTTCACTTGCGGTGAAAAAGACCCCAGAATTTGTGCTAAATACATTATTAGCGCTTTAGAATCAGAAAAATATCGAATTCGAGTCGTAAAAAGATAAAAAAAGCGGTATAAATAAAAACAGGAAACTTTTTGTGTTAAATAGTGGCTTCTAGGGCTTTTAAAGATATCAATTTATCCTTCAAACGTCATCCTGTGACGAATGATGTGGTGACAATTCGTGATGAAGACGCTATCAAGAGGTCTGTAAGAAACATAATCTTCACAATTCTTGGTGAAAAACCATTTCAACCTGAGTTTGGGTCGGTGGTGCCTCAATCTTTGTTTGATTTAAGTACAAATTTGAATGAAGTTAGAATTACAGATGAAATTTTAACAGCTTTAGCTCTTTATGAACCAAGAATCGGTAATGTAAGAGTTGATGTTACAGTTGTACCTGATTCAAATGAGATGAATGCGGTCATTCAGTATGATATTATTGGTATTCCCGCCCCAACACAAAAAGTAGACGTTCTCCTATTCCCAGCTAGAGTATAATGGCTTTTGGACAATATGTTAATTTAGATTTTGATCAAATTAAGACCTCAATTAAAGATTATTTGAGGGCAAACACTAATTTCACTGATTATGACTTTGAAGGGTCTAACCTTTCAATCATTATCGACGCATTGGCATATAATACATACACGACTGCATATAATACAAATATGGCAGTAAACGAGTGTTTTCTTGATTCCTCTACACTTCGAGAAAATGTCGTTGCACTGGCAAGAAATATTGGTTATGTTCCAAGATCTCGTAGATCCTCAAGAGCAAGAGTATCTTTTCTTATATCTGGTCTTGTTGAAACATCAACACTCACATTAAACTCTGGTATCGTCTGTAATGGTAGTGGAGACAATACAAACTACATATTTTCCATTCCAGAGAATATTACAATTCCTGTAACGAATGGAGTTGCAGAATTTAACAATATTGAGATATATGAAGGTAATTATATCACACAAACGTTTACTGTTGACACTTCTTTGTTCAATCAAAGATATATTCTTGATAATTCTTTCATTGATACATCAACAATTCAAGTTAAGGTTAAACCATCGTCTTCATCGACCTCTTCAATCACTTACAAACAAATTGATAACATTGTAGGTGTAACATCAACATCAAATTCTTACTTATTACAAGAAATTGAGGATGAAAGGTATGAATTAATCTTTGGCGATAATGTAATCGGTAAAAAACTGTCAAATAACAATGAAGTTAACGTTTCATACATTGTAACTGACGGAAAAGATGGAAATGGCGCTGCAGAATTCAGTTTCGTAGGAAATATTACAAATCAGGATGGTGCAGCAATCGATGCTGATCTAATTGGTCTTGTTACAACCGATGAAAAGTCAAGAGATGGTGATGAAATTGAATCTATCTCATCAATTAGGTATTTTGCACCAAGAATTTACTCTTCTCAGTATCGTGCGGTCACGGCATCTGATTATGAGTCAGTTTTAGGGTACATTTATCCAAATGTTGAGTCTGTAAGCGCTTTTGGTGGTGAAGAAATGACTCCACCTCGTTTTGGTAAGGTTTTTATCTCTGTTAAACCTCGAAATGGTGATTTTTTATCTGATGAGACAAAAAGAGAGTTAGTTTCAAAATTAAAGAGTTATGCAGTCGCTGGAATTGTGCCAGAATTCATTGATTTGAAATATTTGTATGTTGAACTCAATGCAACACCATATTATAACCCAAGTTTGAACGATGATCCAGATAATCTTAAAACTGGTGTTTCAAACGCTTTGACACAATACTCAAAATCAATTGATGTGAATAAATTTGGTGGTAGATTCAAATACAGTAAGGCTGTGTCACTCATTGACAGTGTTGATTCATCAATTACATCAAATATCACTCTTGTAACGATTCGACGTAATTTAAAAGCGGTTTTAGGACAATTTGCTCAATATGAAGTGTGTTATGGTAATCGTTTTCACACTCAGGAGAGTTCTTACAACGTAATTTCAACAGGATTTACAATGGAAGGTGTAACAGGCACTGTTTACCTTGCTGATGAAGTAATTAATCGTGAAAAAGGAAGAATATTCTTCTTTACATATATGGAGGGTTCAACTCCAAATATTGTTAAGAAAAATGCTGGAACTGTCGATTATATGACTGGTGAAGTTCTTATAGATACTGTAAATATACTTTCAACAGTAGTTGCGAATGGTGTTGTTGAAATTCAAGCAATTCCTCACTCAAATGATATTGTTGGACTTCGTGACTTATATGTTAAGTTCGATATGACAAATACAACAATTAATATGGTTCAAGATTTAATTGCATCAGGTGAAAATACATCTGGATCAAGATTTGTTCATACTCACAGTTATTATACTCCAACATTCACGAGAAAATCAAATTCTTCAGTTTCAACAGCTGCTGCGATTCTTTCATCGACAGCTTCTTCAACTGCAACTACCACTTCTACTTCATCATCTACAACATCTAGTTCTAGCAGCGGATATTAATGATAGACACATCAATACAAAGAGTCGAAATCAATCAGGTAATTAACAATCAATTACCTGAGTTTGTTCAATCTGAAAGTCCACTTTTTGTGGATTTTATGAAACAATACTATATCTCCCAAGAATATCAGGGTGGATCAATAAACATTGCCGAGAATCTTGACAGATATACTAAGTTACAAACATACGTTGGTGCTGCACTCACCGAATACACTGGATTATCTACAAATACCGAATCATATTCATCTACAATCTTTGTAGATTCAACAAAAGGTTATCCAAGTAAGTATGGATTATTAAAAATTGATGATGAAATAATTACATATACAGGCATTGGAACAACATCGTTTACTGGATGTATTCGTGGATTTAGTGGCGTTGATGATATGGATCAACCTACAAGACCTGATCTATTATCATTTAATACAACTGTAGGTGCGTCTCATACTGGTGGAACAAAAGTTCATAATTTATCAAATCTTTTTATTCGTGAGTTTTTTGGAAAGTTAAAAACAACCTATGCAAGTGGTTTTGAGAATCGTAAGTTAAGTGGTGATATTGATCAAGTTAAATTTATTCGTCAAGTTAAAGATTTTTATAGAACAAAAGGAACTGAAGAATCATATAAAATTTTATTTCGAGCTTTATATGGACAAGAAGTTAATATTATAAAACCATCAGATTTTTTAATTAAACCTTCTGATGCTGATTATGGTTTTGCACAAGATTTTGTAGTTAAACCACTTACAGGAGATCCTCGTAATTTAAAAGGATCGACACTCTTTCAAGACGAAGATGATAACGATAGTAATATTCGTGGTGCTTCTGGTGCGATATCAGATGTAAAAGACTTCTTATATGGAGGAGAACATTATTATCAAATTAGTGTAACAAAAGACTCAATTGATGGTAATTTCATAGTTCCAGGCAGAACTCGTGTTACAGATCCAGTATCACTTGGTTCAACTGTTATGATAGTTGATACTACAGTTGGATTCCCAACAAGCGGATCTTTAATACTGCCAACAGCTTCTTCTGCTGGAGTTGTTACATATACGGCTAAAACTACAAATCAATTTGTAGGATTACCAACATCAGTTGATTCATTAAGTATTGGAGATGATATTCAATACAATAATGTTGCATATGGATATTCATTTGCAAGTAATACAAATAAGATAGAAGTTTTAATTACTGGTGTATTAAAAGATTTTCCAATTCCAGATACAACCTTTTACTTTAATAAGGGAGATAAGATTAAAGTTGGTGCGTTTGGTGTTAATAAGAGTTCGGAAGATTTTAATTTTGGATCTTATGTTTATAATACTTCTGTAAAATTTACTCCAAAAACTATTACTAGACAATCAAGTAGTAGTTTTAGCATTGAAACTCTCTCTGATCATGGATTATTAGAAGAAGATGCAGTAGAGATTTTAGATGGACAAAATACATTATTAGGAGTTGGTCGTGTTTTAAGTGTTATTAGTAGTTCTACTTTTATTTTGGGTGATTTGCCTGGCATTGGTCAATTTAACATCGCATCTATCCGAAGAAGATTAAAGAAAGGAAATAGTTCTCTTCACACTAATATTAACAAATATACAACTGATGTTCAAAATGTATATGATCATGAGACTAATGAAGCATACGTTGCCTCACCATCAATTCCAAGTTTAGGTAACGAACCTATAATTGCACCAGATCGTTCTATAACATGGACTGGCGCCACTGGTGGCGACCTTATACAGTTAATACAGGTTACAGAAGGTGCAGCTGATCATGGATTTTATTCTGGAGAAGTTGTTACTTTTAATTCAGTTAGTGGTTATCTAGGACAATTAATAGATGGTAAAAATTATTATGTAAGTCGTGTTGATTCTAATAATATTCGTCTTGCAAACTCATTACCAGATTTAGTCAATGGTGATTTTGTAGATGCGACTGGAACTGGTACATTTAAAATATCTGTTCCTGATCTAGCGAATAAAAAATTAGATCATCAAAAATTATTAAAGAGATTTACATTGAATCCAGTATTTGACGGGGCGAGGCGTGAGACAGCGCCAGGCACCACTGGCATGCTTGTAAATGGTACGGAGATATCAAACTATAAGTCGGGTGATGTTATATTTTTTGGTGGTGTAGAATCCATAGATGTACTGGAAGGTGGATCTCAATTTGATGTAATTACTCCACCAACAGTTAGTGTCGAAAGTTTAACTGGTGCTGGTGTTAGTGCAACAGCAAACGTAAAAGGTCAATTTGAGAGAATTGATGTTATAGATCCTGGCTTTGATTATGTTGCACCACCTGTAGTTGAAATTAGTGGTGGTAATGGTCAAAATGCAATTGCAAGAGCAAGATTAAAACAAGTTGATCATTTTGTTGACTTTGATGCATCATCTACTGGTAATGCAATTAATATTGCGAATGACACGATTGGTTTTGGAACGTTTCATAAGTTCCGTGATGGAGAAGCAGTAATCTATAAAACATTCAATACTGGTGCGATTGGTGTGGGTATTGGAACAACGGATCAGATTCAAGAAACACCAGATCGAAGACTTGTTGACGAATCTATCTATTTTGTATCAAAAGTTAACCAAACAACGATTAAACTTGCAAATAATGAGAATGATGCATTAACAAAATCAAATCTACTTAACTTAACTGGATTTGCAGATGGATCACAGAGATTTCAAAGTTTAAGAAAAAAACTTGTTATTGGACAAATTATTATCGATAATCCTGGCGAGGGATATGAAAATAAAAGAAGATTAATTCCTACAAGTGGTATTAATACTTACTCTGATTTTATTGAATATGCAAATCATGGATTTAAAGATGGAGAAATTATTCGTTATTCAAACGATGGAGTCAAGATTGGTGGACTTGATACAGATCAAGATTACTATGTCTTAAAAGTAAGTGATAATCGTTTTAGACTTGCATCTGCTGGAATAGGAACTACTTTATCCAACGCCAACTATTTGACAAAACAATTTGTTGGAATGACATCAATTGGTTCTGGAGAACATGTATTTAACTATCCTCCAATCACTGTAAGTGTCAAAGGAACAATTGGAATTAATACAGCAGAACCTGAGAACTATCATGCGACAATAAATCCAATTGTAAGAGGTTCAATTACATCAATTAATGTTGAGAAGCCTGGAATAGGGTATGGAAATGATTCTACATTCAACTTTAGTATTCCTCCTCAAGTTCGAGTTTCATCTGGATCATCTTCAGAATATAAAGCAATTGTTGCAAACGGAAGAATACAATCAGTAATTGTAACTCGTTCTGGTGGTGAATACACATCCACACCCGATTTAACAATATTGGGTGATGGAGTTGGTGCAAAAATCATATCATCAATTTCTAATGGAAGTGTTGATAAAGTTACTGTAGACAATGGTGGTGTAGGATATTCAACTGCAACAGTTGGTGTTCAAGAGGTAATTCCTGGCACTGGAGCTGCATTTTTAACAAAAATTAATTCTTGGTCAGTTAATAATGTTAAAAGATATGAGGATATATTTTATGGAGATGATGGATTTTTAACAAGAGGTGATAATGATGAAGGAATCAAATTTACATCTTTCTATGTACCTAGAGGTCTTAGAAAAATATTAAAGTCAAAAAATAGTGATGGTACGATTGATTATACATCAAATGACTTAAATCTTTTAAATAATGCAGAACAAGTATCCTTAAATCACTCACCGATCATTGGTTGGGCATATGATGGAAATCCAATTTATGGCCCATATGGATATGATCGTAAAGATGGTGGTGCTGTAAGAATTATGAGATCTGGATACTCTCTTAAGACAACAAGAGAGAATGGCCCTCCAATCTCTGCTTTCCCACTTGGATTCTTTATTGAAGATTATGAATATCTTGGAAACGGTGATCTTGATGAAAATAATGGAAGATATTGTATAACTCCCGATTATCCAAATGGAACCTTTGCTTATTTTGCAACAATTAATCCAAATGAGAATGAAACTAGTGGAACATTTAAAAATTTCCGTTCTCCAGTTTTCCCATATCTTATTGGTGATAATTATGCTGCAAAACCTGACGAGTGGAATTTTATTGAGACAAATAATCAAAACATTGATCTAAACACTTTAAATCTTCGTAGAAATACAAATCCTTACAAGATTGATAACTCTGGTACAGATTATGAGGGCATACATGATAGTCGCAAGAAGGTTGAACAAGAAATTGATGTTAATTATGCATCTGCTGGTAGAATTAACAAATATGAGTTATTAAATGCTGGATCTGGATATCAGGTTAAGGATGATCTTAGAATCCAAAATCTAGGAAAAGGAAATGGATTATCAGCTGAGGTATCAATTGTTGAAGGAAAAGAGATAGTATCTATTGCTTCAACTGTAGTTAAGATTGAAAATATAGTATTTACATATAACAATCAAAACGGAAAAGTAACAGGACTTTCATCTCAACCTCATGATTTAGTTGTCGGTGATGTTGTTACTATATCTGGACTTTCTACAGATTCATTAAGAAGATTAGATGGCAGACATCAAATTGGATTTAACACATCATTCTTAATTCTAAACACAGGTATTGGAACAACTGGTGCGACAGGATCGGTTACAAATATATCCGTAACTGGTGATCTATCTCGAAATGCCATTGCACCAAACGATGTGTTGGGTATTGGAACAGAGAGATTGTTAGTATTAAATGTTGATGATATAAACGATAGAGTTAGAGTAAAGAGACAATTTGATGGTGTTAAGGGATATAGTGCGTTAACTGGCACTGCACACACAAGTACATCTTTAATTACATCTCTCAATAGATCTATTCAATTCAGTATTGGAATTAGCACTGATATTCAAACTAGAGTTAATATTCCTTACTTCTTTAATCCTAGTGAAAGTGTTGCGATAGGAACAGCGGCTGGTGTTGGTATTGGATCAACAATTAGTTACTCATTTAAAGTAGTTGGTGGTGGATCTACAGAAAGATTCATTCCAACTCAAAATATATTTTTACAAGATCATGGATTTGAGACTGGAGATAAACTCATATATTCAAGTGATGATGGAACTACTCTTCTAGTTTCTAATGGAATAAATGCAGTACCTAACTTTAGGTTAACTAATAATTCTCCTGTATTTGCAATTAGAGAAAGTAAAGATTTATTAGGAATATCAACTAACGCTTTAGGAATTGGATCTACTGGAGGAATCACAGGTATTGGTTCAACAGCGTATCGTTTATTCTTTGATGGTTTTGGAAGTGGTAAGGCTCATAGTTTAACTCCAACAAAACCTGAGATTACTGGTTTTGCAGAGAAAGTTGTTGGAACAGTTGTTTGTAAAGAAGCGCATAACTTAATTGCAAATGATCGCATTTCAGTATCTTTAACACCAGGCATTACAACATCATTCCAGATAGAGTTTGATGATACTACTCGTAGAACATTTGTTAATCCAATCAATTTTGGTGCTTCTGCTATTGATTTGGAAACTGATCAAATTACCATACCTAATCATGGATATAAAACTGGTGATAAGGTAATTTACAAATCATCAAGTCCAGCAAATCCATTACTCAGTGATTTTACATATTTTGTTGTAAGAATTGACAAAAATACTATTAAATTATCTGAGACTAACTTTAAGTCTAAAAGGTTAATACCTGATTGCATTTCACTTACATCAACTGGATCTGGACATATAATAGCTTTAATTAATCCACCATTATCTCTTACTCGTGGATATAAAGTTGGATTTGCTGTGTCAGATTCATCTCTCACTCAAGTTATATCTGGAAAGAGAACTCAAGTGTTTGATTTTGAATTGTTTAGGGATACTAACTTTACAAATCCATACTTCAATAATAAAGAGGATGGCGGTTTCCAAGTTGTAGGTGTTGGAACAGTTGGTGTGACAACAACTGCGAGAGTTGATCTTTCAGTAACTGAAAATACTCCCACAAATTTATATTATAAATTAACACCTGTAAATTTGAATATTAATGCTCCATTTAAGAGAAATCCAATTATTGATACTGATGTAATTAACTACTCTAGTTTGAAAATAACAGATAGTGTTTACAATGGAGATTATGTAATTACTGGAATTGGAAGCACAACATTCTCATTTGTTTTACCATCTCAACCAGAAAAAGATGGATATACAAAAGAGGAAGCAACAACTTTAAAATATAATACGTCATCCACTAGTGCATCGGGTTCAATTAATAAAATTAGAATAATATCAAAAGGAAGAAATTATCAAACTATTCCTGTTGTTACTTCTATTGGGTCTACAAATGGAGTTGGTGGTGTAATTAGATTGAATAGTGATGAAATTGGTAAGTTAAGAAGATATACAATTAAGAATTTAGGATTTGACTATTCAGCTGATAAAACAATTCAACCATCTGTTTCTTTACCACAAATCTTAAGATTGGATAGATTATCTAAGATATCGAGTATTGGAATTAGTTCTGGTGGTAAAAATTATCTTGAACCACCTAACATTGTTATAATTGATCGTGTTACTAGTTTGGTTAAAGATGAGGTCATAACCGATGTTGATATACAGGGAACATCTGTATCTGAAGTTAGACTTTTAAGAAATACGAATGATTTATATGATTCAAATCCAAGAATTATTGCTACAAACAATAATAATGGAATTAAAGTTAAAAATCTAAACTTTACAAGTGGTACTAATTTAGTTACTTTGACTCTTGAAGGTGCATATGATTCAACAACATATCCATTTACTCTTGGTCAAAAGTTATACGTTGAAAATATAGGTATTGGATCAACAGGAAGTGGATTTAATTCAGCAGATTATAATTATGAACCATTCGTAATTACTGGTGTAAATACAAATCCAGGCGGAGGAAATGCAACTGTTTCTTACAATTTAGATTCATCTGTCACAAGCCCAGGCATCTTTAGTGGCCCTTCATCATCTGGACAAGCAATACCATATGAAAATATAGCACAATTTAATATCAGTGTAGAAACAAATCAATTCAGCCTTGGTGAAACTGTTAGTACAGGTGATAAGATTGGAACTGTCGTTGCTTGGAATGAAAATAATAAGTATTTAAAAGTTCTTTCTAATGATACTTTCAAAGTTGGTGAGTCAATTAATGGAACATCCTCTAAATCAATTGCATTAATTGAACAGGCTACTCATTTTAAATCAGTATTCAATATTGATTCAAATTCTGAGTTTAGAAGTGGTTTCCGTAAAGAAACTGGAAAATTAAATACCGAACTACAAAAATTAGCAGATAATGACTACTATCAAACATTCTCATATTCATTAGGAAGTACAGTTGATTATGATACATGGAAAGATCCAGTTAACAGTCTTGGTCATGTTGTTGGATTTAGAAATTTTGCAGATGTAAGTATTGTATCGACTGCATCAACTGATGATAAGAATCGTAAAGACGCTTCTGTAAGAGTATCAGATTCTCCTGTGGTGGTTGTTGCTGATTTAATTAGTGAAAATGAATCAATGCATAATTCTTATGATTTTGACTTAGTTGGAGAGAATTCTAAGAATATTGCTGGATTCTTTGCATCCGATGAGATTAATTTTGGTAATAGAATTTTAACCGACTATATTGAATCAAGAACAAACAGAGCCATATCAATTGATAGTGTAAGTTCTCAGTTTAATGATTTACCTCGTGCAACTGCGTTCTCTGATGTATTTGATTTTGACATTGACGAAGTTGATGGTGTTAAATTTTATGTGTTGCTTTTTGATACTAGATTTTCAGGTGAAAAAGAAATAATTCAGGTCAATCTACTTCATGATCGATCTGTTGGTTACATGATGAAGTTTGGTCGTGTTGAAACATCAATCGATCTTGGTGATTTTGATTTTGCAGTAACAGGGACAACAGGATCATTAAGATTCGTTCCAGCCAAATCTAAGTTCAATAACTATGCGTTAAGATTATTTGCACAAGAAACATTTAAAAATACAAAATCAGCTCAGGGTGATATTGGAAGTTCAATAAGTGTTGGAACTGGAGTTAGTATCATATCATCTTCTGCTGGTATTGGTTCCACAGACCCATCTCCAGTTCAAGTTGTAGGCTTTGGAAGCACTGCATTTACAACTACTAAACTACTTGTACAAACACAAGAATTGACTGGTAATCAAAGAACTCAATTAAATGAGTTAGTTGTTTTAAATGATAGTGAAGAAGTATATCTTTTAGATTATGCTCAAATGATTAATGAGAATACATCTGAGACTAATTCTCCAAGTGTAGGATTAGGAACATTTGGTGCAGATATTAGATCGGGTATTACAAGTGTTTACTTTACACCTGTTACTGGTGTTGGTGTAACAATGAGGATTCATCAAACATCAATAGGTTCAACTGCAACAGGTATTGGAAGTACAACCATATCACTTACTGAAATATTAACTACAACAACAAATATTGCAGCAACAGGAACTCCACAACCAACAAGAATTAGTGGAATTAATTCAAATACATATACCGCTTTTGATGCATTAATTGAAATACATGATACAACAAATGATCGATATGCTGTCACTCAAGTAACTGCAATTCATGATGGTACGACTCCTTACTTTACAGAGTTTGGATACATGGATAATTTCTCCACTAGTCCTACCAGTTTCTCTGGTATTGGAACTGTTGGTGTTGGGTATTCATCTGCAACTGGAGGTGATATTGAAATTCGTTTAACTCCTCCAGCAAACACAGCGATCACAACTAAAGTATTCCAAAGTAACTTTAATGAAACTGGAACAGGTGGTGTTGGTTTTGTTACATTTACAGATTCTAGATTGAAATCTGCTGAAGGTTCATATACTGGAACAGAAAATGATATCAAGTTCTCATTCAACATGAAACATGATGGAGATGCAATATTCCATAAAACATTTGATTCTGAAGATCCAGCAGTTGTTGACGTAACAAATAATACATTTATAGTTAATAATCATTTCTTCCAGACTGGTGAAGAATTATCATATGATCCAGTTGGTTCTGGAACAACCATGAACATTGGAATTGCTGCAACAGCTATTAGTGGAATTGGTGTTACTAGTAAGTTACCTTCCACAGTGTTTGCAATTAAGATTGCAGAGAATAAATTTAAGATTGCAAGAACAGCATCAGAAGCACTTCAAACTGTTCCTAAAGTTCTTGATCTTACAGCTGTTGGTGTAGGAACTACTCAATCGTTTACTGCTAAGAACCTCAACTCTAAGGTATTAGTTACTCTTGACAATAACATTCAAAGTCCTGTAATTCAATCTCCAGTTAATGTCAAATTATCATTTGATGCAGAATCAGAGACTGATTTCGTCACATTAACAGGTATATCATCATTCTTCTCAGGTGATATAATTAAGGTTAATGATGAGTTTATGAAGATTGATACTGTTGGTATTGGATCTACAAACCGAGTTCTTGTGAGAAGAGGTCAACTTAATTCTGCGATAGTCGATCATGATGCTGGTGATACTGTAACTAAGTTCTTAGGTAACTATCAAATTGTTAAAGACACTATCAACTTTACAGATGCACCAAAAGGTGAAAAAGGCCCATCTGGTTTAACAACCACATCTACTTTTGTGGGTCGTGTATTTACGCACACTGGTATTCCTGGCGGTTCTCAGGAAACTTATACAGGTAACGTTGTATTTGATACTGTTGAAAATCAATTTACAGGAATTGCAACAAACTTTATTTTGAAGTCTAGTGGTGCAAACGTAACTGGATTTGCAACAAATACAGGTGTAATTCTTCTAAATGAAATATTCCAGAATCCAAGTGATGATTATAACATTGTTGAGACTGCTGGTATTACATCTGTAAGTTTCACAGGTGTTGGAGTAACAAATAATTATGATGTAAATCTATCATCAGTTCCTAGAGGTGGTGTCATTGTTTCAGTTGGTGAGACTACAAACTTTGGTTATCAACCCTTAGTGGCTGCTGGTGGAACTGCGATTGTATCTGCTGCTGGAACTGTTGAATCTGTATCTATTGGAAACAGTGGATCTGGTTATCGTGTTGGACTTCAAACAAATATTTTAGTTAAGGCTGTTACAAGTTCTGGTATTGTCACAATTGGAAAGGCAAATGTAAGTGCTGGATTAGTTACATCTGTAACTATCACAAATGGTGGTGGATCTGGATTTAGTTCTGCAACACCTCCAGATCTTGAATTTGAGAAACCACTTAATTATGAAAATATGAGATTGGTTGGTAGTTCTACAGGTATTGGTGCATCTGTGTCAGTTCGTGTTGGTTCTGCATCAAGTATAATTAGTTTCCAAATTACAAACTTTGGTTATAATTATAGAATTGATGATGTTCTTACAATTGAAGAGGGTGGTCAGGCTGGTATTCTAACAGATGCTAATAAAGTAGTTAAAGATTTCCAATTAACCGTTCTTGATACATTTAATGATAGTTTTGCTGGATTCACATTTGGTGAATTAGAAAAATTAAATACATTTGAAGATTTATTTGATGGTGTTAGAAAGAACTTCCCATTAACAAAAACAATTGGTGCAAGTGCAACACCAATTACACTAAGATCTGCAAAAGGATCTCCAATTCGTGTAGAAGATAATTGTTTAGTATTCTTAAATGATATCTTACAAGTTCCTCGTGAAAGTTATGTATTCAATGGTGGATCTCAAATTACATTTTCTGAAGCACCAAAATCTGATGATAGATTAAGAATTTACTATTATCGTGGATCTGATCATGACGTTGTTGATGTTGATATTCTAGAAACAGTTAAAACTGGTGATAGATTAACAATAAATAAGTATCCTGATATTGGTTTAGATGATGTATTCCAACAAAAATCAAGAACAGTTACAGGTATTACAACATCAGATACAGTAACTACAAATACTTACATTGATTCTGGAATTACAACCGTTAGAACACTTCAAAGACCTGTTACTTGGAAGAAACAAATACAAGATGTTGTTGTAAATAATATTGGAATTGGTAAGGATCGTGTTGAGTTAGAGCCTGGTATTCGACCAACTGCTTATTTGATTAAGAGTGTATCTGCTGGTTCAACTGAAATATTTGTAGATTCAGCAGTTCCATTGTTTAATCAAGTTGATGATATAGGTGAAGTTAAACAAGGTGTGTTAGTTATTGATCCAACAATTAAAACTGGTGTCGCTGCAACTGCAATAGTTTCTGTGACTGGTGGTATATCAACAGTTTCTATATCAGATGGTGGATCAGGATATACAGTTGCACCTCATGTGTCAATTGGAATTACTGCTGGAATTGGAACAATTCACGCTGGAATTGGAACAACTTCTACAAATGCAACTGCTGTTGCAACTGTATCAGGCGTTGGAACAATATCTGCGATTACGATTACAAATGCTGGTGCTGGATATACAAATACAAATCCACCAATAGTATTAGTTGAAAGAGAATCTGTCAATCAAGAAAATTTATCCAGTATTAAATATCAAGGTGATTTTGGAGAGATAGTTGGAATTGGAACTTCAACTGTGGCTGGAATTGGAACAGCTTTACAACTTGATCTATTCATTCCAAAAGATTCTGTTCTTCGTGATACATCAGTTATGCCATCTGCCGTGACTGTAAGTGGTATCGCATCAGGATATTATTTCACCGTATTTGATAGTAATACAGGAGATGGTTTGACATCATATGAAAATGCGGTTGGAACATCCTCAGTTGGAATCGGCACATCCTTTATAGATAATATATACAAGGTACATAGTGCCAAAAATATAACTGGTGATGCATATGGTATTGGATCAACTGTCGGTATTAACACTACTCTAAGAAGAGTGACTGTTAGTGTCAGTTCAACTGAGGGTATTGGTATTGGAAGTGGATTCTATGGTAGATTCTCTTGGGGTCGTTTACATGACTTCGTTAAGGATGGCACTAGTGCTTTCACTGCAATTAATGATGATGGTATCACAGGAATTAAAACTGGCCCAGTGATTATCAGAACAAGGGATTTAAAAGAGTCCTTTACCTAATATAAATAAAAACAAAAAGTCATTGATAAAATGTCAGCAATTATAACTGATCAACTGCGAATATTAAACTCTGAGAATTTTGTAGCGGGGATAGCTTCAACTACGAATAGTTACTATGCGTGGATTGGTCTTCCTAACCCAGCGGATTTCCAATCGGATTGGAGTGAAAATCCACCATCTCCTAAAGATTCTTTTAGTGATGAAAATGATTATTGGGATACAATGATCGCCTTGAAAAAGTTGAATTCAGATGATATTGCAAGAGTTATTAGAAAAATAACTTGGTCGTCAGGTACAACATATGAGATGTATCGAGATGATTATTCTCGATCTAATTTGTCTCCACAAACTAGTTCAACTAATTTGTTTGATACAAATTATTATGTAATGAATCAAAATTTCCGTGTTTATGTTTGTTTACAGAATGGAACAAACCCAGAAAACACATCTGGAAGACCATCTCTTGATGAACCATTATTCACAGATTTAGAACCAAGATCTGCTGGTGCTTCTGGAGACGGATATATTTGGAAGTATCTTTTTACGATTGATCCAAATAGCATCATTAAATTTGATTCAACAAGTTTTATACCTCTACCACAGAGCTGGTCAACTAATAATGATGTTGCTGCAGTTAGAAATAATGCTGCAACTAGTGGACAGTTAAAGATTGTCACAATCACAAATCGTGGTGTTGGTTATGGAACTGCTGCAACTTATAATAATGTTCCTATTAAAGGAGATGGAAGTGGTGGTAGATGTTCTGTTGTGGTAAACGCTGCTGGTAAAATAGACTCAGTTGAAGTTACTAATGGTGGATCTAACTATACCTTTGGTTCTGTTGGATTAAGTGATGTTGGATTAACAAATCCATCAGGTTCTACTGACGCAAACTTTAATGTAATTATCCCACCTCAAGATGGACATGGAGCTGATATTTATCGTGAATTAGGTGCAAATCGTGTTTTGATATATTCACGTTTGGAAAATGATGAGTCAAACCCAGATTTTATTACAGGAAACCAATTCTCTCGTGTTGGTCTTTGTAGAGATCCTCTTGCATTTGGATCAGATAATAAACTCACTCTTTCAAAAGCGAGTGCTGTTTATGCATTAAAACTTACTGGTGCTGGATCAACAACTACAACATTTACAGCTGATTCTGAGATAACTCAAGAAATTGGTATTGGATCAACTGCGGTTGGTCGTGTAATTAACTGGAATGCTACAACTGGTGTTCTTAAGTATTGGCAAGATCGCAGACTTGCAATATCCACAGATGGAACTGCACCTTCATATGGATATGAATTATTCAGATTTAACGCTGACCCTGCAACTGGTGCTGGAACAACTGTATTTGGTGGAACAAGTAATCTAAATATAGATACTAATTTTGGAACTTCTCTATCGCCTGGTCTCTCTACCTCAATAAATAGTAGGACTTATAACTTAGGAATGAGTTTTGTAAAAGGTGTTGCCAACCCAGAAGTTGAAAAATATAGCGGTGATATCATTTACGTTGATAATAGAGCTGCTGTTACTCGTAGTTCACAACAGAAAGAAGACATCAAGATCGTACTGGAATTTTAAAGAATCATGCCACAGGAAACCAATCTAAACGTATCGCCATACTTTGACGATTTTGATAAAAATAAAAATTTTTATAGAGTTCTTTTTAAGCCAGGATCTCCAGTTCAGGCAAGAGAATTAAGCACTTTACAATCGATTTTACAAAATCAGATTGAACAATTTGGTACTCACTTTTTTAAAGAGGGTTCAAAGGTAATTCCAGGCAACTTAACTTATGATAATAATTTTACATGTGTTCAAGTTGAAGATGCGTTTCTAGGTATTCCAGTATCATTATATACAAATCAGTTGATAGGATTAAGAATAACAGGTGCAAGATCAGGAGTAACAGCGACAATTAAAAAAATATTATCAAAAGAAGATTCTGATAGAGGTAATTTAACACTTTATATTAAATATGAAAAATCTGGTGAGGATTTTGTTACTGAGAAATTTGATGATGGAGAAAGTTTATCCGCAAATAAAGATATAGTTTACGGTGCAAGTGTCATATCCGCAAATGAACCATTTGCAAATACCTTAGCATTTGGTGCAACTGCAACTGGATCTGCAATGTCAATTGGTGAAGGTGTATATTTTATTCGTGGAACATTTGCTCAAGTACAGAGTGAAACTTTAGTATTAGAACAATATAGCCAAACACCATCATATCGTATTGGATTTGATATTCAAGAAGAATTTAT
>Ga0209359_10000102_pt1 | contig 17761 bp, 4 predicted proteins | sample MarorgKNORR_S2LV_FD_188224 | JGI IMG/M metagenome (GOLD analysis project Ga0209359, IMG submission 188224) | Marine microbial communities from the Southern Atlantic Ocean, analyzing organic carbon cycling - Surface_A/KNORR_S2/LV (SPAdes) (version 2) | ecosystem: Environmental > Aquatic > Marine... | reverse complement strand
TACTTTTGATGAAAACTCGACAACCATTAAGTTAACGCCATGGGACAAGAACGTTAAGTCTGGTGATAAAACTGTGGTTATGCCAGCTTTTGGAATGGTTTTTACTAGAAACGGTAATCAACAATTTAGGTTACCCTTAGAACCTGGAGAAGTAGAAGCCCTAAAAGTATTTCTTAAAAAATACTTAGACGAGTATATTACATCAACAAAATTAAATTACAAAAGCCAAGCAGCCCCTAAGCAAAAAAATATAACTGAAGAAAATGAAGCGCCTTTTTAATGAAAAAGAAAATTCTTTTTCACAGCAATTCCTCCAAAGCCTTAACTGGTTTTGGTAAAAATTGCAGAAACATACTTTCTTATTTATATAAAACTAAAAAGTACGAAATAATAGAATTATCTAACGGCATACAGGAAAACGATCCCAAATTAAACCTAATGCCATGGAAATGTATAGGTGCCCTACCCTCAGATAGCCAGACTATTTTAAGAATTAAAAACGACTCTAAGTTTAGGTCTAAAGCCTTATATGGAGGGTTAAGAATTGAAGAAGTTATTGAATCTGAAAAACCAGATATATACATAGGGTCTGAAGATATATGGGCTTTTTCAGGGTGGTGGAACAATAGGTGGTGGAAAAAAATTAATACCATACTCTGGACCACAATTGATTCTATACCCATATTAAGTGCAGCAACAGAAGCTTATGAAAATTCTGATCTATTTTTTACTTGGTCTAAGTTTGCGTCTAAAGAAATGAAAAAAGAAGGTTGTAATGAAGTGGAGTATTTGCACGGCCCAGTAGACTGCAAAACATTCCACAAATTAAGCGCCAATAAAAAGAAAAAGATTAGAGCAGACAACAATATACCAGAAGACTGTTTTGTTATAGGTTTCGTATTTAGAAACCAATTAAGAAAAAGTGTTGCAAATTTATTAGATGGATTTAAAAAATTTAAAAAAGAATCTGGATGCAATAGCAAGTTATTACTTCATACAAATTGGCAGGAAGGTTGGGATATACCAAAACTACTTAAGGAAAAAGGTATTGATAATAAAGAAATATTAACAACATATTATTGCAAGAATTGTAAAAGATATGAAATAAAACCTTTCGCTTCTGAGGATAAGTCTTCTGGAGAACAGCTTACTTGCCCATTCTGTTTCTCAACAAAATCTCAGAATACAATCAAAGTTGATCAAGGTGTTTCTGATTTTCAGCTTAATGAAATATACAGCATCATGGATGTTTACTGCCACCCTTTTACTAGTGGCGGTCAAGAGATACCTATACAAGAGGCCAAACTATCTGGATTAATAACTTTAGTCACAAATTACAGTTGCGGTGAAGATTGCGCCCACAAAGACTCAGGCGGTTTACCCTTAAGCTGGAACGAATACAGAGAGCAAGGCACACAATTTATTAAAGCTAGCACTTGCCCTAATAGTATATGCAAAAACCTATTAAAAGTATATAATATGAATAATAAAGAAAAGGAAGCTTATTCAAATAAGGCTATACGTTTTACAAAAGAAAATTATTCATTAGAAAGCACCTGCAATAAGCTAATGTCTTTTTTAGATAAAATGCCAGTAATTAATTGGGATTATAAAATCAATAAACTACTACCAGATATAAATCAAAAAATACCAGAAGATTGCAGTGATACAGATTTCATATTAAAATGCTATAAAGATTTACTTAAGATGGAGATAAATAAAAAAAGTTCTGTATTTAAATTTTTAAAAAATAAACTTCAAAGCGGAACCTCTAGGGAAGATATATTTAAAGCTTTAAAAAATAATGCAGAAAAGGAACTCGAATCTATTGAAAAAAAACCAAAAGAAATAAGTTATTATCTAGATGATTCCGATTTAGGAAAAAGAATTGCGTTAATATTACCAAAAAGTATAGGGGATGTTTTTATAGCTACTTCTTTATTTCCTGAAATTAAAAAAAGTTACCCAGACTACAATTTATACTTTGTAACTAGCCCAGAATACTTTCCCATACTAGACGGAAATCCCTACATCCACAAAGTCCTTCCGTATACCCACGAATATTCAGACTCTTTATTTCTTGAAGGGTTTTCAAATAGGACTGACAGAAAAGATCACCCTGGTTTTTTTGATATAGCGATACTTTTAAATACCCACACTCAAAGAATACCAAATTATACTAGAAACGGTATAGATAAACTAGGAATAGACATATGCATTTAGCAGAAAATTATGCACTTACTGCAGGAGTCAAAATATCCAAACCACAAATTGAAACATTATTTTACCCGCTTCCTTTTAAAAATTACATTACCATACAATGTTCTTCTGGAATGGTTTCTAAAAACTTTGATTATTATAATGATGTTATTAGGTTAATCAAGCCATATTTAATTGAAAATAATATAGAGGTAGTACAGATTGGATTAAAAAATGATCCTAAGATGTCTAATGTATATTCTCTGTTAGGAAAAACCAATATAAGGCAAGTCGCATATGTTATCAAAAATGCTAATCTACACCTTGGTAATGATTCCTTTGCCTGTCACTTCGCGGGCCATTTTAACATACCTCTAGTGGCTTTATATGGTCCAGCAGTAAAAGAAACCTGCAAACCTTATTGGGGAGATGAAGATAAACAAATATTATTATCACCAGATAATAAAAAAGAGAAACCTTCTTATAGTGCAGAAGAGCGCGTTAAAAGAGTTAATTCTATATCTACCTTCGAAATATGTTCTTCAGTTTTAAAGTTGCTTTCAATTAAAAATAATTTCAATGATTACATTCAGACTTATATTGGTGAAAGTTTCTATATTAACGCTGTAGATATTGTACCTAATTTTAAGCCAGTCAACTCACGCAATCCAGAGCTAGAGAACTTATCTATCGCAAACCTAAGGCTGGACTATCTAGACAATTTAACATACTTAGATGATTGGTTATCAAGCAGGCTGTGCAATGTATATATAAACAGTGAGAAGTATTTAGATTATATAATAAAATATAAAAACAATATAAAACAAATACACATCACATTAAATATGGATATATCTAATCAATTTGTAGAAAAAATTCATACATTAAATAAACCTGTGCTTTTTTATGCTAATAATAATAAACTATTACCAGACATTAGAATTAAATTTTTTGAAGTAGATGTATTATCTTTAGACTCAAAACAAGAAAATTATCTTGACATTTGCGATGATATATGCGATAATTACTTTCAATCATCATTAAAACTATATTCTAATTATAAAATTTATCCATGCAAAGCTTACTTAAATATAGATCAAACTATATCAAAACAACAAAAAGTAATAGATTGCGATGACTTTTATAAAGAAATGGTTTTTTTTAAAATATATAAATTATGCCAGCAACAAAATCAACTAAAGTAAAAAGCACCAAAGGCCCAGCAGCGTTCCAAAGAGACGAAGACGGGTTACTAATTAATACTAACTACCACTTCCACGAAGATGGGTCTGTTAATTGGAGGTCAATGATTAGAGATGAGCATTTATTTCCCAATAGAGATCACTTCAAAAGTAGAAACCTTCCCTTTCCAAGAACTATAGAAGGTCTTAAAGACCATCAGTTACTTATTAAACTTAGCGGCATTAAAGAGTTGGCTAGGCTCAGGGGTTTTAAAAATATAAACTACCAAGTAGTCAAATGTGAGCATGATCATGTTGCAGTAGTTTGTCAAATTGCATTCCTACCAAATTACGAAACTAGCGGAGAAGAAATTGTATTCCAAGATATGGCGAATGCAACCATACATAATACTAGTGACTTTGGACAGATTTTCCTAGAAACTATTGCTTGCAATAGAGCTTTTGTTAGGTGCGTAAGAAACTTTCTTAATATTCATATCGTTGGTGACGATGAAATAAATAAAAACAACGGTAAAACCAACGCTTCTTTAGAAAAAAACACTTCCCCTGCAGGGCTTTCAGCTTCTGAAATTTTAAAAACCAGCGCTTCTAATAAATTAAACTGTTCTGATTTTAATGACTTTAAACAAGTGTTAAGAGATTGGTGGAGAGAAGAAAAGTATAGACATGAATCCGCTTCTCAGTGGGAAGATTGGTCGGATATTCCACCTTCAGAATCTAGACTACTTCTTAAGCTTGTAAATGGTTGATTTAATCTTTTTTAATTCTTGCTTTAAAAGATCTATTTCAGTTTGTTGAGTTTTTATTGCCTCTATAAGTAGTGGTGTTATTTTTTCATACTTAACTTTTAATCCTGTCCTTCCATCTTCAACAACTTCGGGCAAAACTTCTTTAATTTCTTGAGCTAAAACCCCAACGTCTCTTCCAGAATAAATTTCTTGATTGTTTTTCCAGTCAAAAGTTATTCCTGATATATTTTTTATTTTTTCTATAGGATTTTTAATTAAAGAAATATTTTCTTTATATTTTTTATCTGATAGTGCAAACGAAATAACATCACCCGTAAAGAATGCGCCACCATCAGCAGCAATAAATACTCTTGTTAGTTTAGAAATGCTTACGTCAGAATCTGACTGAGGGTTACCAATGTAAAAAGTATTTTGTACCATTTCTGAAGTGGTTAAATTAAAGTTTGTTCCAAATATTCCTAAATTTGAAACTTGAACAGATTCATCGACGTTTATTTTATTGTCGGTACCAAGTATAGTTATTTCGGCGCCCACTTGAGATAGGTCTGCAGCACTTGTTCCGTCTGGCCTGTTAATTAAAATTTCATTTGCCGAACCTATTACCGAAGTTCTTTCTGTGTTCCTAATTAAATTAGCCCTACCAAATATTACGTTTGATAAAGATTGATAATTAGGAGGTGTTGCAACGTTATGTATATTTTTGTAGCTGTCTGTAAAATTTTTAGCGTTAGCTCCAGTTGAATCTGACATTCCAGATAAGAACGCTCCATTTTCACTACCAAAAACTACGAATCCTTGTGGAAGATCTTCGGTTGCAAGTTTTTCTTCTCCAATGATTATGTTATTTAAACCGCTGGTTATAGCTCTTTCTGAAAATTTTATTAGATTATTTCTACCTCCTGCTACAGTAGACCTTCTGCACGACATGATACTGTTATAGTCTCCGCCAAATATTCCATTGTATGCAAAGTGTCCTTTGCTTAAATCTCCTGGAATACTTATATTTATTTGCTGTGCTGTAGGTTCACTGTCTCCTCCCTGGACAGACGCGTTGAAATCATAATTACCCCCACCAGTACTAGTTGATAAACTATTTAATTCCACATCAGATCCATCTAGTTTTTCGAGTGTTACTTTCGGCGAACCTCCTGAATCCCTAGAAATAATAAACTTATATATATCGTAAGAATTTCCAGTTTGTCCTGCGTGCTGAATAGCTACATAAGGCCAATGTAATGTGCTGGTTTTAATTTTTACAAATCTAAAATTATTACCATCATAATAACCAAGATGGAAAACCCTGCCAGAGTTTGCATTAGATTTAATTGCAGCTCTAATATATATAAATTCATCACCTGTTTTATATCCAGTATTAAATATTCTGTAATCTCCTGTACCACTATTTTTACTTCTTTCAAAAGTTAAATTATTAAATATATTGTATTTTTCATCCATAGCCAGAGCATTACTACTAAATCCAATATTTAATTTATATTTTGGAATCGATTTTAACAATAACTGAGTAGAATCATCTTGCCAATCTGCAGCTTCAGGACTATTCGATGTATATTGTCCTTGAGTATCATCTGTATGGGTTGAACGATTAATCGAATTAGCCCTTTGAGCGTTGTTGCCATTTGATAATAAATCTACTCCATCATCACCAAAGCCTTCTACATAAACGTTATCAACCGCATCATTAGAATAACCAGAAGGGCTAAGGCTTGATTGCAAAGTGCTTCCGCCAATAAAATTATTATAACCATTTACAATTGAACTATATACAGATGAATCAATAAAGTTTTTAGATCCACCTCCAATAAATGAATACGCAGAATTATCCACTGTATTATTTGCTCCAGATAAAATAGAATTTATTTTATGTTTTAAATCTGTTGAGCTTGCACCTATTGAGTTATTATAGCCTCCTCCTATTATCGAAAATGAATCTGATACTCGATTACCAAAACCACCACATATAGTTGAAAATCTTGCGTTGCCTGAGTTATTGGCAGTAATCCTGTTTGCTCCGCCACCTACAATAGAAGATGCTAAAGTTGGAAAAGAATAATTATCATCCGCAGTATAATTATTATTTGTTACTCGGTTTGCAAAACCACCTCCAACAAAAGTCTGAGGTCCCACTTGTGGATTACTGGGGCTTAATTGCAAAAGGCTTTCTGATTCTATGACTGTGGCGAATACATCTTCCTCAATTGATGCGCTAATTATAGCTCCTTTGATTTCTAAATTCTTACCATTCCATCTTAGATAATTTCCAAATGGGCTGTACATTTCTAATTGAGATGTTAAAAATGTAGAAGTGGTATTTCCAGATGTTGCATATGTTATTGGCATTTTGCCTAAAAATAAACCAGGCAAACCATCACCAGGAGTTTTATATGGTAGTTCACCAGAGCTTTTCAACATATCATTAATTCCTAAATAGCTTCCATTTACAAATTTATCGGTTTCTCGTGGTGTTGAGCTCGTCGGTGTCGTTGAGTAACTGTTTGCATTTATTCTTAATCCCGTCAAACCTACACTAAGAAATTTAGGATCGAGTTGACTAGCAATAAAACCAGATGGTTTACTATTAGTCTCTCTTTCAGTATCAATACCAACCACAATACCACGCTTAACAAGTATATCGTCTGCTAGCAATAAATTCGTAGCTGTTGGCTCCAATGAGTTAGTTGCCTGCCAGTATGATGAGTTAATATTTGGAGGGGTAGCATCATCTGTTGGTGGAACCCCAATAATGTAATCATATCTTAGGCCAGATGGATCTGCAGGGTTAACAAGAGTCCCTTTTGTTTCGTTCGAAGCACCACGAGTAGCGTTTCTTTGCACTATATAAAAATTCTCTGAACCACCATTAGAAAACTTAACAACATCTTGAGAGTCACTAGTTCCATAATATTGTTCTGAAGCACTATAGCCTCCTCGATACACAAAACTCGGGCCCGCTGCTCCAGCTTCACTTGTGGCAACCGTTCTATTAATACTCAAGTCAATAACTGTAGATATTTCTGGTACATATACTTTAAACGGAAAATTAAACGAAACAAAACTAACAGCAGTACCAGCCCCGCTGGTCATTTTTCCAGTGCCATTCATATGACTTAAATCTATTTTTGTTTTTATTCTTTCGCTTTGTTGGTGAGCTGCAACTTTTACGGTATTATTATTAGGTGCAGTAGGCTCAGAATAATTTGTGTTATATGTTTGGGCAAAATTAAAATCATCAACACTCGCTGTTATTGCATCAGTTCTATTTGACAAAGGTTTTATAAAATCACTAGACGATAAAGATTTAGTTAAACTGTTTTGCGTCCAAGATAAACTAAAATGAGCAAGAGGAGCATCATTATCATCCACAAGAACAACTCGTTTTACTTTCGCATCAGAAGAATCTAACCCTAGCGATAGTGCTGAATTTTCTACTACAATTCTATCAGCAGTTCCATCTTTTATATGTGTCCAAGCTGACACTGTAGCGTTTATATTTGTGGCGCCTGTATAAGGTATTATTTCAAAAGAAGGTTCAGTTTCGGTTACTGAATAATCACCTAAATTATATTCAATATAGTTTCTACTTCTATTAATTACAAAATCTTCTGTGCCTACTTTAATAGTTTGCGGTGCCAGAAATATCTCAGTATCACCCCTGAAAAAGGTTATTTCAGAATCTCCAGAAGAAGAATTAGCGCCAGAGACTAATTTGTTGCCGTCGATATTAACAGTCATAGAATTATTTGCAGCAGCAATAAGAAGCTGATCTTTTCCGTCTCGGGTTAATTCTACAATGCCCAATTGTTGAACATCTTTATGGATTAGCGAAGGAGACGATGTAATTCCTTGGTCATTTACAACTAGTGTTGATTTTATTGATATTTTACTGGCAACAGCAGCTGCATCATCCCCAGACTTGTTTTCTGGAATAAAATAATAAAATTGATTTAGATCGCCCGAGCCACCAACTTCTATTGTAGACCCTGTTGTACTTCCATCATCATCTATTTCGTCAAATTTGTATTCTCCTCCTGATTTGTATATTTTATATGGTTCACCACTATTTGCAGGGCTAAATCCAGTAGGAAACGCAGCATTTATATCAGCTCTTACGCTTTCAAGTTTTGTACCATCAGTTACAGATCCAAATTTATGTAGATCATTATAAGTAACAGAACCAGTATAATTATTTAATAAATATTTTAATGCAGCACCATTTACAATATATCCAAAATTAGGTACAACAGTTAATTCATCATCTTCATTTAATACTGCATCATTATCACCATAATATACTCTAAATGGAATAATATTTTCTAGTCTTAATAAATTTTGATGAGAAGCATGCTCAGCTGCACGAGAAAAGAATATAAATTGTCTAGGTAAAAATATATTTAAATTTTTTGCAACATCTATTGCATTTACTATAGAAATTTCTTCTTTCGCAGATGCTTTGTTAGCCGGCCCACTAGTGCTTGTAATTGTTAATGCTATTCTTTTTACGTTATCAGGATCATCAACTTCAACGCTTGCAGTAAACCTAGTTCCCGTAGGATCTGGAATATTACTTTTAGAAATAAGTGCGCCAGTTGAAGCAGTTATTGTTAAGTTGCCAGTAATAGTATCAACTATTGAACTTCCTTGAGTAAAACTGGCCTCCCAATTTATAAGTTTATTATTCATTGGGCTAAGCTGTTTTTTATTCCCGCTGCCATCAAATCCTCTAGATATAACATTAATTTGACTTCCGTCTTCCTTAAAAACTAAAGTTCCAGCGTTCACTCCAGATGCAAGCAGATCAATTGTTTCTGAAGCTATTTGATTACCTCCATCTTCTGCTGTAAATTTTATTTGTCTTGAGAATACATGATCACCCACACCAAAGTATGTACCATTATCACCAGTTGGCTTTCTTCTGTGGATTTCGTTTTGGTTTTTAGTATAAGAAAGTTGATTATCATCCAATTGGGATATTTGTTTTTTACTTAATTGTATCCAATCGCTCGCACTACTAGATGGTTCCTCTTGTGTGGTTGTAGCTATGCAGCCCCACTCTTCATTATTATTATCGATTACCATATCTCCTGCATTGTATGTTCCTGCAGCGTATGAGTCTAGAGTGCCTTCAATTATATATTCTCTATAAACTTTTATACTACTTAAGTTGTTTAATATCCATGTTTCTGTCATGGTTGTTCCTGAATCAACTTGAATTCTTTCTTCTGTTCCTAGGTTAGCGAAAAAGTTAATTGTTGATTTTACTCCAGCGCCTGTTGCTTCTAGTACTTGTGATCCAGGAGTAGCTTTTAATTCGTACGCTAGGGCGCTAGAAGGCTTTATGAATGAATTAATGTGTATTGCATTGTTTGCGATTATACGCTCGTGTGTAGCCGCCCCTTCTTTCCAATACGTATCAATACTAGAACTTGGATGGTCTTCCGTAATGGCGATGCCAGTGGGAACATTTGCTTGTGCTGTATATAATTTTGCTCCACTACCATCATTATGAGTAACAACATCTCCGACAGAATAACTGTATTGGTCACTGTGTTGGAATCCAGTATTATCAGCATTAAAAGACAATTCAACTTCTAGTGAAAAATATTCCGGAATAACAATGCCGGCACTAGTTTTCATTAAAAATTTATGATTAAATGGATACTCTCCGTTAGCTTTTTCTTGGCTATCACTATCATCATGCGGTTCGTCGTCAAAATCTAATAACTGGGTTATTACTCCATCATTTAAATTTGCCTTTGTTATGTTTGATATAGTAGTGCTACCTTGAACAGCCTCTAGATACCAAACTTCATTATTCACTGGAGTCCCGGATTTAAATTCTGTTAATGTTTTCTTTGTAGCATTAGAGTAATTTTCTGGATATACTTTTACTCTAAAATTACTTTCAAGCAAATCACTTCCATCAGAAAAAATTGCATTATCTATATCAATAGTAACATTAACCTCACCACTAGAAGGAGAATCAATAATAGATGACTGCGGCGCACCAGCAACTTGAATTTCATTAAACGTAACTGTATCAGCATCGGCCACCATTCTTATTGATGAAGTTGGTTTTCCAGTTGGTTGAACTAATCTTCCTCTTAACAACAATTCGTTTCCTGAAAAACTTAAAGATGAACCTTCTGCTGTAGAAAAAGAAAATGTACCATCTCCATTAATCCAAAAACCTTTAGTGCCACCATATAAACCACTATATCCGTCACTTTTAATAATTCCGTGTTGTGCAAACGTAGAATTACCATTATCATTTTGATGCAGATTACTTTCTTCCGCTTTGGGGGCGAGTATAATCTCGTGTCCTTGTATTCTACCGCCTGTAATTTTATCAGCAGTTAAATCATTAATATGAGCACTATTAATTGAAGCCTCATCTATTGAGGCAGAACCAATAACAGCATTAGCAAATGAATGCCAAGCAGAAGTAACAGAATACTTTGCTGCGGTACTTGTGGGGTCATCGCCAACCAAATTTATTCTAGCAACTACAATTGATCCAGATTTATTGTTGTTGCTGTCGTTTCCTTTCACAAGGGGTACTCGATCATTATCTTCTACAGGCATATGAATACCGTAGTGTCCTCTTATATTTGTATTTACACTAGTAGAATCGCCACGATATTCCCTATGTGTATTCCAAGTTGCTGTATCAACTTTAGAAAGATCTAACTTATACGGAGTATTTTCAAAATTATCTTCATGTACTAAAACGTTAGTAGCAGTAGTATTAACATCAGCATGTCCTCCATTTATTATATTCCAAACTGCACTAGATGGGTTCAAAGTAGAGAAAGAGTAGTATCCTTCTTTCGAATAACTTATGTTTTGATCTACTTTGTCTTGTTCTGTCAGACTCATTTTCTCCCAAGCGCTTGATCCACTTGTATTATCTTCGGATTGCTTAAAAGTTTCAGTTGTAGTATCGTATCCTCCTTCAGGATTCCAATATACATATTTGATATATCTTTCCTTATTAGCCTTACTCCATTCATCTGGCATCACGGCTGGGTGCGCAGGGGTCGGTATTTTTTCGCCAACAAAAAGTTCTTTTGTAAGTTTTATTTCGCCAGATTCAATAAATTGAGATTCTCCATCTTTGTATATAAAGTGCGGATCCCAATGTAGCTCGTTTGTGTTTTTTATATCAAATGGATCACTGGGCACCAAAACTACAGTGCCAGGAAGTTTTGATGTTATTTCTTGTTCAAAATTTGTTAATCCAGTTATCGGAGTTTGGCCTAAAGTTTGGCCTACACCGGCATATACATCCACACCAAACTTACTATGATTTCCTGTTTTATCTATAGCTTCTAAAAAGAAATATCCTGTTTGATTTGTGTCTCCTTCAATTTGTAAAGATGTTGTATCACAGAAAAATTCCTCTACAGTTACTTGTGTAATACTGGCATCAGACATTGTTAAGTTATTTGCTATAGTACTAATATATCTAGATACATTTTTTTCTGTTTGATTTTCTTCTACAGAAACTTTAACCTTAGATCCATCTATATTATAAACCGTAGCCATCTTTGATTCGCCTGTACTTGCCGAACCACCAACAGTTCTAGCCCACTTTACCCAAGCATCATTAGACCCTTTAGTAAGTGTTACTGCACTTTCGCCACTTCTTGTTTGTGCAGATCTGGCATCACGCACCATTGTAACTTTATATGTTATACTTTTTTCTCCTTCGTCTGCTGCATTCCATTCAAGAAACCAATTCTTGAATGATGTTTTAATTTCCTTAAAAGATGGCTGACTAGGAGGTTTTATATCTAAGGCTCCAATAAAACCCCTATCGTTTTCACTAAACATTTTATAACTAGCAACAGAAACCCCTTCTACAAAATATTGTTCGCCAGCACCAAACGAGTCATAAGGCAATAATATATAATCATAATCAGTAAAATTTTCTAATTTAGGATTTGGGTTTTGATTATCTGCATATGACCTTAATAATGGAACGTCTCGATCGACCAAAGTCATTGACCGATTATCTTCTTCTGAAGAAGAGTTAGACTGCTCTGGAACTTGCGTTTTAACCAAATGGTTGGCATTTACAAAATTATTATTAGAGGCTGTGGACCCAAATGTTATACCTGAACTTGTCTCATTGTACTGTGTAGCCCTAGTAGTATTTTCCGACAAAGAATAATCCCCCACCCCTTCTCCGTTTGGAGATTTTTGACCGTATCTTTTTCTTGTTGGTAAATTATCTACTCCTGTTGGGCCCAGCTCAGGCCTTCTGTAAACTTCAATTTTTGTAATAGATTCATTAAATTCTAAATTAAATTTTACAGATCCTAGTGGGTCAAAGACATCAACGCTTATTCCTCCGTCAGTTGTAATTACTTTTGGTTTTGTATTTTCTCCGTCTGCAACTTTTTCATCTATAATTTGACCAGCTGCATCAAGTATAATAAGCCTAAATCTTAAAGATCTGCTAGCTTCAAGATTACTACTGCTGCTAGGATCATAAATGCCTGTTGCTAATAAATTTTGAATCTCTTTATTTTCTTCAAAAGATATTCCGTCAATTAAAGTTTTAAATGTTTCTTGTTTTAGTTTTGAATTTAAATAAGCCTCATTTTTACTTATTCCAGCTTGAAATCTATTTCCACTTTCTGAAGTATTAAAAGCATCAACTATATAACTACCGCTATCATTTTCGAAATATCCAACTATACCTTTAATTACTGCAATCTGGTCAAGCTCATCTTCTTTAAATACAACCGAGTTTCCGTTTACATCTCTTAGCGCCCAAGAAATATTAAAAGTATTATCAACAGGCACAATAGATAAACTGTCTATTCTAACTTTTGACTCAAAAGTTCTAGCATCTAAAATTCCGTTTGTTGGATCTACAGTATATGAGTCAATTTTTTGCACCGTATTATCTTTTGCGCAATAAGTAGCAGACAACCCAAATGCATCATATACTTCTATAATATACTGATATTGATTTCTATACTCGCTATCAGGTCTACCGTTAGACCATTTTTGTGGAAGCACCACAGAAGCAGATTTTCTTTCTGCTGAAGATAAATTGGCAACTTCTTTTTTAGATCCAAGTTTCCAATCACCCACCCCTTGTTTAATGTATTGTTTTACAAGCACTTTTTTAAAATCTAAATCTTGTACCTCAAATGCAAAATGAAAATCATTTCTAATTGTATTTATAAATTTAGATAAAAGTACTGTTTTTTCGTTTTCTAAAATAATTTCAGCAAAGCATTTTCTTTCTGTTGCATCAGCAGCAAAAGTTGCGGTTCTTGCCTCAAGTCTTATTTTTATTTTTCTGTCATCATGATCTCCAGCGATTGTTTTAAATACTTCGTCTGTAAAATATATTTCAAATGCAAAACCTATTGACCATTTACTGGTATTATCATCATAACCCCATTCTGGAAATGCGTCTTGTATTGCTTTTTCATCTGAGTCTGAATCGACCAACTCCCAGCCACCACTACTATCGCTTCTATAGAATTGCAAGTCGAAACCATTTAGCAACCGGTCAAAAGAAACATTAGAATCAAGAACTTCACCCTCTAAGGGATGTCCTGGAGGAGCGTGTAAAGACCATGCTACTCTTGGCTGGTTTCCAGAAAAATTTAAAGATACTTCGGTTAGATTATCTGCATCGAACATGCTTCCGCTCATAGACCTGCTTTTTATTTTAGATCCAGGGCAAATTACATCAGCAAAAGTAAAAGTATTATCTCCAAGATCGTTACCCATTATGGCGGTAACTTCTTCATCATAAGCTGACCTAATTCCTAATTCATTTTCGGCATACAATCTAACTGTAAAATTACCGAAATTTCCGCCCAAGTCAATTGATGTAAAAACTTCTTCTCCATCTGTTTCTAGATTAGATATGATTCTACCATTCAAAAGCTCTGAACCTGTACCAAGATTTTTACTAAAAGAGCCTCTAGTAGACGAACCTACAGCAAAATATGTATCAGTCGTGCTGAATATTCTAAATTTTATATATATTCCTGAAGTTGCCATTTTATACGCTCTGGGTTAAATCCACTATTTGTTCAATTTGTGGAGCTTTTGGAGCTTCCATAGATACCTGTGGTGGTATTGGAAATATCGGTTTTTGAACTGCCAATTCTTTTTCAATTAAATCAAATTTATCTTTATTATATTCTGATGCTTTTATTTTATATTTACCTTGATCAACTTCTGTAACAGATACTATTCTATATTGCATCCTACCAGCATTTTTAAAACTATTAATATCAAAAGATAAATCATTATTAAAACTATTAATAGCAGAAGTGCTATTTGTTATATTGGATGCTGTAAAACCATCTACATCAGATGCTGATACCGGTTTATTTGATACCCTAATATATTTCTTAGAGTCTATGGTTGTTACATCAAAAGAAGATTGCCCTAATACAATACTTGTGGGTACAGATGCGCCCGAGACTTGTGTGATGTGAAAAATATCTGAATCCAAGTGAACTCTTTCTATAAAATATTCAGGTGATAAAGTGTTTCCTAAAGGTTCATAAATAGCAAAAGCATTACCATTAATAACCTTCAACCAACCTCCGTTTTCAACTGTTCCGCCTAATCTAAAACTTTTCACCCAAGAAAGAGCCAAAGATGAATTATTGTATTGATATTTACTCGCATCAAAATTGCCTTCAATATCTATAGCGATTTGCAGATCACCCAAACCTAATCCTGTTGCGGATTTTTGGCGTATTGTCACGTTTCTAATATTTGGCTCACCTCTTATAATAGACACGTCTAGAATTTTATACCTACCAAGAACTGGCGATTTTTTATATACAGAATCAGGAACATCTTCACCGCCTAATGCGGCGTGTATTGCTATTAGTTCTGAAGATTCATATTGCTGATAATTTTCTACAGAATTTCTAGAATAACCCCTGATTGACCATACAGCTCCCACAGAAATGTTTCTTAATTTTAAATTAGTTTTTTCGTGGCTACTGCTAACATAGTAATAATGATCTCCTCCTGGAATTTCTGGTTGATCGTTACCAAGTTTGTTTTGCGCTTTAACTTTAAATCCAGTATCGCTAATAACTACTTCGCTATTGTTTTTTAATATTTTAAAAGAGTTTCTTTGTTGGGTTGCATCAGCGATGGAAACTTCATAATCTACACCAGATTCTATTCCTGTTGGTAGCTGACCAAACGAAGAAAACCTAATAGTTTCTCCGTTTACCAGTCCGTGCAAATTACTAATTATTGTTCCGCCGCCTACGACAGGAGTAAATTTAAACTTTAATTTTAAATCAGAAATAGAATTATTATCGTTATTTACAAACCCATCAAAGTAAGCGATCTGCGGTCTAGATATGCCGCTTATCATTGCCATTTGTTCGTCCGCGTCGAAATCATCTGTTTCTTTAGATAAAGCAAACATTTTCTTATAAAGACCTGTTTTATTTTTAGAATCGTTATTATTATCTCCAACAAACTCATAGCCACTCCCGCACATAATAGATATTTCAACAGGATTTCTATTGTCTAACGGCGAGTTAGGATCATAAAAAGACAAATCGTCCATAATTTTATCCACGAAAACAGATACATTATCTACATCTATTTTTTTAATTCTTCCGTTTATATTTTCTCCATATCTTCTTGAGTCAGAGATATCAATAATTGAACCGGGAGATAAAAGACTTGCCTCAAGGCCTGTCTCAAAAGTTATATATTCATTTTCTAAATTAGGGGCCATTACGGTAAACTTCGCAAGCCTTCTGGCTTGCCCTCGAGAAGTACAACCTACAGCTAGTATTTCCTCCAACTTATACCCGAACTTATCTATGCTTCCAGAATCTTCGTAATATTCAACCTTACTTCTAAATTGATCAAACTTATCAGCATATCTTACCTTACAAGCCGTTACCCTTGAAGTTCTTGGGCTGCCCGCATAACTAAAACCTTCTGGCCCAACGTTAGCGTCAGTAAAAATCATAACTGGATCTTTTTTATTTTCTGAAGCAAAGGACACTTTGCCTGCGCTATAAGCCACCACTGTTCTAAATACCGTACATATTTCCTTGACAGCCCTAAGAGCTTCTTCTTTTTCTTTAAATAGCATATTCGCAGTAAACCTAGGTTCTACGATAGGGTAGCTTACAGACATAACACACTGCCCAGTCACACTACCACCAACACGAGCAGAGCTTTCATAAAAATTTGGCCCCATAAAATTAATTGTCTGAGAATTTATACTAACACTAACTATCACTCTTTCCTCGACACTTCCATCACTCATAAAAAAAGCCACCTTCCTGCCTGCTGAAAATTTTGGGTCATCATGAGCTAAATTAAACTCTGCAGAAAATGCTGATCTTTTTTCTTGATTATCAGATAGGTGGTCATATAATACCTTCACCGTAAAACTATTATCTTCAGCCTTTAAAGATAAAAAATCACCTTTATTTTGTTTGTTCGCTGAACTTTCAAAATTTCTTTTCGGGTTTTCTAATGGAAATCCTGTTTCTACCATTTCGTCACAAAACTTGGCTGCGGCGTACAACCTCCAGATGTCTATATCTGCTATTGTAAAACCGAAAGACCCTACCCCATATCTTCTATTGAGTAAAATATCTGCGAGTATCCAAGCTGGATTATCAGTCCACATTAAGTCTTTTTCTTTAATATCTCCATAATCTAATTTTGATTCTGTTTGACCTTTAAATAAACCATTCCACGCACCATGGTATTTTCTAGTAATAGGGTTGTAGTTTTCTGGTATAGCTACTTTTTTCAACTTAGCTAAAAAATTTCTTTCTGGTAATTGGGGGAAATTTACTGCATCAAATGGTATTTTTACGCACGCCACACCCGGGTGAGAGTATTTTACTGTCTTACCCATCAAGCCGTCCATTGATGTGATTGCCCTAAGGCTCATTTTATTATTTTTCTCTTTTAAATCTTTTGGGTCAGAATATTCTAAAGTAGTTCTACATATTGTCATAACCAAGCTTTCACTTGGCCCAAAATAAGGCAGAGCTACATGTAAATCTAATCCTGCAGGGCTAGTACATAATCCATCAATTGTAACAATTGAATGATCTAACTCTCCGCAGTTATAAATTATACCATCTGACCCCAAAACTTTAAAACCAGGCCTATTTGAACTTCCATATTTTTTTTGAATTTCTTTTTTAATTAATGGCATTAACTGGTGATAATAACGATAAGCCATTTCTTGTGCCGTCCCGCCAGATCTTATTACTGATATTAAGTCAACTAAAACCTCACCAGGGTAATTCGTTCTAAGTTCTTTATAAGTATCATCTGCATATACTTCATCAACAGCTCTTATAAAACTTAAATCAGATTGCGTTCCAAAATGATCAGTAGATGCAATAAAACCTGCGGAGTTATATGTTTTTATTATTTTATCAATTAAATTAAATATACTATTACAGTCCGCAAAAACCTCTGTATTTGAAAAAAATAAAGCTCTAGCAAATTTGCCATTAAATTCTTCAGTCCAAGGCAAAGGGTCTGACATAGATAGGCTTCTACCCAAGTGTTTACTAACAACCCTTTGGCCTTCAGAGC
>Ga0209359_10000100_pt1 | contig 17933 bp, 12 predicted proteins | sample MarorgKNORR_S2LV_FD_188224 | JGI IMG/M metagenome (GOLD analysis project Ga0209359, IMG submission 188224) | Marine microbial communities from the Southern Atlantic Ocean, analyzing organic carbon cycling - Surface_A/KNORR_S2/LV (SPAdes) (version 2) | ecosystem: Environmental > Aquatic > Marine... | reverse complement strand
CGTACCAACTGTGGCTACACCAGTAACTGTTCCTCTACCACTGGTAAGATCAGTCAGTGCTGTAGCTAAGGAACTAATCCCAGTAAGTATTCCATCTCCATTTACGATTACTGCCATTGGTTATCCTCTATAATACTATCCAGTTTTGACCACTGGGTATGGTAACTGTGACTCCACTGTTTATAGTGATAGGTCCCACACTTGATGCTGATTTACCAGCAGTCAGTTCATAATCAGTTGATACTGTCATAGTGTTTTCTACAAACACTTCATCACTTCCACCACCAGCAGCACCACCACCAATTGGTTTCCAGTTGCTACCTGGTTCATAATAACCCTCCACTTTATTAGTGGTAGTGTTATAACGAATCATACCTTGAGTGGTAGCAATACCAACTCTCTGAGCAGTTGTTCCCTGTGGTAGTGCTAAGAATCCAGTATCATCAATTGTGGTATTTTTAACCGTAGAAATACCAGCCTGAAAATCAGTTTTAAATCCTGCTAGTATACTGGCTTTTGACATGATGTTTTTTAGTTATTTATCATCAGAGAGAATAGATCCTCTACGATCTTTGTGCATATAAAGAATGTCTCTAAGGAACTGTTCATTCTCTTTATTTGCTTCATCATAAGTCTTGTATAACTTTCTTCTATCATAATGTGTAGTCCAAGTTCTAGATCCACTGTAGTAGAGTTTCTTTTGTTGTCCTAAGATTTTTTGATCTCTTTCAATAAAGTACATTTCTCTACAAACCTGCTGCATCTAATCTTGCTGATAGTTCCTTAATTGCATTGACCAGAACAGGAACTAATCTCTCATACTTCATACCATATGACATGCCATCATCAGTTAAATTTAAAATTAAAGAATCATCATTTGAAGTTCCATAACCATTTGCTTTCTCTACTTCTAATGCCTCTTGTGCTAAGAAACCAACGTGTAATCTAGATCTCTTTTTAGATCCATCTGGTGTTCCAAAAAATTCATCTTCTGCACCTTCAACTCCTGATGCATACCAAGTTCTTCTATCCCATCTGTAGGTAACAGGTCTCAATGCTTTAATCCAGTCTAGACCCTTAGTGAAGTCAGCAACATCAGTCTTGTCTCTTGCATCAGAAGAACTAATAGATGTATCAGCACAGAATAAATTTGATATGCCATTATCTCCTAAACAAATTGTGTTATTACCTGTTGTTATTTGTCCAGAGGGTGCAGCACTTGATCCAGAATTATATCCAATACAAATATTGTTCTGACCTGTAGTAATAGCTTGACCACCAGTGCCTAGCGCTGTATTTTTTTCTCCTGTAGTTACAGCAGCTAAAACATCCCTTCCAACACCTGTGTTATCGTGACCATCTGTAACACTATCTAAAGCCCTATAACCCACAGCAGTATTATTCCCGCCAGTTGTAGCACTAAGTAAAGCATAATAACCTACAGCTGTGCTTTTGCTTCCAGTTGAATTTGAATATAAAGCACTATTACCAAAAGCACAGTTGTAATTTCCAGTTGAGTTTAATCTTAGAGAGTTGTAACCAAAGGAATCGTTAAATGCTCCAGTGGTATTAGCACCTAAAGCTCGATAACCAACAGCAGTAAGGTTAGAAGCATTATTAGAGCCTAAAGTGGAATAACCAATAGCAGTATTGTAACTTCCAGTTGTGTTTGCAGTTAAAGCATATCCTCCAAAAGATACGTTTTCAGTTCCAGTTGTATTATCTTTCAGTGCATAATAACCAATAGCAGTGTTGTTACTAGCAGTAGTGTTAGCAAACATAGCATTTGGTCCAACAGCAACATTAGAATGACCTGTTGTATTAGTATACATACATTGCCAACCAACAGCAGTATTACTACTTGCTGTATTACTTGTTAAAGATGCATGTCCTATAGCAGTATTACTGTTTCCTGTAGCATTAGCATCTAAAGCATAAGCACCCAAAGCTACGTTTGAGTAACCAGTTGTGATTGATAATGCTGCTTGCATACCAATGGCAACATTATTACTTGCAGTAGTACTACTATATAAAGCCATGAAACCCATAGCAGTGTTATATTCACCAGTTGTGTTGGTGAACATAGCATCAGCACCAACAGCAGTGTTTTGATCAGCAGTGGTTTGATTTATTAATGTCCTATATCCAATAGCAGTGTTGTTTGCTTGAGTTGTGTTTTTACTTAAAGCTCTATCTCCAACAGCAACGTTGTTATTACCTGTGGTGTTTAAATATAAAGCTCTAGAACCAACAGCAGTGTTATGATCACCAGTTGTATTTGCACCCAATGCACCCTGAGTTGAACCATATACACCTGTTCCAAGAGCAGTGTTATGTGTTCCAGTTGTGTTTGCATATAAAGCACCAGCACCTACACCAGTGTTATTTGCAGCAGCATTAACTCTACCTGCTGAAGTACCAATCCAAGTACATCCACTAACAGTTGTTTGAGTTTGACCTGCTTCTCTACCAACAGCAACGTTGTTTGTGCCAGTTGTATTTGCACCTAATGCATCAGCACCAATAGCAACGTTATAACTTGCAGTTGTGTTTGCATCTAAGGCATTATTTCCAACAGCAGTATTTTGAGCTCCAGTGGTGTTTGCTGCTAAAGCTCTTCTACCCACTGCCGCATTATTACTACCTAAATTTGCCTGCATTGCATAGTAACCAATAGCCACATTATCTGTACCAGTTTGGTTACTTTCTAGGGATTGCATCCCAACTGCTGTATTATAATTTCCAGTTGTATTTGCTTCTAGTGCTTGGGCACCAAGTGCCGTTCCACCTGTTGCAGTGGTGCTCGCAGTTAATGCTGATACACCAACTGCTGTGTTATAATTAGCAGTTGTGTTTGCATCTAAGGCATCCTTACCAATAGCAACATTAGCTGCACCAGTTGTGTTTGCATTTAAAGCGTTATATCCAAGTGCAGTATTGTTATTTGCAGTAGTATTATTTACTAAAGAGTATCTACCAACAGCAGTGTTTGATGCACCAGTGGTATTTGTTTTCAGAGAATCAGTACCAACCGCAGTATTATCATCAGCAGTTGTATTTGCTTGTAAAGCATTTCTACCAATAGCAACATTATTACCACCTGTCGTATTTAATTGTAATGCTACACGACCAACAGCAGTATTTTGAGCACCAGTTGTATTTGTGGTTAACGCTTCATATCCAATAGCAACATTATATCCACCAGTTGTGGCAGCATCTAAAGCACTTTCTCCAAGAACAGTATTTTGAGTAACAGAGTTTGCACCTTTACCAACAGTGACACTATTAAAAGTTGAGTCAGCACTAAATGTTCCTGAAGTTGCTTGAAGTGCCTGAACTGTTGTAATACCAGCAGTCACATTGATACCACCAGCTTTTACGCTCACACCAGTTCCTACATGAACTTGTTTCTGTGCATTTATTATTTCTCTACCTGTGATTATACCAACTGCATCTACACTTGTGACATCTTCATATGTCATTGTGCCAGCAATATTCACACTACCATCAGTGTTGATGATGATAGATGGATCTGATCTATCTACGTGTTGTATATTGTTGGTCTTTAAAGTACTCATTTTTTATATACTTTTTTAGTTATTTAGTTGTGATTTCAGCTGTTCCACTTCAGCAGATAGTTCCTGTATTGCTTTCACTAATACAGGAAATAATCTATTTGGTGAAGCTTCTAATTTGTCAGGGTTTTCATCTAATACTAATCTTAAATAATCAATTGATTTAGAACTTTCAACTGCTTGTAGTTCTTGTGCAATAAAACCAGCATCAATTCTACCATCCTTTATATTTCCATCTCTAGTTGCCCATTTGAATCTAACAGGTCTAACAGCATTTATAAAATCAAGTCCTATTGGTAGATCAACAATTTCTGTCTTATCTCTTTGGTCAGATAATGAGGCAATACTTGTATCATTACAACGTAAGTTATCAGTGTTGCTATTACCCATCACAAACTGATTGTTAGAAGTGGCATTTGTAGGAGCACTCTCTTTACCTATACAGACATTATTAGTACCACCAGTTGCATTTTCAGCACATCTATGTCCAATATATGTGTTATCTGAAGCTGTATTGTTATTTCCAGCAGATTTACCCACAAAAGTATTAGCACCACCAGTTGTAATGGCTTGACCTGCATAATATCCAAGAAGAGTATTATCACCACCAGTTGTAAGTTGTGTTCCAGACATTCTTCCAAGAGCAGTGTTATTATTTCCAGTTGAGAGAGCATCTAAAGCTCCAGAACCAATAGCAGTATTCTCTGCTCCAGTTGAACACTGTACCAAAGCACCACTACCAAAAGCAGCATTATCTACTCCAGTGCAAGAACCACCAAGAGCATTATTACCCACTGCAGTGTTGTCACTTGATGTTGTGCATCCATCTAAAGCACCATATCCAACAGCAACGTTTCTTGCTCCAGTTGTGTTTGCAGCTAAGGCAGCATAACCAACAGCAGTATTACCACTGGCAGTTGTGTTTGCAAATAAGGCAGTTCTACCTACTGCTGTATTTGCAGCACCAGTTGTGTTTGTTTTTAATGCACTTTGTCCAATAGCAGTGTTGTTATCAGCAGTTGTATTGTTGTAGAGAGCTGTTCTTCCTACAGCAGTGTTCTGTGTTCCAGTAGTATTTTTCTCCATTGCTTCATTTCCAATGGCAACATTACTAGAACCTGTTGTACAATCTTTCATGGTTTGCCAACCAAGAGAAGTATTATAATCACCAGATTGATTATTCTTTTGAGAATTAACTCCAATTGCTATTGAATAATCTACACCAGTAGCAGTTGTTAAAGCATCATAACCAATAGCAATATTTTGTGTACCTGTTTCATTTGCTTCTAATGCATCTCTACCAATAGCAATATTAAAACTTGCAGTTGTTTGGTTATATGCAGCATTTTGCCCTATAGCAATATTATGTGCACCTGTTGTTAAGTCATGCAATGCCTGATAACCTATTGCAATTATATCGCCAGCAGTTGTAGCAGAAAAAGCAGCTCTTCTTCCAATAGCAATATTACTACTCATAGTGGTAGCTGAAGATAAAGCATATGCACCTATGGCAACTAAATTTGATCCTGTAGTACTAGCATCTAAAGCATATGCACCTATGGCAACATTTTGTGCTCCAGTGGTGTTTGCAAATAAAGCCTGGTAACCAACAGCAGTGCAATTTGCACCTGAATCACCACTACTTAAAGCTTCAGATCCTACCGCAGTATTATTATCTCCTGTAGTTATAGCATCACCAGCACGTTGACCAACAAAAGTATTAAAATCTCCTGTTGTTAAAGCTCCTCCAGCGTTCCAGCCTACACCAGTATTTTTATCTCCAGTAGAAACATTTTCTAAAGCTCTTTGTCCAACTGCTGTTGATTGAGTAGCAGTGGTACAACCCTCTAAAGCCGAGTGACCTACTGCTGTATTTGCACTACCTGTGGTATTAGCTGTTAAAGCACCAGTTCCAACAGCAGTATTTTGTGATGCAGTTGTATTGGCGTCTAAAGCACCTTTACCTACAGCAGTGTTTTCTGTACCAGTTGTGTTTGCTGTTAAAGCCTCATATCCCACAGCAGTATTATTACTTGCCGTTGTATTTTCTTCTAATGCTCTTACTCCTATCGCAATATTATTATTTCCAGTGGTATTTTCCTCCATTGCATCATGACCTATTGCAACATTATTTTCGGAAGTTGTTATATTTTCTCCAGCATTACTTCCTACACACACATTATTTTGCCCTGTAGTGCAATCAGTCAGAGCATTTGAACCAATAGCTGTATTACGACCTCCAGTTGTATTTGCATCTAAAGCATTATCACCAATTGCTATATTTTGTGAACCAGAGTTAGCTCCTTTACTAACAGTGATACCATTAATTGTTGAAGAAGAAACTATTGTGGTTGCTGTAATTGCTTGGAATGTTGAAATACCAGAAGCTACCTGTAATCCTGTTGTGTTTCCAAATATACTTAATCCTCTTGCTGTTACTATTCCAACTGAATCTACACTAGTTACATCTTCATATGTTAATGTTCCACCAATTGATATTGTGCCTGGTACTGTTAGATCACCATTTCTACTGATTGTTACCTGTGTAAATGTAGTAACACCAGCAGTAATATCATTCGCTAAAATCTGATGTGCACTACCAGCACTGTTAGGTAATATTAAAGTGTTATTTCCAGCTACAGATGGTGCATCAAGTCCAACAAATCCAGATGTAGATCCTTTTAATTTAAGTGCCATGTTTATCTACTAGTAAAGTTATTTATCATCACCAAGGAACACTGGTGTCCTCAACAGACTTGGTTTCCAATATGTTATTACAAATAGTATATTTGTGAGAGATGAATGGATCTGAATTAATCAACCATCCACTAACAATATCATTTGTTAATGAAGTAAAACTCACAATATTACTTGAGGTTAAACCAGTGGTATCTAATAAGGTGGATCCTGTTTTGCTTAAAACAACATTTGGAGTTGTTGATGTATCTGTTCCTGTCAATTCCCAGAATACTTTATAGACTACATCAGATAATCCATTAGGATTAGGATTTACTCCCTCAGTATTAGCAATTCCTACCCAAGGCGATGTTTTTGATAAACCTTTTACTGTTAAAGTAAAGTTTGTTGAATCAAAATTAGAAGGTTTTATGTATGCCATAATCTTAAATTGTAGTTTGATCACCTATTTTGTAGGCTCTCATATAGAGTGTTCCCTGACCATTAGAATCATTTAAATTCATTTGAGCAGCAGCTTGTAATCCATGTGTATGAGATCCTGTGGGTGAATAGTATCTAAATGTGAAGTACTTAGAAACACCTTGCTCTGTATGAGCACCTTGATATGGTACAAAGTTAGGTCCCATTGCACCAGCTGAACCAGGATTAGTTGTACCAGGACAAAATACAAATGAACCAAAAACTTCATAAGGTTGTCCAGAACCTTGATGATCCCATTTAAATGAAATTATATATGTGCTTTGTGCCTCTAATACATCTTGAGCTAAAACAACATTAAAAGAAGAAGAACTACTAAAGCCACTTGCAGTGCTGGTACTCACATTAGCATCAGCAGTGTTTTTAGAAATAAAACTAGTTTTAGATAATGATAATCCAGTTGAGGTAATACGCGTTGCCTCTACTAAAGAATCACCATTATTAGTATAGAATTTCAATTCCCCTGACATTGCACCGCCTGAGTTGGGAATATTATGTTCAATTCTACAACCTGTATTTCCACCTACTGATGCTGATTGTCCTACTCCAAAGTTAATCTTTGAACCAGTATTTTGTGTGTGCTGTGTACTGAATATATTTAATGATGGGTCAGTTCCATAATGTATATGGAAAGCAGCAGGAGGTGAAGCAGTTCCAAGGCCCATCTTACCATCTGATGTGATGCGAAGTCTTTCACCTTGAGCAGTGATAAATCTCATGTAATCACTACTATGATTATACTCAACTACACCTCTTTGAGCATTACCAGAATCTCCAAAATTAATACCACCAGAACCAGAAGTTCCTGACATAATATCAATAAAAGTATGATCACTATCTTCAATAAACAATGCTGAGTGTGCATATGCAGATGCTCCAGAATCAGCAACTTTCACATGAAGTTTTGCCAGTGGTGAAGTTTCATTTATACCAACTGAAGCAGCACTTCCATCAACATACATAACAGAAGTTCCTTTTCCATTGTATATGTTTACATCTCTAAAATAGGTTGTATCACCTGAGATGTTATTCATACGATTTATACGAATTGCACCAGTATGATCATCTCTTCCACTATTAATAATTTCTAATTGACCATTTTGTTTTTGATCTATAAAACTATTATCTGTTCCACTTGATTCACCAAGAGATAGATCACCATTAACATCTAATTTAAAGTTTGTTCTTGGAATTGCACTACCTATACCAATTTGACCACCTGATGTGATGCGAAGTCTTTCACTACCACCAGTTTCAACTGTAAATGTATCAGTAGAAGGGAATCTTATCTTCGTATCACCATCTGATGCATGAGAGGAAATGGTATCAGTAGCAACTACACCATTAGTAACATATAAATTTCTCCACTCAGAACTAGTTGTCCCAAGATCTCTATTTGTTCCAGTAGGACTAATATCTGAATCAACTTTACCTGTAACTGTAATTGTATCAGATGATGCATCACCAAGATTCATATCACCAGCAAAAGTAGATATACCAGTTACATTTAAAGTTCCATTAACATCAGCACCTGAATAGGTAGTGGTAAGACGTTCAACATTATTATGATATAGCTGAACACCCCCACCATTAATGAATTTTGCAAAATCAACACCACCCCCATCATTCCTTAATATAATACTTGAATTACTTTCAATATTTAAATTCCCAGTTCCACTATCCTCAATATAAGAGTGACTTCCATCGTGAAACAGTTGCAAATCCCCATTATCACCAGCAGCACCACCAATATGAAGTTTATCACTATCTAAGAGATGAACTTTATCAGCAAATGTAGATACACCAGCAACACTTAAATGTCTTGCTATTGTTAGATCACTACTAATATCTCCCTTTCCATTTAAGTCTAATTCTGTTGCAGTTACTATTCCTGTAAGATTGATTGAAGGTACATCTAACTGTCCAAATAACTTACCATTTAATACTAAATCACCATTAATTGTTTGAGTGGATGCCGCACCAACTATTGCATTCTGTACTGTAAATCTATCAAATATATGAAACTCTATTCTATCTTCTATATTTGCTGCATTGTTCAGTGTGACTGTTGATCCATCACCTGCTGTGAAGTCTTCTGAATTACTGAGTCTAACACCATTACGAAATACACTGATGTGATTAATGATGTATCCACCTTGAACCGTAAAAACAGTCTGTCCCTCTGTGGCAAGAACACTCACCATGCGAGACTCATTTTGTTTTCTTATTGGATTTCCTAATGGCATGAGACTTTCTAGTTATTTATTATGATGGTTTTGGGTATTTTGCTTTAACTGCTGCAACATGATCTTTCCATGTTGTAGTTCCATTTACTGCGTCCCAGTACTGCATATCTAATTGTTCTTGTACAGAAGCATAAATTGTATCTGTAGTACGAACACCTGGAAATTCAAGGTTTTGTTCTCCTGTTCTTTGTACTTGATATTTCTTTTTATCAAGTTCAACTCTTGCAGCATCTACATTATCTTGATCTACAGTAACCAAGTTATCTGATACATCATAACAACCTTCATCTTGATTTATTCTTACGACATTTGGATATGCTTTAAAAATTGCATATGCATCTGTCCAACTTGTAGCTGTAGCCATTACGCACTTACCTCCATTAAAGTCATGACAGAACAAGCTCTGTAATCATTATCACGCTTGTTCATATGTGATGCAGAAGTACAACTAAGTTGTAGTTTATATGTAGTAGCACTTGTTGTAGCAATTCCTGTATCTAATAGCATTGCACTTGGATAAGCAGGTCTACTTCCATCTTGTGTACCAGCAATAAAAGCATCAACTCCACCACTACCATTACCTACATCTAAAGTTGTACTACCTCTTTGAACTCTAAAACGCATTTCAGCTGCATTGTTTGGGCCTCCATTAAAACTGAAATGAATTAACACATGATTACTAGAATCAACAGGTGTAATTGAACAAGTTAAACCAGTATCAAAATAACTATTTGTTGTACTAAAATCTTGAGGAGTTTTAAAAATTGTTTGTTTTATTTGTATAATTCCACCCTGTGATCCACTAGGATTTCCAGCAGGTCCATGTAGTCCAGTTGTAAATATAGGCATTATGAAACCTCCGTAAGATTAAACTTAAATTTCTTACCACTACGATTATTTATTAAGAATAGATCGCTTTCACCCTCTTGAATTGTGTAGTCACCCCAAGTACTATCTACATCATTTGATGAACCCTTATTAGATAAGTTAAGGTCATTGGTGTAGATGTTTCTTATTCTGTAAGATGATGTTCCTAGGTCGTAGGTGTTATTAGCTTCTGGCATTAAATGACCACTATTACTTAATGACCATCTACCAGTATTATTTGTAAGGAAGATCATCCCATTGTTATGAGTAGTTCCTACATATAAATTACCTGTATTATATGCTTGTACATAACTATGTGTTCCGTTATGATACAGCCTTAGATCTGAGCCACCACCACAACGAACTTCGACTCCATCACCCATATACATATAAGAACCTGTTATTTCTACGCCATTAGAAAAGGTTTGCATCTTCTTATCGTTGTCATGGTAGAGCTCCACGCCTCCATCGTCATTGCAAACAATCATTTTTTCACTATTAGAACCATCTGTATCTAAATGTCTAATTTGTATTTCATTACAAGAATCAATAAACAAAGCAGAGGATGATGCGTTACCTCTTATAAAGTTTTCACCACCTGAATGATAAATTTGTAAATCAGCACTCGACCCAATATCTAATCTTGCACCATCTATTAACTTAATATGACTATTTCCATCATCCATTTGTAGTACGCCAAACACCTCCACGCCACCGCTAGTTGTCTCAAACTTTTTACTGTTCGAGTGGTATAAATCTACTCCAGCACCAAGAATTAAATTAGATCTAGCACTATTTCCTATATCTGTTCTAAATCTTACAGCACCTACTTGTGCATCAAAAAACTGAATAGAGTTCGAACCATCGTGATATATCGAAAAGTCTGATCCTGTTCCAAATACTGCTTTATCTGCATCAGCAAAGTCAATATCGTTACCGTTACTTTGTAAGTCACCGCCTAGCTGCGGTGATGTGTCAGAAACTAAATCAGTGTTAACTGTCTGGAATGTTGAATCTCCTCTCAAGAATGTAGAAGAACTAGCAGTTCCTGATCCTAGTCTTGCAGTAGGAACTGTGCCTGATGCAATATTTGATGCATTTAAATTAGTTAAACTTGCACCACTAATTGCTGGTAACGCACCAGTTAGATTACTTGCAGCAAGAGCACCACTAAATGTAGTTGCAGTTACAATACCAATAGAATCTACATTTCCACTAGATGATATTGTAATTCCAATACCAGTGGGTGCACCAATTTTAAAGTCACCACCAACTGTCATTTTTAGTTTTTCATTCCAAGTGATTGCACCATCAGCAGATCCTGCATCTGCACTCTGAACTTTCAGTTCTCCATTCTCTAATACTATTCTATTTGCTTCATCACCAGCAATATATTCCCATCTTGTGTTTACTGAGTCATAGTAAGCATTGTTTACCCACTCTGCTCTTGCACCAGCAGCAGGTGTTTGTCCTATCCATGCACCAGAACCAGCTTGCAATACACCAACATAGGTGCTTTCATGCCATGCTTCTCCTTCATATCCTACAGTGAATGCACCAAAGTTATTAAATCTCGCTTTCTCTGCGCTATTAACGCTAAATGCTAATACATTATCTGCAGGTGTTGAGATAGTTACACCTGTTCCAATTGAAACACCACCACCAACTATTACAAAGTTAGACTTGGTTGAGTTCCAAGTTATTGACTTATCTCCATCGCTTCCACCATAGATTACAATACCTGCACCATCTGCTGTAGTATTTGATGGTGATGAGGTTGATGCAATACCAACTGTCTTATCTTCTACATCTAAAATTTCTGTGTTGATTGTAGTAAATGTTCCATTAACTACTAAATCACTAGCAACTGTTAATGAACTTCCAATAGTTACCTTACCAGATACATCTAAGTCCTGACCTACACTAAAGTTTCTTCTTGCTGATTTAATATTACTTATATTGAGAGTTTCAAATGATACAAACTCTAATACATCACCATTTACTGGTGGAAATGATAAACCAAAATTAATTGTTGATCCATCAGATGCTGTATAATCTAATGTCTCTGTTTGTTTAATACCATTTAAATAGACATCAAGATACCCAACTTCATAACCCACAGTCATTGTGAAAGAAGTCTGAACTCCTGTGGTTACATGAGTTGTTTGTCTATTAACTATGGTACGTCCATCACCAGGATTACGACCAATGTATCCTTGTTGTGACATTAGCTAACTCCAGATAAGATTGCTAAATTAACATCTACTGCTGATTCAGTGTCACAGTAGACTGTAATTTGATCAAGTGCTTCTAATATTGTTTTACCAGCTTCACTTATAACAAATGAACTTCCATTTGGTATGGGTATGTCACTTGCTAGTTGAACAGATGAAACACCAATTGGTCCTGTTGCTGCACTTTGATCCACTACTTCAACATATACATTAATATCATTTTGTGTCAGATTAGAGAAAGTTCCACCAATCAGAATACTCTTTGTAGCAGCAGGAGAAGTATATGCAGTAGTAACTCCTAAGAATTTTACTATCTGACCTGTTGCTGCTGCAGTATTTGTAGATGATCTATCAACTAGTAATGAACTACTGTCAGTAATTGAATGTATCTTAGCACCAGAACGAAAGTGTTGATTAACAACTAAATCACCCACATTCAAATCTGCAGTATTAATACTAGTAATTGCAGAAGCACCAGCACCTATTGCAGCACCAGCATCTGTAGTTGACACAATACCTGCTGCTCTCACTATTTTATTTGTAAACGATTCAGCCATTTTTCTTTATAAGGTTTAGTTATTTATTAACCGCCAAGAGCGATCACAAGTCCAATTGAAGGAATAGATCCTCCATTTAATGATACAGCAACTGCAGTAGTTGCAGATCCAATTTGGAATCCATCAACAGCACTACATTTAAACACAGTTCCACCAGTTCCTACATGTATAGCATTCAAACTTGATATACCTGCTATTGTAGCACCTCCACCTACAACTAGTCCACTGGTTACAAATCCTACATTTAGCGTAGAAAGAGTTGAAATTCCAGTAACATGTAGATTCTGAGAGTGAATTACATCATCAACATTAATGTTTTGATTAAAGGCAGCTAGTCCATTAACATATAGATCGCCACCTGTAGTAGTAATACCACCTGAGGGAGCAAGTGTTGTAACACCAGCAACTCCATCTTTAGTTCCACCTTGGAATCCTAAAGTAGATGTTGTAATTCCTTGAACTACAGCACCTCCGCTGGTGGTCTCCACCTTCTTTGCATTATCAAAGAATATAGAAACACCTGCACCAACTGCTGCTGAGACATAAGTTTCAACACCAGTGAGACTTCTAATTTCTAATCTATCAGAATTAACATCAAGTATTCCTGTGCTGTTTTGGATATAAGAGTTTGTTCCACCGTGGAAGAATATTAAATCTCCAGTAGCACCTTCAGCACCACCAATTCTCAATCTATCATCATCTAATAGATGAACAGTGTTCTTAAATGTAGATATTCCAGTAACATTTACATTACCACTGACAGTAACACTGGTTGCACCAATACCATCAGCAGATACATTACTAAGTGAACTGTAACCAACAACAATACTGTTGCCAGTAACAATTGTGTTTGTGAATGTAGATAGTCCTACAAATGTAGAAATACCTGCAGTATACAGATTATATGTACTAACAAAACCAACATGAGTTGGTGATGTTCCTCTACCCTCTATTATAGATTCACTAGGACCATTTGTGTATCCTACTATCAAACTATTAACTTCTAATCTTCCTCCACCAGCTGATACATTAGGATCAGTGGCATTGGTAAAGATCTTAGCATCACCTTCAACATATAAGGTGGGATTAATAGTCGTACCTGTGCCAGGATTGGCATTCAGTATGTGAACAGGATATGTTGGCGCAGCAGTATTCAGTCCAATGTAGGCAGTTTCCTTTACATTAAGGACTGTTGCACCAGTACCAACATTCAGATCTCTCTGAGATGTTGTAATACCAGAAAATCTAGCATTCTGCGCAAAAATACCCTCACCAACTACGTCAAGAGTAGTGGTAGGGATAGTAGAACCTATACCAACTTTATCTAGGTCAGAAGAAGCAAAGATCAGATCTTCATTAACTTCTATACCATTTTTGACAACAAAATTTTTATTGACAGCCATAAGGTCTCCAGAGGTTCACTTTCCCCTCAATTATTATCTTTATTTATACTAAGTAACTACTTGAAAAGTAACTGATGAATTTGTTGTTGTGTTTCCACCCAATTCAGCATTGATAATGTCAAAAGTGTCATCAGTATAACCACTTCCTCCACCGCCACCATCACCAGAAACACCACCAGCTCCACCAGTTGCACCATTACCACCATTGCCTCCATCAGCAATTGCAAGACCTGATGTTTCACTGATTGAATAACCTGGTTTGAATCCTCTAGTCAGTAGAGAACTGTTAGATTCCTCTGTTCCATCAATATATCTGAATCTAATTTCACTAGTGCTGTTGTTTACACAAGCTGCAATACCTTGGTTGATCCAGTAGTCTCCCTTAGAACAGGATATGGTTGTGCCACCAAAGGGAATACCTGCAACTATATCAGTATCCTTCAGTGTAAAGTTAGAATTACTTAGAATGGATCCCCACTGTCCTGTCAAACCAAATCCACCTGGTCCTACTCTGATTCCACCTTGTCCTCCATTCTTTCCATCACCATTCTCACCAGCCATGTTGACTCCACCACCTGCTCCACCACCAGCAAAGATACCAGCATCTCCACCTTTTCCTACTGCTGCCATCAATACAGATCCTCTATACAATAGAATAGATGAATTGTTTGCTACTCCTAGCAGAGTATATTCAATATTTCTCTCAAGTCTAAAGTCTATAACACCTGTTCCACCTCCACCACCTGTGAAGTTAGCACTGTCAGCACCTTTGGCAGCTTTCAAAGTCATTCTCATTGTGTAGTTATCTTCAGGAGAATGGAATTGAATGATACCATAATCACTGCCAAATGTATCACTATCCAGTGTGAATGCTCCATTTGCACCAATGTCCTGTGTAGATGTTTTTATCAGATTACCACTCATAGTAAATGCTTCAAGTGCTACCAAGCTTCTTGGTGTAACTCCAGTGAAGTTAGTTCCTTTTGATTTTGCTGCTATTCTGAATCCTTCTGAGTCTACAAAAGCATTGAACTGAACTGTTGATACTCCTACAGTAATCTTCTTAATCTCAAGAGTTGTTGTGTTTGCACCAGAAGCATAGTTACCAGCAGAAACTAGCGCGTCTCTCCTACCCTCATCTACCACATTCTCGCCATCTACTGTCCACTGAAATGCTAATGCACCCTGATCAGGGTCAGAAGTTGTAGCACTTGAAGTAAAAGTAACAACTTCTCCTGTACCTACAGTAGCAGCAGTAGGTTCTGAAGTAACAGTAACTGTGGGTAGAACTTTTAATGCAGCAGTTGAAGTCTTGAGAGGACCATTCAATGCATTACCTACCCCTCTACCTGTTGTAGTATCATAAGTTCCTGAAGAGAAAGCAGATTCTAGATAATAACTTTTGCCATCATCATCTGGACTTGTAATGTTAGATATGGTTAATGTTGTTGTACCTGATCCTGATATATTGACTCCATCTGTTAATTTTGTACCATCTCCTGAATACCACTGATATATGAAAGATCCCTGAGAAGTAGAAACACCAGGAGCATTGGGTGTTCCTAGTGTTGCTGTAGATACTCCTATGAATGTGGCAATTCCAACAGTTCCAGCCACACCCACAAAACTTGTGACCCCTACTGCCTGAGTGATAACCTCAGTAGGATTCTCTGAAACTGCTATTGTAGGTCCATTCAAGTCAAGACGAGTTTGAGTAGACCTAAAGTTATGAAAGGCTACTGGACTCATAAGAAGTTCTGTCCTCCAACTACACCATAAAGTCTGTCTCCACCATCAAATGTCATGAAGGAGTAAATATCAACTGCATTTGCTGAAGCAGTGACTGTAGGAACAACACCACCTGGCCAATTGACTGGGATTGATGCACTACCTGCACTATTCTTAAAGTCATCTATGTCAACTGTTCTAGCAGTAGATCCTTGTAGAATCTTAATTGTGAATGATGTAGCCATGTCTGCCACAAAATTAGATATTCTAAATTCTACAATGTTCTCTGTAGTTGTCAATTGGAATGTCTGACCCTTAGATAGATCTATGTTGACCACTTGACCTGATGATACAAGAGTAACAGGTGCTTCATGATAACTCTTAAGTCTAGTATCTCCTTCTACATCCAGAGTTGCTCTTGGAGATGCAGTTGAAATACCAACCTTACCTGCTGATGTGATTCTGACTCTTTCAGAATTTCCATCTTTTGTTCTTACTATAAGATCATCAGCTACAGCACCTAATTCCATAATGTGAGTTGTGCTATTATCTTTAAATCCAATTAATGAAAGAGTATCAGTGCTTTCAAGTAATATAAGTGGATCAGAACCACTCTTAATATGAAGAGGAGATAATGCATTAGTTAAACCTATACCTAAGTTAGTTCCACTTACATTAATACCACCAGTGAACTCTGCCTGTCTGAGGAATTTAGAAGTATTGACTACAAATAGATCAGTTCCACCAACACCTACATTCTGATTGATACTACCATCTAGGTTTAGAGTAATGTTATCTCTACCTGCAGTGGTAGATCCAATACCTACAGTAGGACTGATTCCATTACCTTGAGCAGCTGGATGAACTGCACTACCAAAGGTAGCAAACAGACTATCAGTTGATAAGTTGAATAGTCCAGATCCATCACCTTGTAACTGATTAGCATATAATATTCCATCAACTCTTAATTTTGCTGAGTTTGCAGTGGTTCCAACACCAACTCCACCTGTGCCATCTATTGAGAAGAGTGAACTTGCAGATCCAACTCTAACAGTCTCAAATGGTTTAGCTGCTGTAGTTCCAATACCAACCTTATCAAAGTTACCTTCATTAATTAATGCACTAGCACTAATAGCACCAAACTGTGCCCAACTGTTATCAGAAGTAAACACAAATCCAGTTGTTCCACCAAGAGGTGGTTCATGGTTGAATACTATGTCACCTGGGTTACCTGCTATAGTTGGTGTTCCAGTTGCAATTGTAATCTTTCTAGCAACAGTAGCATCACCCTGTAGGAATATGCTATTTGCTTCAATACCCTCAGGTGAAGATGATGTTACCTTCTGTGAGAATGAAACAGGACCATCAAACTGTGATAGGATGTCACTGTTTGCACCACCCTCAACATTAAGTGATCTAGAAACAGTTGCTTCTAATGGTGTGATAATGTCAACACCTGAAGCAGAACCTGATGCAAATAAATCTTCACCAGTGATTGTAGGAACTGGTGTATCAAATACTTCTTCCTTACCTGTACTGGAGTCAATCTTCTTATTACCTATGAAGAAGTCTCCACTATCATTCATACCAGAGTAAACATTTTGACCAGCACCAGTGTTTAGTGACTGTGCTAATAGTTGCTCATCAAATGATGGTTGTGTCTCCTGTCTAGATGGTAATGCAGTAGAATAGTTACCAGGACCATATCCAACAAACTCAAATGTATGACCTGAGGTTCTTGTGCTTGATGGTTTTCTTAATTCAATTGGTTTAATATCAAGTTTTCTACATACACTTCCTAAGATATGAGCAGCAGACTGAGTTCCTAACAATCCTCTGAAGACCTTGAGTGGATTACCAGTGTTAGTGGTCTTAATCCTCATGATTTCATCATCTACTCTTAGGTAGTCTCCTATTCTCCAATCCTTAGTTGCAATACCTGATACGTTTAGATCCTCTGTTGATGCATTCATAGCAGATCCTAGAGTATCTGTGATACCACCATAGACATTCTGCTGTCTTCCACCATAGTTCTCATCATAAAGTGCTACGTTTCCACCCTGTGCAGATAAACCTGCTGAGTATCCACGAACTGTGACACCTAATCCAATACCAGTTGATGGTGTAAGAGTTGTAATACCTGTGTTTA
>Ga0209359_10000093_pt1 | contig 18690 bp, 18 predicted proteins | sample MarorgKNORR_S2LV_FD_188224 | JGI IMG/M metagenome (GOLD analysis project Ga0209359, IMG submission 188224) | Marine microbial communities from the Southern Atlantic Ocean, analyzing organic carbon cycling - Surface_A/KNORR_S2/LV (SPAdes) (version 2) | ecosystem: Environmental > Aquatic > Marine... | reverse complement strand
CTCTAACCCTCAGAGAGACACAAAACAGACTTCAAAACACAAACTTTGAAGCACTACCAAAACCCCGAAAAAATAAGGGGGTTCGGGGACAACTGTTAGAAATTGCTTTGGGTATCCCAAACAGTTCTAAATTAACAGATTTGGTAGATGGAGAGTTAAAGTCCTATACTAAAGGGGAATCGGTTGCTGTTACTCAACTTAGACACACATTACCCGAAATTTTTAACAACACCCCTTTCAATAAGTCTAAGTTAGGTATCAAAATTTCCCGCACTTTATATGTTGCATTTGATAGAAACAACAAATTTCTAGGAACTGCAACACATACAGAAACAAACAAACTTATTGAATCTGATTATAACGACATTTGCGAGTTCGTCAGAAATGCAAAAACCTTACACACATTTACAGGTAGAAACGGAATTTTGCAGATAAGGACAAAAGATTCAAAAGATAGAAACGGAAACTACCACCCGATTAAATGGGAAGGGAAAGAAATCTCAAATAAGGGATATGCGTTCTATCTAACAGGGAGATATGCAAAAGGTATCGTATGATACCAAACTACTCCCACCAGGATCGCCTGTAAGGTGCCTGTAAAAAGTCCCGAAGGTGTTTATACCTTCATTTTTTTGCTTATTTTTATAAAAAAAATAAAGCTCCCCCAGTGTCGAACTTTTTCGTTTTCGGTGATACATCCCACCTCTTTTGCTTATATACTTATTATAATGCATGGGAACATGGATTCAAGCTTGAATGTACCAGTTTAATAAGTGGCACATAGCTGGTTGCATTGTCATGTACATGGGAATATATTAAGTACATAAGTTTTTAACCCCCTTAAAACAAATGCAAACCTTAATCGCAAATCCAGTTAAACAATACGTTTACATCATTCAAACAGGAAGAAAGAACGGAGACGTATCCGTCAGAATTGGAAAGTCAAAAGACGTAGAGCGAAGAAGAAAGGAAATCGGAATGTATTGCCCTAATGCTAAAATACTCCAATCATTCCACGTTGCCAACGACAACCTAAACGCAGGTAGAGTTGAAAAGCAAATCCAAAGAATGTTTCCTACACAGAGACTAGGGGGAGACAATTTTAAATTTAACTCAATATTTTTGGCAAACGTAGTAGTTCCACAAATCCAAGAGTTGGTAAGAGGTCTAAACATACAGGAAATTCCAGCCGCATCTGAAAAGGTTGCAACTCACGAAATGAGCAAAGATGAGTATATGGCACTTAAAATTCAATTATTGAAGTTGAATAACAAAATGTCAAAGGGTCAGGAATTAGAGTTTTTTGAACAGAGACTCAGAAAGCAAATTGTAGACAGATTGGCAGAGGAGGCAAACAGAGAAAAAGCACTTGCTAAACTTAAGTTTCTTAAGAAACAGCAAAAGGTTAAGGCATACAAAGAGAGAAAGGCAAAGGAGCAGAGAGCATTTCATTACTTAGCATACATTATGAGATAATCACAAAATGTTAAGTCTTTATAAAGAAGGGGATAACACCCCTTTTTTATGCTAATATTATAGTAACCCCAAAAGAATTATGTTTATCATCACTGGTAAAAAATTTACAACTCTTGGAAATCAAATCTTTGAGTTTATGTCTGGATTATATCCAAACCTAACGGAAGTGGATATTGAAGTTATTCCAACGGATTTAACAGAGGATAACGTCTTTGGTTGGACATTAGAAAACAACGACCAAAATGAAATTGAAATCCACAATGAATTATCACAAAAGGATTTTATTACAACCCTTATACACGAATTAATCCACGTTGACCAAAACGTAAGAGGGTTGAGAGATGATACAGAAAGAGAGGAGGAGGCATATTCATTAGAGCATACATTAACAAATCAATTCTTAAATAAATGTTAAGTCTACTGGATATCCTCTTTCCTGATGCTACAATGAAGTTAGTTAAAGCATTTACCCCTATGAACTTTACACAACCAAAACTCAACCTTTCAGACATTAAGCAATCCTACAACGGGTGGGCAGATTGGACAACTTGGAACGTTGCCCTATGGATAAACAATGATGAAGGTTTTTACAGTATAGCAAAGGACTGCAAAAACTATGCAGATTTCCTTTATGAAATGCAAGCAATGATAGGGTCATTCGCAACCCCTGATGGAGCAGACTGGGGAGAAGCAAACATTGACGAATTAAACGAAGTTATTTTTGATTGTAACTAATTGTTTCAATTCACACACAGGGGGATTTATTCCCCCAATTATCCTTTATAATAGAAGTAGTTAAACAAACCTCTTATGTTCAACGACAAATTACAACCAATTTACGAAGGAAAAGTCCTAGTAAATCAATCAGCAATGGACAACCCAATAGTCCAATCAGCATTGGCAGAAATGTCAAAGAGAAACTTTGAACCCCAAAGAATCAACAACTATGGGATTTGGTACATCTCAGATAGACACTAATTATGTTTAATTCAATGACTCAACCAATGTACATCAAAGGCGATATTATGTTAATCGCCAAATATAACAAATTTGACCAAAGTGTTGAAATTGGCGACTTAAACAACCCCTCTGATGGGTGGGTTGACTACGACCCTACACAGGGGGCAAGTAGCGATGAATTAACAGAAATCTGTAATTCATTATATGATAGATGCCTACTTGCTGAATTAGGTGTTGACGGATTCAAACCCGCAAGCGAACAACACTTAACAAAGATTTAATATTTGAGGGGAAAAAACTATTGACTTTTTCCCCTTTTTCCTTTATTATTATAGTATAAGTTTCATTCACCCCTTATGACAAAAACTCAAAGACTAATCAACAGAATCCAAGAAAAGGAATCTTTCTACGACGTAGCATATGTATGCGAAGATTTTGAAACATTTGAAATCGAAGTTGCAGAATGGGGAGTTGACCACATCGCAGGAGTTGATTTTGATGACCCCGAATTAGACAGAGAGCAATTAGATGCTTTCTTTGGTTCATTCGGTTGTACACCTGACAACCCACACCCCTGCTCAAAGTACGCATTACCCAAGGTCTACGGGTAATGCAGTCTTTTATTGTAGAAAAAATAGAGTTCGACTTCACGGACTCTTTCGGCACTATGACCGAACAAGAGCAGGAGTTCATCACGGACAACACTTTAGGAGTCTGGCACGTTACCGAAGAAGATGAACTGGTTGACTTTATAACCGACTCTGTGGGGTGGTGCGTTAAGTCAATAAAATACTGTAAGAATCGACCCCACCCGTTAACTTCTTATATGTAACGTATTGTTTCAGTTCCCTGATGTTCGTGATACAAACAGTATTCTATTCGTTATAATAAGTATATAAATTACATTCACTTTTTAATTATGTTCACATTTACAACTACCGCTTACAACTCTCAAGGCGAAGCACTTGAAACAGAAACTCAGACAGACAGTTGGTCTGCTACAGAAATCTGTTTAACACTCTCTGAGCAATTCGGATACGCTGAGACTTTAGACGCTTGGGGTAAGCACTGCGGTGAGTATGGCGACAGACCTGTCGCACTCGGTCAGAGGGTCTACTAACCCCCTGCCCTATTCGTTCGTGGCGAACAGTTATGGGGGGTTCCCGCCCCCCGTTATAAAATCGCAAGGTACCATTAAGCTATAAACGACCCAATTCGACCTGTAAATATAAAACGCACTTAGTTTACGCAGGGGGTACAGATTTTTTTTCGTGTGTAAAAATGAGCACACAGGATTTGCAAAAAATACCTATGTACTATATACTGGAAGAAGTGAACATCATACATGAAACACGATTCTGAATCTCAAATCCAACCCATCACAACAGACACTATCACAGGAGAGTACAAGTTAACAATCCCAGAGTGGATGATGAATGAATACGGTTGGTACGAGGGAATGAATCTTGAATGGTTTATTGACAATGGTGGCATCCACATACTCGAAGAGGAAGAATGAAAACTTACCACATCTATCTGGAAGATCATAAGTGTTTGTTTAAAAATTTGAATGAAGAAGAATTTAAAATAATATGGAATAAGTTATATACATCTTATTGGAAGGATGAGATAACCTACGAAGAGATTACGGAAGTCCCTACTGATAAAGAATTTGAACACTCCTATTGACAATATAGATAAATTGCATTAAAATAAAAGTGTAATTACAACATATTATGGCGAAAGGATTTACAGTCAAAGCAAAGAACCCAAAACCAAAGAAGGCAGCAGCCGCACCACAATATGATTATGCAAAAGCAAAAGAAATGATTAAAGGTAAGACAGTTGTATTCTGTCTACCTGGTCGAGGAGTCTCTTATACATTTCTGAAGTCTTTTGTATCATTATGTTTTGATTTGGTTCAATCAGGAGCAAGTATACAAATCAGTCAAGATTATTCATCAATGGTAAATTTTGCCCGATGTAAGTGTCTTGGTGCAAACGTTCTTCGAGGACCTGACCAGTTACCTTGGGATGGTAAACTCAATTATGATTATCAGTTATGGATTGATAGTGATATTGTATTCAGTGTTGAGAAGTTCTATCAGATACTTCTAATGGAGAAAGATATTGCAGCAGGTTGGTATTGTACCGAAGATGGAAAGACAACATCAGTTGCACACTGGTTAGAAGAAGATGATTTCCGCACAAACGGAGGTGTGATGAATCATGAAACGATTGAAAGTATAAGTAAGAGAAAGAAACCATTTACAGTTGACTATACTGGTTTCGGTTGGTTATTAATAAAGAAAGGTGTCTTTGAACATAAAGATATGCCTTATCCTTGGTTTGCTCCAAAGATGCAGGTATTTGAATCTGGAGAAGTTCAAGATATGTGCGGTGAAGATGTATCATTCTGCCTCGATGCAAAAGAAGCAGGATTTGAAATCTGGTGTGACCCACAGGTGAGAGTTGGACACGAAAAGACAAGGGTGATATGATGGTAGGACTTGCAATTCTGCTGATTATCTTTATACTATTCTTGTTTATTCAGTATTACAATCCACATCGGTAAAATGGGTAATTACGGATTTACAATTATAATATGGATCGCAATCGGACTTTTTGTATTCAACAAATGGGAAAACCGCAAAAAGAAAAGAAAGTAGGAGACCGTTATAACGTCCTCCGAAAAGGCAAGGTTATCTTCTGGAATGTATCAGAGTCAGAACTCTTTGACATTATGGAAGACCTTGCAATCGAGTCCTATTACAATAAGACTCTCACATCAAGTGATGTAACTTATGAACCTTATATTGAAGAACCTTTAAATGGCTAGAAAAACAGGAATGATGGGCAGTGCTTATGTAACTGAGACGAGACCCAAAAAAACTCGTCAAGGGCGGGGAAAACACTCGAAATATGCAGCGACCTCCCGTAACTCGGCTCGTAAAAGATACAGAGGGCAGGGTCGTTAATGTATTGTCGCATTCGACTTCAAGACACAAACTATCAGGAATACCATAACTATCGTATTCTTGGTAGTTCTTCTTTTGAAAGGTGCTTAGAGATATACAAAGACTATATCCGCTATAAGAAGTTTGAAGATACTGTGCCGATATTTCGTGAGGAGTTTGAAATACCGCATTCGGATATTATTGGGTACTATGACGAAAATGAATTAGTTGCCTTTACGATTGCATATAAATTTAAGAGTGTGAATAGTGTGTGGGCAGATCAGTTTGCTTGGAATTATAAAAATAAAAAGTTAAGTTTAGGTCACGTTGCAAATAAAAACGAGATTGCATTATATAAAAGATTAGGTTATGATTACTATTATCTGGGAGAATCCTCAGATTATAAATCAAAATTACAAGGATACGAGATTTCTAATTTCTTTGACGAATGGCAAAATTAATCGCTAATTTACCGACTAAAAAGGTATTTGTACGAAAAGAGTATTTGACGGACTTTCAATCGGGTCACGGAGAGTTTGTAGAGGGTCTATGGGTGTGTGCAAAGTCAATTCAAGGTCGTGCTTTCTATTTTGAGACGTATTTACCCGAATATGGAGCAATGTATGATAAATTACCCATCTCTGCTTTTGTCTCAAGACCAAAAACACCCGATCCTGACCTTGATTTGGTCAATTTACAGTTTTGGAACTGTATGGACTATGATTTTACGGTTATTCAGAAGCAATTTGTTGCTCCAATGGAGTGGGAAGTGCGTACAAGACACTTCGGAAGTCTTAAAGGGCAGTATATTTGTACTTTAGACAACTATCATGGTGATTCAGACCAAGTTGATACTGCAACAAGTGAGATGCCTGATGAACATAAGTCATTTAACCTTGTTGAACTGCGTAATGGGCAGTATTGCCTCTATCCGAACAACCGATGTCGCATCTTTGACACCTCTATGACACCTCAAGATGTTAAAATACCTGATTTTAAGGTATCAACACGTATTTTTGAGGTTGAGAATGATGTCAACTGGGGTCGTTTAGGTGATTGTGACGATTATTTCTGGACAACACCCGATGAACGACAAGAAGAGTAAGTACATACTACGTTGGATACAAGAAATATCTAAAATTCGACCAGAATTAGGTAATTTTGCAGTATGTCCTTATGCGTCAAGTGCTAATTTTAATATTCAAGAGCAAAAATTGAGTCAAATTATGCCAAACACTGATTTTGACGTTATAATAAACATAGTCGAAGACGATATTGACGCAAATTCTTTGTATGATGCAGTAGATGACTATAATCGGAACTATCCTGACTTTAAATTCATCGCAGATCACGGAAAAACCAATACATACATACAAGGAATACAGACAAATAACGGAAAATACAACTTAGTATTGTGTCAATCACAAAATGAGTTGACCGAAGCAAGAGAAAAACTTGCAAAAACCAATTATTACGATTATTGGGACAAAAATTACCTTGAAGAGGTACTTGAAGATGACTACAGAATCATTGATGATGAAAAAACACGTTAAAAACGCTCATATGGGCACTCATTTACTAATTGAAGTGTATAATGTACCTTTTGATAAGTTAAATGACAAGAAAAAAATAGAACAAGTATGCGAAAATGCTTGTAAAACAGAGGGTTTGAAGATTCTTAACACTTACACTCATCAATTTGACCCTTATGGGGTGAGTTGTACTGTTTCACTTGCAGAAAGTCATCTATGTTGTCACACTTGGCCAGAAAAACAGTGTGTTGCAATTGATATTTTTACTTGTGGAGTGAAAAATCCACGTTGTGTTGGTTGGTGGATACTTAAATATTTTGATAGTGATGATTATGTGATGAATGATTATGCAAGATAGGGTATAAATAAAACTAAAAGTACTAATAATGGCGACTGTACGTAATTCAAGAGCATTTAAGGATATAAGTCTGTCTTTTTCACCACATCCAGTGACAAAAGATCTTCCTGTGCTTATAAATGAGCGAGCAGTTGTAAGATCGGTGAGAAATTTGGTAGAAACTATTCCGACTGAAAGATTTTTTAACTCTTTAATTGGAACAGATATACGTGGATCATTATTTGAGTCCTATTCTCGTGAAACTCTTGTTACTATAGAGGATCAAATCAGAGATACGATAGGAAATTTTGAACCAAGAGTAAATAATTTGAAAATTGAGGCAAGTTCTCAACCTGATGACAATACTTTCAGTGTGAAATTATTTTTTGATATCGTTGGATTAAATGTACCAACTCAAGCGTTTACATTTTTATTAGAATCAACAAGATAATATGCCCTTTACACAGTTTACAAATTTAGACTTTGATGACATCAAAGCACAAATAAAAGATTTTCTTCGTTCAAATTCAAATTTTAGTGGATTTGATTTTGAGGGTTCTAACTTTTCAGTTATAATTGACACTTTAGCATACAACACATATATTAACGCATTTAATGCAAACTTAGTTGCAAATGAATCATTTTTAGATTCTGCAACCATAAGGGAGAATGTAGTATCACTTGCAAGAAATATTGGTTATGTACCCCGTTCAAAAACCGCTGCAACAGCAACAATTAATATTGGTGATATAAATGTTGGAACAACTAACGATAGCACTACAAAGTTCCTAAAACTGCGTTCAGGATTAATTTGTGTAGGAAGTGCTGAGAATACCACATATCGTTTTTCAATACCTGATACTATTACTTCATCAAGAGTCAGGGATATTGGTGGAACATCATTTGCTCAGTTTGATGATCCAATCACAGTTTATGAGGGAACATACTTATCAAGAGTTTTTGTTACTGATAATTCTAAAGATCAAAGATTTATAATTGATAGTCCAAATATTGATAGCTCAACTATTAGAGTTTATGTACAGGGAATTGGTGATGTTGGACTTGGTAGAAAATATAATATGGTTGATAATATTTTAAATGTTGATAAAAACTCAGAAATATTCTTGACTCAAGAGGTACAGGATGAAAAATATGAAATATTATTTGGTGATGGTTTATTTGGTCGTAAATTGGAAAATAACTCAGTGATTACAGTAACTTATATTGTAACTGAAGGTGAAACTGGTAATGGACCATCTAATTTTAATTTTCAAGGTTCATTTACTAAGAGTGATGGAACTTTCTTTACACCATCTGATAGTATCTCAGTCACCACTCTCACAAACGCTTCTAATGGTGCTGAAGTTGAAGATGTGTCGTCTATTAAATATTTTGCACCAAGACTTTATTCAGCACAATATAGAGCAGTTACACCAAGAGATTATGAAGCAATAATAGGAACAATATTTCCTCAAACAGAGTCTGTTGCTGTTGTTGGTGGAGAAGAATTAGATCCACCACAATTCGGTAAAGTTCAAATTAGTATTAAACCTAAAAATGGTACTTTTGTATCAGATTTTGATAAATCTCAAATTAAAAACAAATTAAAAAATTACGCTATCGCTGGTATAAATTCTGAAATAGTTGATTTAAAAATACTATATGTGGAAATAGATACCACTGCTTATTATAATTCATCACAAATTGCATCATCATCTAATTTAAGAAGTTCAATTATATCTGCATTAAACTCATATGCATCTAATGTTGAATTAAATAAATTTGGTGGTAGATTTAAATATAGTAAAGTTAGTACACTTATAGATCGTATTGATAATGGAATTACGTCTAATATAACCAAAGTTATTATAAGAAGAGATTTAAAAGCATTATTAAATCAATTTGCACAATATGAACTTTGTTTTGGTAATAAATTTAATATTAATCCTGCAGGATATAATGTAAAGAGCACTGGATTTACAATCAATGGTTTTAATGATACTGCGTATATCACTGACGTTCCAAATAAAAACTCTGCTGGCAATTTAGATGGTAGTAATATGGGAACACTCAGTGTAGTTACTAAAAATAATAGAGGTGAACAGAGAGTTGTTGTTAAAGATGCAGGAGTTGTTGACTATAAAAAAGGTGAAGTTATTCTAAACACAATTAATATAACATCAACTGTAAGTGAAAATAACATAATTGAAGTACAAGCATTCCCAGAATCAAATGATGTTGTTGGATTAAAAGATTTATATCTCAGTTTTGATGTATCAAAGAGTACAATAAATACTATTAAGGATGTAATCGCTTCAGGTGAAGATGTTTCAGGAGTTGTGTTTACCAGAGATTACTACACATCAAGTTACTCTAATGGAGATTTAGAGAGGAAATAATTTATGTCAAAAATTGACAAAAGAATACAAGTCAATACAATTATTGAAAATCAGTTACCTGAATTTTTAGTATCTGATTTTCCCAATGCAACTGAGTTTTTTAAACAATATTTTATTTCTCAAGAGTTTCAAGGTGGTCCTACTGATTTAATTAGTAATCTTGATCAGTATTTAAAAGTAGATAATTTGGTTCCTGAAGTAGTTGTCGGAGTTACAACGATTTCTGCAGGAATATCAACTAGTGATACAACTATAACTGTACCTAGTACAAAGGGTTTTCCATCTGAGTATGGATTACTTAAGATAGATGATGAAATTATATCTTATACTGGAATAACTTCAACAACCTTTACAGGATGTATTCGTGGTTTTAGTGGTATCACTGGGTATAATGTTGGTGTTTCTTCTTCTTTACTTGAAATTAATCGTGAAAGTTTAAAGTTTAACGAAACAACAGCAACGTCTCATATATCAGGTTCTTCATTAACAAACTTATCAGTATTATTCATTCAGGAATTCTTCAAAAAAATGAAGAAAACCTTTTTACCTGGATTAGAAAATAATGATTTTGCAGATAATTTAGATGTTGGTAACTTTGTAAAATTTGCTCGTTCTTTTTATCAATCAAAAGGTATTGAAGAATCAGTAAGAATTTTATTTAAAGTATTATATGGAGTAGAATCAAGAGTATTAGATTTAGAAGGTAATTTAATTAAACCATCTGACGCTGAATTTATACGTCGTGAAGTTGTTGTAGCAGATTTAATTACACCAACTGGAGAACCACAGAACTTAACAGGTCAAACAATATTCAAATCAACTGATACAGCAACTAATGCATCAGTATCAGAAGTTGAAATAATCAAAAGAGATGGAAGAAATTATTATAAAATTGCATTATTTGTTGGATTTAGTGATCGTGACCTGATTGAAGGTGTATTTACTGTTCCTGGTAATACAAGAATACTAGACCAAGTATCTGCTGGTTCTTCAATTATCAATGTAGATTCAACTGTAGGGTTTGGTACCACTGGAACTGTTATTAGTGGTGCAAACTCTTCAATTAACTATACATCAAAATCAATAAATCAGTTCTTTGGGTGTAGTGGAGTGGGTGTTGGTTTAGGAACTGCAGATAATATTAGAGCAGATGAAACAATTTTTGGATATGAGAATGGTGATTTATCAAAGAGAATTGATTTAAGAATTACAGGTGTATTATCTGAGTTGATTCCAATTACTGATATAAGTTTGATTAATGAAGGTGAAAACTTCTTTGTTAAAAATATTGGTGAAAAAATTGAAAATGATAATAAAAATTATAAACAGATATTTGCTAATTCTTGGATCTATAATACAAGTTCAAGATTTCAAGTTGATATACCAGTTGGTGGTTCAACTTTCACCTTAAAAACTCCAATTGATAAATCATCTCTTAAAGTTGGTGATAGATTTGATATCTTAAAAAGAAATCAACAGGTTATTGCTGGTAGTGGTACAGTTGCTAGTATCAATACTGGATTAAATCAGATAACAGTATCAAACATTGCTGGATTTACTCAAGATGCAAATCAATTATATGACATTCGTAGAAAAGTTGAAAAGGCATCAAGTTCTGGTGTAACTCTCGCTCAAGGTAATGATAGTATTATTGCAGATACTTTGAGTGTTTACACTGATGGAAATGCTGACGGTTATGTTGCGTCTAACTCTTTACCAAGTTATGATATAACAACTGATATTGTAGAAGAAACACTTACAGGAGGAACTGCTGCTGGACTAGATGGTTTTAATCCTTTGAATGATCGATATAGTTTTATTAACTTTAATATTGGTAGAAATATAAAATTTATTCAAGGTGATGCTGTTACTTATCTACCAGAGGGTGAAGTACTAGTTGGATTGGATACAGGCAGAACATATTTTGTAGATCCTGTTATACCTCAACCAGGTCAAGATATTACAAAAATTAGAATATTTAATTCTTTGGCACAAATTGGTTCTGCAAGCACTGTCCAAGTTGGTCCTACTACATCTACAAGTGATGTTCATAGATTTGTATTAGAAAAGCATAAAAGCAGAACATTAGATGCAGATAAGATATTAAGAAAGATTCCTCTATCTCAAAACTTATTTGTTAGTTCAAATCAAGATATACCTACTAATGATATTGGTATCTTAATAAATGGTGTTCAAATTCGTTCACCTATTTCAGATAATCAGATATATTATGGTCCTTTAGAATCTATTGATTTGTTAAATGGTGGAAGTGGATATGATGTTGTTAATCCTCCAATAGTTGGTATTGAAACAAGCACTGGAGTAGGTGCTGCTGTTGAACCAATAATTCAGGGTACAGTCAAAGAAGTGTTCGTTGACCCTCAAGAATTTGACATTGATTCAGTTACAAGTATTTCACTTACTGGTGGTAATGGAACTGGTTGTTTATTACAACCAATATTAGGAACTCGAAATAGAGAATTACAGTTTGATAGTAGAGATGTATTCTTTAATGGTGGTGTAGACATTGTAAATGAAACTATAACTTTTAAAACAGTTCATAGTTTAGATGATGGACAATTAATTTATTATGGTTCAAATGGTAATGCTCCAATTGGTATTGGAACTGCTTATGATCCTGCAAATATAGTTGCTGGTACTTTATCCGATGGTGCTCCGTATTTTGTAAGAATAGTTAATCCATCTACAGTTAGAATATTCAATAGTAAAAATGATGCATTATTTGGAACTGCAGGTATAAACACTGTAGGATTATCAACTGATACAGCAGCAAGTGGTATTCATAAATTTAGAACAGAAAGTAGAAATACTTTAGTTGCAGTTAAAGTTTTAGAAGAAGGTTCTGGATATACACATCGTAAATTAAGAGTTAAACCGACTGGTATATCAACATCTTTGAATGTTGTTACATTTAAAAATCACGGATTTAATAGTGGTGAGATAATAGAATACTCTGCAGAAACAACTCCAATACAAGGATTAAGCACAACATCATCATATTATATTAAAAAATTAACTAACGATACATTCCAACTAGCAGATGCTGGTGTAGGTGGAACTTCAATAGTTAATTACAATAGAGGTAAATACGCTGACTTTACATCTTCAGGTGAAGGATTTCAAATATTTAATTATCCTCAAATAAAAGTCAATGTTGATGTATCTTATGGATCAACTATTACAGGAGATATTACAATCACTCCTGTTGTAACAGGTGAATTAATTGGTGGATATCTATATGAACAGGGAACAAACTATGGTTCTACAACTCTCGATAAAGAAGTCATACCTAAAGTTACAATTGAGAATGGTAAATATGCAGAATTTAAACCAATTATAGTAAATGGTAAAATTACTGATGTAGCAGTTGTAAACAGAGGTAGAGAATATTATTCTGCTCCTGAAGTTAGAGTAATATCAACAGGAACTGGAGCAGGTGCTGTTGTACGTCCAGTCATCGAAAATGGTCAAGTAATAGATGCAATTGTCACTAATACTGGTATTGGATATAGTAGCGTTGCAACAGAGGTTAGAGCGTTTTCTAGAGGTAATAATGGTTCATATGCTGCTAGAGTTAGAAGTTTAACATTAAACAATACGCATAGATTTGGTGATTCATTCTTATCTACAAAAGAAGATGGTTTAAGATTTAGTATATTAGGATACTCTCAAGATATTGCAAATAATTTTGAGAATACATTTACTGTTACTGGCAGTGGTGAATTTAATCAAATCATAGGTCATTCTCCAATTGTTGGATGGGCATATGACGGTAATCCAATATACGGTCCATTTGGATATTCAGATCCTGCTAATATTAACTCAAATTTAAAAATTATTACACCGTCATATGTAACTGATATTAATAGAGTTACAAATCGACCACCAGGTTATTCAGCAGGATTTTTTGTAGAAGATCACGTATATAACGGAACAGGTGATTTAGATATTCATAATGGAAGATTTGGAAAAACACCAGAATTTCCAAACGGAGTTTATGCATACTTCTCTACTGTCGGTTTAGGAACTGGTACAAACAAATTAGAAGGACAGTATCCATATTTCATTGGTAATACCTATCGTTCACCTTTAATTGCTGAAAATCAAATATTAAATCAAGATTTTGATTTTAATAATTCAGGATTAAGAAGAAATACTTTACCATATAATGTAGATGAAAAGTCTGCTGGAAATGATTTTGTAATTGAATCTTATGAACAAATAAGACAAATTTCAAAAATAGAGGCTGTAACCGAAGGTGGTGTTGACGCAATAACTATACTCAACGGTGGTGACGGTTATAAAGTTGGTGATCTTACAAATTTTGATGATACTGGTACAAATGGTTCAGGATTCCGTGCTGAAGTTGATGAAATAGTTGGTATTGGAATTTCTAGTATTAATACAACTCTCACAAGTTTTGAAAATGCAGTGTTTGAATGGAAAAGTGGAACTGAAGTTGTAGCAAATTATTTACCATTTATAGAATTAAACGATAAAGATGCAGTTTCTATATCTGGATTGAGTAGTTCAATCGTCAATTTGACTGACTCATTTAATATTGGTGTAACAACTAATCGAATTGGACTTGCAAAGACCATGACTATTGGTTCTGCTGGTGGTTTGATTCAAGATATATTTGTTACACAAATTCCAAATTCAGTTTCTATTGGTGGATCATTAAGAGTTGGTTCAGGTAATGTAAGCAATGCTAGTGATATTGAATTATTAAGAGTTTTAAATGTATATCCATTAAGAAAAGTAATCAGGGTACAAAGACATACTGGTATTGCACATACCCTTGGATCAAATATTGATGTATTAAATAATCAAATTAGTATTCCAGTTCAAACAAAGAAATTTGATTCTGAAACAAATGATATTATATACTTCAATGCTCCTCAATCTGTTGGAGTTGGAACCACATCTGGTGGTGCTATAAGTGTTGATAGATTTGTAGGAGAGATTGTAGAGAGGACATCTATACCTACTAGAGCAATTCATATACCAAATCATCCATTTAAAACAGGTCAAAAACTAACATTAAACAAAAGAAATGGTGCAAATCGTTTTGATGTTGGTCGCACACCTTTAGTCACTGAATTTAAACTCCCATTTATTGGTGCTAATTCGACTGAAGTGTATGTAATTGATAAAGGTGAGGATAATATTGGTTTAGTTACTACTAGAGTTGGTATTGGTAGTACAAGTGAAGGATTATACTTCTATAGTAAAGGTTCATTAACTGGTATTTCTTCAGGACTATACTTCTTCCAGAGTAGTAAAGAACAAGTAACAGGTAATATTGATAAAATTATTACTACAGTATCAACAAATGTAGCAGCAGCAAATACTACAACACATAATCTTGTTGAAGGAGATACTATTAAACTGAATGTAGTGCCTAATCTTAATGTCGGAATTGGTAATACAACACCTGTATCTGTAAATTATAACGAGGCATTTGAAAAATTACTTATTAATCCAATATTATTCACTGCTTCTGATGTAGAAACAAATCAAATAGACTTGGTAGATCATGGATTTGAAACTGGTGATAAGGTATTTTATGATGGTGGTGCAACTGGGTTAAGCACAGGCACATATTTTGTTAACAAAGTAAGTAGTAGAAGATTCCAACTTGCTGAAACAATTTTAGATATTAATTCAAATCCAGTTAGAACTGTAAATATTACCGCAAATACTGGTGGAGATAATCAATCTATCGCACCAATAAATCCAAGAATTGATGTAGTTAAAAATTCTAAATTAAACTTTGGTTTAACAAGTTCCACTTTATTAAACTTTGATTTTAAATTATTCTATGATAAAGAACTTACAAATGAATATTTAAGTTCACAAGATTCAAGCACTTTTAATGTTGGTGTTGGTGGAACAATTGGTATAGGAACAAATAATACTGATCCTATAGGTGCTGCTTTAACTGTGCAATATTCTGCATCTTCACCAGGTAGATTATATTATGGGTTAACTAAAGGTGGTTTTATAAGCACTGCTGATACTGAAGTATCTAATTATTCTGAAATTAGATTTATTGATAGTAAGTATAATGGAGAATATAAGATATCTAACGTTACTGCAGATACTTTTGATATTTCACCAAAAATTCCTGAGTTTTTAAGTTATAATTCTAGTGACTGTGAGAAACTTGAGTACTCCACAAAATCAACTTCAGTTCACGGTGCAATCAAAAATTTAAATATTATATCACCAGGATTTAATTATAAAAAATTACCACAATTTAAATCAGTCACAAGTACAAATGGAACTGATGCAAACATAATTGCATCTTCAAATGATATTGGAAGAATTAAAAAAATAAGAATAGTTGATATTGGTTATGAATATTCTTCAGACAAAACTTTAAGTCCAGAAGCTTTTATATCACCTGTTGTTAATATTGACAATCTTGATATTATTGATTCTGTTAATATTGTAAGTGGTGGTGCTGACTATATGAGCACACCTAATTTAATCGTATTCAACCCAGTTTCAAATACTGTTGTTGATACTCTTTCATTGCAACCTTTCACACCTAACCAAACAATATCTAGAGTTGATGTATTATCACCTGTAACTGGATTAGATTCAGTAGTTCATAAGATAATTTCAATCAATAACTCTAATGGTGTTGGAATTAACTCGGTTCAAATTAGTAATTCAGGAGTTGTAACTTGTTTCCTTGAGACTCCAATCAATGGATTTGATACTCAACCATTTGCGACTGGAGACCAAGTTTATGTTGAAGGTATACAAAGAGTAGGTGAAGCGGGAATTGGTGCTACACAAGGGGGAATATCTACTAATACAACAATTGAAGGAACTGGATATAATTCAGATAATTATAACTATCAGTTCTTTAATGTTGATGATTATATTACTGGTACACAATGTATATTGAAATTTAGCACAGCAGGTGTTACAACGAATCCTGGTATTGCTAAGACTTTCCAATCTGGTTATGCTACTTTAATCAATAAGAAGAAATATCCTGTCATTGAACCAGTTCAATCAAGGGGTGTATTTGAATTAAAAGAAACTTTAATTGTTGGTAACGTCATTACCGACTTAACAGTTATTGAAGTAAGAAATGATTATATTAAGATTGATGGTAAGTATAAAATTAAAAAAGGTGACAGAATTAAGGGTGAATTGAGTAACGTATCTGCAGAAATAACAAGTATTGTAGATAATCAAGCCAAGTTTACTACTGATTTTTCAAATAGACAAGATTATGGTTGGTTAGATGATATTGGTAAGTTAAATGAAGATTATCAAGTCATACCTGATAATGATTATTATCAAAACTTATCTTATACAGTTAAGAGTTCAGTTGAATGGGAAAAATTTGTAAATCCAGTAAATCGTTTAGTTCATCCATCTGGTCTTAAGAATTTTGCAGATACTGCAATTACATCAAATCTTGCAGTTGGATTTGGTACTGTTCGTGAATCAAATCAAACAGTTGTATTAGATGTTGGTAATGTTCTTGAGCTTAACGATAAACAAAGAGTAGATGCAATTAATAACTTTGACTTTGCAAGAGATTATGATACAAGAGTTAACGGATCTAAGTTCTTAACATTCCAAAATAGAACATTAACCGACTTTACAAGATGTAAAACAAATAGAGTTTTGTTACATGATGATATAAGTGAAAACTTCTCTAGTGAAGGATTTGAAAGCACTAATACTGTTATTGAACCATTAGTTGAAGATTTTGCAAATTATCTTGTACAAATCGTTGATCCTGATACTTTTGACACTCAGTTCACAGAATTAGTTACTTTGACAACTGAAAGTAATGCATTTATTCTTGAAAAAACAACTGATTTTACAACAGTGAAGTTAGGAAATTTTGATACTGAAATTTTAGCAACAGGAACTAAGAATCTTTTATTCACACCGACAGAGGTATTCCTTAAGGATCACGACATAAAACTTCTTAAGATTGATTTTAATACAGATTTGACAGGTATTGGTACAAATGGTATTGGAAGTGTTGATTTAACAGGTGTAAACGCTGGTATTGGTAGTACAACCATCGGATTCACAACTACAACTATTGCAGAATTCCCTAAAACAGATTTCAATTCATTATATGCAACCATCTTTGTTCAAGATAGTGTAACTAAAGAGATCAATTACAATGAAGTTATTGTTGATTTTGATGGTGTTGACACAACTATTGCTGAAACATATGTCGATACACAATCTGGATTAAGTAATAGTGCTGTTGGTGTAATTACTGCAAGATTTGAAAATGATTTAATTAAGTTACAGTGTGAGAATGATAGAGTTAATACTCTTGATGTAAGGGCAAATATTGTAGGATTAGGAACAACAACTACTGGAATTGGAACTTATAGGTTCTCAGTTTCTGGACAACCTGCTGGTGCTGAAAGGAGTGCTAGATTAGAGTCAGGATATGTTACTGGAACTGCAAGTACAATGACATATGCAACACTAAACAAGTTGATTGATAGTAGTGTCAAATCATTAGTTAGAGTTTCTTGTGGTGAAACATCAGCAGTTCATCAAGTTGTATCGATTCGTGATGCTGATGATATTTTAACTGTTCAATATCCATTTGTATCTGCAGGATCAACAACAGGTATTGGAACATTTGGTGGTGAAATTAGTGGTGATAATATTAATCTAAGATTCTATCCTGATGCAGAGTTCCAATCTTTAATAGAAGTTCAATCATATAATCAAATATTATATACAGCAAGTGACTTTGATAATACACCTCCTGATTTGACTCATGGTACAGTTGACCAGAGAGTATTCTTATCTACATATGACGGTGCTGCTGGACTTAGAGCTAATAAAAAAGATTTTGTATTAAAGCATAATCAAGTTCCAATTTATTCTAAAACATTTAATCCATCTGGAACAATTAGTACAACAACAAGTACAATCAATATTAATAGTCACTTCTTTAATACAAATGAAGAATTGACATATACACCAGATTCAACATT
>Ga0209359_10000091_pt1 | contig 18801 bp, 16 predicted proteins | sample MarorgKNORR_S2LV_FD_188224 | JGI IMG/M metagenome (GOLD analysis project Ga0209359, IMG submission 188224) | Marine microbial communities from the Southern Atlantic Ocean, analyzing organic carbon cycling - Surface_A/KNORR_S2/LV (SPAdes) (version 2) | ecosystem: Environmental > Aquatic > Marine... | reverse complement strand
TAAACAGCTATTAAAATGGAAAGAAAATACATTGATTGAGAACTCCATAATAACTTCTGAATCAATTAATAGAGGAAAGAATATGATTGTTTTAGGGTCTAAATTCAATAAAATATTTAAGACTGTGTCTAAATATAATATCAGGATAATAAATAATAAAAAATGGAAAAATGGAATTGGAAGTTCAATTTCAATAGCAATTAAAAATATTTTAAATGATGATCATCAAATTGATGGAGTACTTTTTGTTCTCGCAGATCAGCCTTTTGTTTCAAAAAAATATCTTGAAAAGATGATTAAAGAATTTAAGAAAAATAAAATAGTTGTAACTAAATACGGCGAAAAAAATGGAATACCTGCTATTTTTTCTAAATTATTTTTTAATGAGCTTTTAGAGCTAAATGAGGATTTTGGAGCGAAAAAGATCATAAGTCAAAATAAAGAAAGTTTAATAATACTCAAACCAGATCTAAAAACTTTAGTTGATATTGATACACCTGAAGATTATAATAATTTTATTTAAATGGATTTTAACCTCCTATAGTAATCATACTGCGATTTTTAGAATGAATTTCAGGATTTTTAAATTTTTCAAAAGTATCCATTCCTGCCCTAACTGACATTTTTTTATCAATAATTCCAGATATTATTGGTTCTATTAATTTTCCAGATCGAAAAGATTTTAATAAATCAACTTCATTATTTGAAAATAAACAATTTTTCAATTTACCATCAGCAGTAAGTCGAATTCTATTACAGGTATCACAAAAGGGATTTGTTACAGTACTTATAATTCCAAAAGAAGCATTTAATTTTCTGATTTTAAAATCTCTAGCAATGAAATTTTTTGTGTCTGTTGACTCTTCAATAAAATGATTTGCATAATGTGCCTTAACTACTGATAATATTTCATTTTGTGAAACTAATTTATCTTTCTTCCAACTATTACCATCAAAAGGCATAAACTCTATAAATCGAATTTGAATACCAAGTTTAATTGATAATTGGATGAAATCTAATATTTCATCATCATTTATTCCTTTCATTAAAACTACATTTAGTTTTACTTTAAAATTATTATCTACCAACATTAATAAATTTTGATATGTTTTTGTAAAATGATCTCTAAAGGTGATTTTTTTAAATTTTTCAGAGTTAAGCGTATCAAGACTAATATTTATTGATAAATTTTTAATTTTTTTTAAATAGCTTATGTGCCTATCTACTAAAACCGCATTAGTTGTTAATGAAATTTTTGTTTTTAAAGTAGATATTTTTTTAATAATTTCTTCAAAATCTTTTCTTACTAGAGGTTCACCTCCAGTAAGTCTTATCTTATCAACACCATATTTGACAAATATTTTAGATATTTCAAAAATTTCTTCAGAAGTCATTAAATCTTTTTTTGGCTTCAAAGGAACACCATTAATTGGCATACAATAATTACATCGAAGATTACATTTTTCTATTAATGAAATTCTAAGATAAGAATGAAATCTTCCATACGAATCTGTTAAAATTTTGTTGTTATTATTAATCATGCCTTGATCCTTTAAAAATTTTAAAAACATGAAGAATAAATGGGAAAATGGAATTCATAGATTCCTCAGCACCCTTTGTTGAACCTGGTAAAGCGATTACAATTGATTTGCCAATAGTTCCAACTAAACTTCTCGATAGCATTGCATAGGGCATTCTTTCTTGCCCATATCTTCTAATTTCCTCCTCTACTCCAGGTATTCTTCTTTCTAATATAGGACTCAAAGCTTCAGGTGTATTATCTCTTATTGACATACCGGTTCCTCCAGTAAAAATAACCAAATCGCTTTTCAAAGAATATTTTAGGGCGGTGTCTTGTATTTTTTGCTTATCGTCAGGAATAATTTTATAATTTAAAATTTGAACATTGTGCTTTTTTAATTTTTCAATAATTTTTTTTCCAGCCCTATCTTCTTTTTTACCTTGGGAAATAGAATCAGAACAAACAACTACACTTGCATTGTGAGAAGATGAAAGGTTGAATTCTTTATAACTACTTTTACCTCCTATCTTACTTATTAACCTTATAGACTGAATCTCTATTTGATCATCAATTGGCTTTAACATATCATAAATTGTTAGCGCAACAATCGTAGAGGCATGCATAGCTTCAACTTCTACACCAGTTTTATAAATAGTTTTAACTTCGACATTTATAATTATTTTGAGTCCCTTTATTTCGTATTTAATCGCTGTGGACTCAATAGGTAGTGGATGGCAATCAGGAATTGAGTTATGAGTGTTTTTAGCAGCAAATAAACCTGCAGTTTTAGCCATTTCAAATACGTTCCCTTTGGGGACTTTATTATCTTTTATAGCTTTAATTGTTTTTTTATTACTTACAACTACCTCTGCTTTAGCGTGAGCAATTCTTAGTGTGGTAGATTTTTCAGTAATATCAATCATAATCAATAATCAATTAATATTTTCTTTCCATTGAAATTTTTCATTTTCAAAAATTTCTTTACCAAAAATAGGAACTTCATTTTTTATTCTATCAACTAGATACTGAGTCGCTTCATATACTTCACTTCGTCTTACAGATGAAACAAAAACAAAAAAACTAATTTCACCAACTTTAATATTTCCAAGACTATGATAGGTATGGAGACACGTTAAATCAAATTTTTTAAAAGCATCCTCCCTTATTTCATTGACTTTTTTATTTGCCATATCTTCATATGCAGAGTATTCAATTGACTTTACGTTTTGATCTGAAATAATATCAGCTCTTACCTGACCAAGGAAAATGTTGTGAGCTCCAATATTATGTTTTGACTGATGTTTACTTATCGAGTCAGAAATAAATTCCGGAGATATCGGACCGTCTATAAATATTTTTTTCATTTCTTATTTTTTTCAATTAACTGACTAATTTCTTTCGCACCTTCATTAATTAATTTTAATTTTAAAAAATCATTATCATCTAAAATTCTTTTTGCTAATATACTTCTCTTTCCCGTTTGACAAAAGATCATTATCCAAGTTTTACTATTTAATAGATTAATTTTTTCTTTTAATTCACTTAGAGGAATATTAACAAAATCATTCTTAACTATTTTAGGAATTTCATTTGACTCCCTTACATCTAAAAAAATTGAATTTCTATAATTTAAGGCTTCCTTAAAATTAATATTATTTATTTCATTATTTAAATGAATAGAAAACTGAGATTTATTAACTAATATATTTTTATTTTTTGAAAAATTATAAATTTCTTGCTTGTAATTTAAAATATCATAAAGGAGTAACTTCCCAGATAAATTATCTCCCTTTTTTAATATCAATTTCATAAGTTCGTTTGCTTGAATCATTCCAATAAAACCAACTGTGGTTCCCATCACACCTCCTTCATCACAATTTTCAATAACTGCATTTTGGTTAGGATACAAACATCTATATGTAGGTCCATTTTTATAGTTAAAAGTTGAAACTTGACCCTGATATTTGTGTACTGACCCATATATAAAAGGTTTGTCTAAAACTACACAAGCATCATTTATCAAATATCTTAATTCTAAACTATCGGTAGCATCAATTATTATATCGTATAAATTAAAAATTTTTAAAATGTTTTTATTGGTAATATAGTTTTGGTATTTAACTATTTCACATTCACTATTTAAGTTTTTTAATGAATTTAAAGCTTCATCAACTTTGTGAAGGCCAACTGAAGATTCATTAAAAATTACCTGCCTACTGAGATTTGTTATTTCAACAAGATCTCCGTCAGCAATTCCAATTTTTCCAATTCCAGCAGCAATCAGATAGGGTAAAATTGCACAACCCAAGCCTCCAACTCCAACTACTAATACTTTTGAATCATTAATTAGTTTTTGCCCGTTTTCACCTACTTCCTTGAGTTTAATTTGTCTTTTGTATCTCTCCATTTTTTAACCTCCAGCAAAAGGTGGTAAAATAGCTATTTCATCACCATTTTTAATATTATATGGTTGATTTAAATTTATAATTTCATGATTTAAAGAAATATTAACAGAAAATTTTTCCAAATTATATTGCAAAAAGATCTTTTTTAAAAAATTAGAAATATCATTAACTGTTAATTCTATTTTTTCTTCATTCTTTCCGGTTTTTTCAGAAATAATTCCAAAGTATTTGACTATTACAAATTCTTTTTGATTTGTTAATTGTTTATTTTCCATAATTTAAAATTAAAGAAATAATAATTTAGATGATGCAATTATTAATACAAAAGCGAGTAAATAAGATAAAATTCTATTGGAACTAAAAAAACTTCCGTATAATGACCCTAAAATTCCTCCAAATAAAACTATTGGAATAAGAATTAGATATTTTGAAGGTAAAATATCACCATTAATTAGATATCCCATAAATCCAGAAATTGAATTAACAAAGATAAACAAAGCTGAAACTGCAGCAGTTTGTTTTAAGGTTCCCCACTTTAATAAAACTATAATTGGGCTAAGAATTATTCCTCCACCAATTCCAATTAGCCCTGATACAAAGCCAATTATAAAGCCAATTATAAATGATAATTTTTTATTATTTTTTCTTAAAGAAAGGTTTTCTTCAATTTTAATTAATAAAATTCTTAAAACTGCAATAATTAAAAATAATCCTAATATTATTTTATAGATATCAGAGTCGATAGAAATATATCCTCCTATAAAAGAAGCGGGAATCGATGAAATTGCAAATGGATAAAATAATTCCCATTTAAAAAATAGTTTTTTTTGATAAAAAAAAAATGAAACACCAGCTACGAAAATATTTAAAACTAATGCAATTGGCTTTATATAAATTATGGGCAAAGAAAATAATGTCATTAATGCAATATAACCACTTGCTCCTCCGTGACCCACCGAAGAATATAAAAAAGCAACTAAACTTATAATTAAAAAAAAAAATATAGATATCTCCAAAGACATATTTAATTTGGAATTATAAAACATTCAACCTTATTATTTACAGAAATTTTTTTAGTTTTTTCAGGAACATAAATAAGGACATTACTTTTAGAATAACCAACTAATTTTGCAGAAGACTGACCTGATAATAAAGAAACTTTATTGTTTTTTAAAATTCCTTTTAAAAAAAGTGTCTTTCCAGAATTATTTATAATTTCAGAATCAAGAATAGCGTCAGTTTTCTTTAAATGAATATTATTTTTATTCAAAAATTTTCTGAGAATTGGTAAAAAATAAATATAAAAACATGTTAAACTTGATCCAGGATTACCAGGAAGTGCTAATACAAATTTATTTGCTTTTTCACCAAACCAAATAGGCTTGCCAGGCTTTTGATTTACTTTGTAAAAAAGTTCATTAACATTATTTAAATTCAAAGCCTCTTTAACATAATCATAATCTCCTACTGATATACCGCCTGATAAAATAATTAAATCTGAGCTTAGTATTATATTTTTAATACTATTAGTTATTGCCACTAGGTCATCATTTATTTTATATACACCAACATTAGTAATTCCTTCTTTTGATAATGCAGCTAAAAGCATTTGTGAATTTGACTCATATATTTGCCCTTTTTTAAGATCTGATGAGTTATTCACTAATTCATCACCGGTGATTATAATACTTATTTTAGGATTATTAAAAACCGATATTTTTTTTAATCCTAAACTACCTAAATAACCTATAATTGCCGGATTAACTTTAATTCCTTTTTGAAGGACTAATTCTCCTTTCTTTACTTGCTCACCCTTGAACCTTATATTTTGATTTATTAAAGGCTTTTTTAAAATTTGAATTTCGTTTCCTTTTTTCTTAACATATTCTTGCATTATAACACAATCCGCTTCATCTGAAATAAAAGCTCCAGTAAAGATCCTTATTGCCTCACCTTCCATTATTTTCAAATCATGGGCTACACCAGCCTTTGATTCACCAACTATTTTATACTTGTCTGATTTCCCAAACTTTATAGCATATCCATCCATTGCTGACTGTGAAAAAGGTGGAGAATCAATAGGAGAAAAAATATTTTCAGAAGTTATTTTATCTAAACAATCTTTAAGATTTAAAAAACATTTATTGCCTTTAAGTTTTTGATTTTCAATAATTTCAATTGCTTTAGTATAAGAAATCATTTATAATAATTAATAATCAAAAACTAATTTAATAAATCTAGTGTGGCTTAACCTATTATATTTTTTAATTTAAGTTCTTTTGAAAAAGGCTGTTTGTATAACCTTACACCCATAGCTTTGTATATAGCATTAGAAATTGCTGCACCAACTGGAGGTAATGTTGGCTCCCCCAATCCGGTAGGCGAAAAATCATTTTTAACAAAGTGAACTTCAACTTTAGGAGTTTGATTCATTCGAATCAATTCAAATTTGTCAAAGTTTTTTGAATTGGGTACACCCTTTTTAAATTCAAAGTCTCCATACATTGCATGTCCAATCCCGTCTATTATACCACCTACAGCTTGATTATTACCACCTATTGGATTTACTAAAATACCACAATCAACGGCACAAATAACTTTTTTTACAATTGGATATCCGTCTTCTAACTCAACCTCAGCTACTTGAGCAACATGTGTATTATGACAATAATAGGCAGAAAAACCTTTAAATACTCCTTTAGATTTTTCACCCCACTTAGCTTTATTAGCTACAGTCTTTATAACCTTTTGAAACCTTTCAGGATTGTATTGTATCCTTTTATCCGTTGTTCCCTTAACATTTTCGAGTAAATCAAGATGGAACTGCACTCTATCTACTTTCAATTCCTCAGCAATTTCATCAAAGAAACTTTGTTCAGCAAAAGCAAGAAAATTAGTATATGGGGCTCTCCATGGTGCAGTTGTAATATTACTTTTATAGTTAACTGCATCAACTTGATAATTTTTTAACGCCCCAGCAGGTAAAAAATTTGGAATTAATCCATACATGTTACTATTAATTGATGATTCTTTTAACCAATAGCCAGTAATCTTATTATTTTTTATAGAGGCAGCTATCCTATAATGAATAGCCGGTCTATACATTCCAACTGCCATATCATCTTCACGGGAATAGACAAGTTTTACTGGCTTTTTAATACGATTAGAAATATCTGCAGCTTCTACAACAAAATCAGGTATTAACCTTCTACCAAAACCTCCACCAATTCTTGTCATTTTAACATTAATTTCTTTAATATCTCTGTTTAATAATTTAGCAACCTCGTTTGCAGCTCTTTCTGGGGTTTGAATAGGACCTACAAGATTAATTTTTTTATCAGTTACATCAGCGAAAAAATTCATAGGTTCCAAACAATTGTGAGGTAGAAAAGGAGATTCGTAATTTTTTTCGATTACTTTATCTGCTTCTGAAAAGGCCTTTTCTACATCACCGTCTTTTCTCAATGATTTGAACTGATTTGAATCCAACAACTCATTTAATTTGTTTTTATGAAATTCTGAGTCCTCTAGAATTTCAGGATTTTTCCAATTTGCTTTTAAAGCTTTTTTACCTTTCATTGCATTCCATGTACTGTTGGCAATTACAGCAACTTTGTCACCAAATTTCACTATTTCAATAACACCCTTTATTTTTTTAGCATTATCTGATTCAAATGATTCTAGTTTTTGACCAAAAGCTGGGGGTCGCAATACAGAAGCATAAACCATACCTTTTTCTGTATAATCAATTCCAAACAAAGGTTCTCCTGTAACTATCTTTTTGATATCAACATTAGTTACGTTTTTACCAATTATCTTATATTGATCAGGATTCTTTAGTTTAACATTTTCAGGTATATCAAGTTTAGCAGCCTCACTTACTAATTCTCCGTAACTATGTTTTTGATTGTTTTTATTGTATACATAACCAGATTCAGCAAAACATTCAGATTGGTCGACACCCCACTTAATTGCAGCTGCATTAATTAACATTTGTTTTGCTACTGCGCCGGATTTTCTTAAAATGTCCCAGTTCATTTTAATACCTAAACTTCCACCGGCCCACTGATTTTTATATTTTTTTGTATCTAATCCAGCTTGAACTACATTGACATCTTTCCACGGAACGTCTAACTCTTCGGCAACAATCATTGGAAGTGAAGTTTTAATACCTTGACCGATTTCAGGATTGGCAGCAAAAATAGACACTTTTCCAGAATCGGATATTTTAATATATGATGTGAAATCGTTGTATTTAATATTATCAATATTGTCAGATAAGGGAGTTAAAGAGTTAAAAGAATTTAACAGATTGAATGTTATGACTAGTCCTCCTCCTGCTACACCTGATCTTTTTATAAAACTTCGTCTGTTAATTTTGTTTGAATTAATGATTTTCATTTAAAAAGTTTTGATTAAGAATTATTTTTTTTTGAGGCATCTGAAACTGCTTTTTCAATACGATTATATGTTGCACATCTACATAAATTGATGTGCATAGAATTTCTAATATCAGACTTTGTAGGGTTAGGATTATTTTTCAATAAAGCAGCGGCAGTCATAACTTGACCTGATTGACAATATCCACATTGAGCTACATCGTTATCTTCCCATGCTTTTTGGACGGGATGATCTCCGTCTGCTGATAATCCTTCGATTGTAGTTATCTTAGCCCCCTCTAATTGGCTTACCTGAAGTAGACAACTTCTGGTTGCTTGACCATCTAGATGAACGGTACAAGCCCCACAAGATCCAATACCACAACCAAATTTAGTTCCAACCAGACCTATCTCATCTCTTAAAACCCATAGAAGAGGAGTTTCAGGAGAAACATCAACAACTCTAGACTTCCCATTAATATTTAAATTGTATACAGACATACTAGTAAGTTTATTTTAAAAATAAATTTACAAAAAAAATAAATTATCATATTAATAAATTATTAAATTTGAAAAAAAACACAATCTGATGAAAACTATTCTAAATTCCACAATTCTAATATTTACTATTATTTTATTTTTTAATTGTACTCAAACTACAAAAACAGAATTCAAATCAATAAAAGATCCAAATCTTTCCTATGAAGAATATACCCCTTCAGGAGATGAAATTATTATTTCAAGATCTGCATATACTAATAAGCTTAAAGGGTTTTGGCTTGCACAATGTATAGCAAATTGGACTGGACTTGTCACCGAAATGGATAAGATTGGAAATATTGGTGAAATAAAAACAGGCCCTTTCTACACAAGAGATGACTGGGGTAAAGAAGATCAACCTGCCTATTGGGGAGGAACAAAAGACTTTTCAAGAACTATTGATTTTGTATTTGAAGGAGAAGATGGAAAATGGGGAGCAGATGATGATACAGATATAGAATATATATATCAACATTTATTACATACTAACAAAACCTCTAAATTAACAGGTGAACAGATTAGAGAGGGCTGGTTAAAACATATAAAAAATGAAGAAGAAAATTTTTTATGGGTATCTAACCAAAGAGCACTTGATTTAATGATTTCAGGAACTGTCCCACCAGAGACTAGTAATCCCGAAAAAAACCCTGATTTTGACATGATAGATGCTCAACTTACAACTGAAATATTTGGTTTCTTTTCACCAGCAAGACCTGATTTTGCTGTTGAAATGGCGGAATTACCAATTCAAACTACTGCTAGATTTAATGCTGAATGGATATCTAAATTCTATGTTTCAATGTATTCAATGGCCGCAAACGCTGATCCAAATCAAACAACTAAAGAAAACTTAATAAATTTTGCTGAGAAGTCTAGAGCTTTATTACCAGATGACTCATATTCAGCAAAAATGTATGATTTTGTAAAAAAACAATACTATGAAGATATACCATGGGAAACTATAAGAGATAATGTCTATCAAAGATATCAAGTTGAACAAAAAGATGGTTATGATTTAACCTCAAGAAATATGAGATGTAATGCTTGTGCTGCAGCAGGAATTAATTTTGCAGCTAGTATTATAAGTTTATTTGCTGGTGAAGGCGATCTCAAAGAAACTATCAAAATTGGTTCTCTCTCTGGATGGGATTCTGACAATCCAACGGCAACTTGGGGAGGATTAATTGGATTTATGATTGGTGCAGATGGAGTTGAAAAAGCATTTGATAGAACTTTTTCAGAGGAATATAACATTCACAGAACTAGACAAAATTTTCCTAACGCTATAGATAATTTTACTAATATGGCTAATATTGGAGTGTTTATTACAGATAGAGTTATTCAAAATGAACTTGGTGGAGGAATTGACTTAAAAAAAGACTTATGGTATATTCCGGTAAATTGAAAAATTAACTTTTTGACTTTATAGATGAAGCTTTAATCACAATACAAATTCCAGAATTAAAAACTACGAGAGCCAAAGTACCCCAATAAAACCAATTTGGATGGTTCTCGTATTTTTTTATTATCGATTCTCCAAGAAGACTTAATCCAAAACCAATTAATAAAAGACCACCAATAGATAAAATTAACCATTTATTTTTATTACTCATGCGTAGTGTTTTTTATTCCTGAAATAAGAAATCACACCTAATATAAAAACAAATAAAATAGAATAGTAAACAAAATTAGGAGTGATAATTTTATCACCACTAGCATATGAATGAAGGCCAGTAAGATAAAAATTTACTCCAAAGTAAGTCATCATAATACTTGAAAAAGCAACTATAGTCATCAGGTTAAAAAACCACCTACCTCTTAAAGCAGGAATTAATCTCATATGAAGAACAAATGCATAAATCATAATGCTAATTAAAGCCCAAGTCTCTTTGGGATCCCAACCCCAATATCTACCCCAGCTTTCATTTGCCCACATACCTCCCAAGAAGTTACCAATCGTTAACATCACCAGACCCACTGTAATTGACAATTCATTAATGATTGTAAGTTCTTTAATATTTAAATCAATTTTTTTCTTGTTTTTATTCGTTGTTAGAATTATTAGAAATAAGCAAACTACGCCAGTTATAGTAGAAAGGGCAAAAGGGCCATAACTTCCCACAATAACAGCCACATGAATCATTAACCAGTAACTATTTAATACGGGTTGAAGATTTGCAATGGCAGGATCCATCCAATTCCAGTGTGCTATCATAAGAACCATACTAGATACAAATGCAGTTGTTGCAATTGTAAGGGATGATTTTCTTCCAAATATTAAACCAAAAAACATTGTTGCCCATGCTACATAAATCATGGACTCATATGCATCGCTCCATGGAGCATGTCCTGAAATAAACCAACGCCCAATAAGACCTAGGGTATGCAGACCAAATAAAAATACAATAACTATTTTAAAAGTATTAGAAATATAATTGACCCACCTTTTATTAATAAATATTTGGATAATTAAAAATAGAAATAATAATAAACCTGCATATAAATACCAGCTAAATAATTTTTTAAAAATATCATATTTATTATATAAAATTTCAGCATTTACTCTATTTTCTGAAATTAAAACATTAGAACCAAATTTTTTTTGAAAACCTTTTATACTCTCTAATAAATTGTCCGAATTTTTATAGTCATTATCTTTTAAACTCATTCTCAAGGCTTGGAAATAAAGGGGTAAAACATTTCTTACATATAATGAATCCATATCCTTAAATTGATACTCACTTAATTCGGGATATGAAACCCATTTATTATTATCATCTCCAGGTACAGGGAAAATTTTTAGCACCTTTCCCTCTAATGCAGAATATAAAAGATTAACTCTTTTGTCAACCTCAATAAAATCCTTGTCAAACTGATTTGGAATTGAAGATCTATAAGCTGATTCTAAATATTGACCTAATCTATATGTACCAGTTGCATCAAAGAAAGATACTAGAGGTGCATATTTAGTTTTTTTAGGTAATTTTAAAATTTCCCTAATTGAATCATTTCCTCTTTTGAGATATATTATTGGAACATTATACCAAATAGCTGGTGAGTTAATTATTGATAATAATACTTGATCTGAAGATAATCCTTTGTAAGTGTCGCTTTTACTGACTTTTCTTAATAGTTCCGAAGAAAAAGTATTTGCAGGTTTTATTCGCCCACCTAGGTCTTGAATTAAAAGCGAACCGAATTTTTGAGCATGTTTAGTTGAAAATTTATCTTGAATTACTATTGAATCAAAATTTATAGAATTTTTGATAGGTGCAATATCATTAAATTGAGAAAAAATTGAAGAACTTATCAAAAATAAAATAACAGTTAGTTTTGATTTCATTAATTTTATTTTATCGAGTTTTTTGGCCAAATCTTTAAATCTTGTTTTCCCAATGAAAAAAATTCCAATCATACTTAAATACAATAAAAAATAACCTACATAAGTAATCCACGTACCCCAAAAGTCATGATTCACAGACAAAATAGTTCCCTTTTCATCAGCATCAAATGATGCTTGGAAAAATCTATACCCTTTGTGATCTAAAACATGATTCATGTAGATATCATAATTAAAAGATTCAGAATCTTCAACTTCAATTTTACTCATGAATGAAGAATAACTTTTTTCCGTCCCAGGATATTTTTCTGCAATAAAGTCATTTAGTTTGATCGAAAAAGGAAGTTCTAGTTTTAAAGAGCCATACTGGATATTAAAATCTAAACCAGATATAGATAGTTTTTCTGGAGGATTTGACCAACCTTTACCTCCTAATAAATTTATGATTTTTGATGTACCATTTGTTTTAATTTCAAGTTTAATAGCATCTTGCTGTTGCCCATCTTCCTGATCAGCTTTAACAATATCAAAGGATCCACGTAGAACCGGTTCTGGAATTACAAATTGAAAATTATTAAAAGTATATAGAGACCTTAATTTCAATTCTTGTTCAATATTTTTATAAACATTACCATTTGATTGGTCTGCCATTATAAGAAAAGATCCTTCAAATGGTGAGGAAATATAATATTGTCCCTCACGAACAGAAATATTAATTGCTCCATCAATTGGATTATTTAGCGTAAATAAGAGGTTGTGAATATTACTGATATCTCCCTCTTTAATATAATGTTCATGTCTTGACCCATCATTAGCCTCAACAATTTTAAGATAACGTTCTCCGTCAGGATCTAAAACTAATCCTGAGGTTACGTTATTCAAATAATCCAAATAATTTATTTCGAAAGGCTGACCTTTAAAATCATCCTCAATACTAAAAACATTATTTACTTCTTCTGAGAATAAAACTTCTTTTTGGATTTTTTTTCGGATTGGTTGACCTTCAAATTCACCATCAACTAAAACAGTTAAATATGTTTTTTCGGAAAGAAATGTATTAGATGAATCACCTTCTCTTATTGGCATCATTCCCTCATAACCAATATATCTTGTAACAAAAGCACCAAATAAAATTAAAATAAAAGACAAATGCATACATAGAACTGCCCATTTTTCTTTTCTTAATAATCTATATTTAAAAATATTACCTATAAAAGCAATGATAAATAAAAACATAATGAGTTCAAACCACCAAGCATTATAAACCCATATTTTCGATACAGTTGTTGAATACCAACTTTCAATAAAAGTTCCTATTCCCATTGCAGTAGGGAAAATTATAAAAAGGATTGTCATCAATTTATTAGATGAAATATATTTTATAATCTGATTTTTCATTTTAAAATTACCTCTTAGAAATCTTATTATTACTAATTGATGTTTGTCTTGAACACTTAAACCTACTTAATTCGACTCCTCTTTTATTTAAATGTTTAGTTGATCTTCCCTGCACTCTTTTTCTCCATAGTTTGAAACTACTTAGTTTTAAATTTTTTCTCATTAATCTAATGACATCATTTTCATTTAGGTTAAACTGAGCTTTTATAGCATCAAAAGTAGTCCTATCTTCCCATGCCATTTCAATAACCCTATCAATTTCATAATCCTTTAGGTCAATATTTTTTTTCATTTGACTAATTTTTTAAATGATTTACAAATAAATATTTTCATAATCAGTAAGTTATGAGTTATTTGAAATATCTAGTTTATTAAGATATTTATTGGCAACACTAAGAAATTTATCTTTTTTTTCATAATTCATTTTATCAAAACTTATCACAAGTAATCTCATTCTTGGATTTTTATTAAAAAAAACTCTGTTTTTATCAATGAAATTCCAAAATAATGAATCCCAAATTTCAGACCAATTACCTTTTTTATAATCACTCATTTTTAGTATATAATTGCTACCACTAATATAGGGCTTAGTTGACATTATTCCTCCGTCAGCAAATTGACTCATGCCATAAACATTTGGTACCATTACCCAGTCATATGAATCAATAAAAAGCTCCATAAACCACTTATAAACTTCATCAGGATCAAATTCACATAACAACATAAAGTTGCCTATTATCATTAATCTTTCTATATGATGAGCATAGGCGGTTTTTAATATTTTTTTTATAGAATCATCTAATGGTTCAATACCAGTTGTTCCATCATAAAAACTTTTTGGTATTTTTCTTTTAAATCCCCAAAAATTTTTGGTTCTTTCCTCAGATCCTTTACAGTAGTATATTCCTCTAATAAATTCTCTCCATCCTATTATTTGGCGAATAAATCCCTCACATGAATTAATTTTAATATCTTTTTTATAATAAAATTCTAGTGATTGTTTAACTACAAAATCAGGAGTTAATAAACCAGAATTTAAAAGAGGAGAGAGTAAACTATGGTTTAGAAAACTCTCATTTTTAACAATTGAATCTTCATATGGCCCGAATTCATTGAATCTAGTTTCAAGAAAATTTGAAAACCACTTTTTTGCATCCCTAAAATTTACTGGATATAAAAATTTACTATGGATTTGTCCAGGATTTTTAGAATATTCTTTTTCAACATATTTTAATGATTCATTGTAAACCTCTTGATTTATATTAATTGGAATAATTTGAGGAGGAGTTTTATCCTTTGGATATCTTTCTCTATTCATTGTATCATATGTCCACTCTCCCCCAACAGGAGTCCCATCATTATTCAGTAAAATATTTAATTTTTTTCTTTGAGATTTGTAAAATGAAGTTTGAAAAAATTTTTTTTTATCTCTTCTGAAAAATTGATTTAAATCATATTTTTTTGTTAAAAAGGTAGGGTTTTCGTGAATTACTAGTTCAATTTTATTTTTTTCGCTAAATCTTTTTATACGCTTCTCAATATAATTATCATCTGGATCAATTATTTCAATTTTAGAATAAAGAGCAATATTCTTTTCTAAAAAAATAATAATATCCGAGGAAGGATCTGTAGACTTTAAATACTTTACTTTTTTACCTAAAGATTCCAAATAAATTTGATAAAACTTCATTGACAACCTATGAAAAAGAATTTTTTGCTTATGAAATTTATATTGATTAAAAAAAAGATTTTCTTCAATTAATAAAAAATCATCGTTATTTTTTAATAGTGAAGATTCCTCAAAAAGCTGATTAGGTAAAATTATATTCAAACTAGTTCTCATTTAACCATAAATTTTGATGTTTCATATTTGGATCATACTTTTCTGACTGCCATTTAATATCAAATTTTCTATCTCTTGGATCATTACCAATTCCAGAAACATAAATCCAATTTCCATAGTTACTATGGACGTCATAATCTAACAGCATAGATTCAAAATAAGCTGCGCCCATTCTCCAATCTATTTTTAATTCTTTAGCCAAAAAACTTGAAACATTTTGCCGACCTCTATTGCTCATCCATCCAGTTTTTTTCAATTCCAACATATTGGAATTAACAAATGGATACTTAGTTTTACCTTCAACCCAAGTTTTAAATAATTTTTTTGATCTGTTCCACTCATAATTCCTATCCAAAATACCTTCTAATTTGAATATCTTATCTCTATGCTTCATTGATATATATTTAAAAAAATCTCTCCAAATTAGCTCAAAAATCAACCAATAGGTAGACTGATTTTTTTGAATAGACTTTTCATATCTTTTTATCTCCCAATATATTTTTCTTGGAGATAATGAACCATTAGCTAACCAAGGAGAAAATTTTGAGCTATAATCAACTCCTAAAAGTCCATTTCTAGTTTTTTTATAAAACGATATTTTTTTTGTTTTCCATAAATAATTATTTAATCTTTCTAAAGCTTCATCACACCCGCCTTTGAAAGGGAAAGCAGTTTTAGAATGATTTTCTTTGATTTTTAAACCTAGATCACTAAGAGAAGGTAAACTAAAAGCTTTAAGTCTTAATTTATTTTCTTTTAAAGGAACGATGTCAGGAAATAGGCCTCTTACGTTAATCTTTTTTTCGCATATTTTTCTAAAAACAGTAAAAACCTCAGGTATTTGTTTTATTTCCATTTTAACATCATTAGGATGAAATAAAAATTGATCAAAATGAGTTTTTATACTAACATTTGAAGGGATAACATTAATTAATTTTTTTTCAGTTTCATACTCATCCCTTGTCCATTCTTTTTGAAAGAAAAGTGAGTCAATTTTAAGTTTCCTTATCCAATAATCTAATCCTTTAATTGGATTTCGCTTTTCAATAATTAGAGTAATATTTAATTTTTCAAGTTGATATTTAAGAGAAGATATAGTATCAATTAAAAATTGTGCTCTAAATGATTCAGTTCTATTGTACCCCCAGTGATTTTTTGAAAAAAATTGTGGATCAAAACTGTAATAGGCAATAACGTTATTATATTTATTAGAAGCGAAGTAAAAAGAAGCTTGATCCTCGATTCTAAGGTCATTTCTTAACCAAATTAGGGCTTTTCCTTTTTTTTCCTGCATTTTTTTGAACAATACTTAACGTTTTTCCAATCTCTTTCCCATTTTTTTCTCCAATCAAAACTTCTGTTACATATTAGACATATTTTAGATTGAAGATTTTTTTTATGCAAAATAATCAAGAATTTAATGCCTGTTTATATGTATTAAGGCACCTTTCTCTAGCATACTTATGATCAACTATTGGTGAGGGATAGGAAACGGAATTATAATCACTAATCCATTTCTTTATATAGTTTTTCTCATTGTCAAATTTCTTTAATTGCTCATGTGGATTAAAAATCCTAAAATATGGAGCCGCATCAACACCACAACCTGCAACCCATTGCCAATTTCCAACATTACTTGACATTTCATAATCCAATAACTTTTTTGCAAAATAAGCTTCTCCTTTTCTCCAATCAATAAGTAAATGCTTACATAAAAAACTTCCTACTAACATTCTTACCCTATTATGCATAAATCCAGTTTTATTTAGTTGTCTCATTCCAGCATCAACTAAAGGGAAACCAGTTTTGCCTTCGCTCCACTTGATGAAGTCGCTGGGGTCATTTAACCATTGTATTTTTTCATATTTACTTTTGAAGCATTTTTTTTGGGTATGAGGGAAATGCCATAAGATCTGCATGAAAAATTCTCTCCAAACTAACTCTTTTAAAAATGTATTATTTTTATTATTGGAAGCCTCAAGAACTATTGCTCTTATACTTCTTGTTCCAAACCTTAAGTGAGGACCAATTTTGGAAGTCATGTCTGTAAAAGGAAAATTTCTTGTTTCTTCATATTTTTTTATTACCTCTTGGCTTAAATTAATTTTAGGCCAAGATAAATTTGATTCTTTAAATCCTAAATCACTTAACTTAAGAATAGGTAATGAGAGCTTAATTAAATTATGTAGATAATTTTCGGATGGGTAATTTGAAATGCCTTCTGATTGGAATTTTAAAAACCATTTTTTAAAATATGGTGTATAAACTACATAAGGGGAGCCGTCATCCTTGACTATTTCAGACTTTTCATAGATAACTTGATCCTTGTGAGTTTCAAATTCTATTCCTTTACTATTGAGTAATTTTCTAATTTCTTGATCTCTTTGGGTTGCGTATGGCTCATAATCTCTATTCACAAACACCTTGTAAACACTGTGTTTTTTTAAAATTTCTAAAAAAACGGCCTTAGGATTTCCCAGATACATTCCTACATTACATCTGTTCTTCTCCATAGCATCATTAATTGAACCTAAGGCCGAGTGAATCATTGATATTCTTGCATCGTCATTATCTAGTGTCTTTATTATTTTTTCATCAAATATAAAAACGGGTAAAACTTTATAACCACTTTTAAGTGCTAAATAAAGACCCTTATTATCAAATAGTCTTAAATCTCTTCTAAACCAAAAAATAACAACTTTATCATTATCCATTAGTTAACTTTTAAATCTCCAATTCCACCGTCTAAATGAATTATCTGACCAGTCATCCATTTACTTTTATCACTCAATAAAAAATGGGTTAACTCTGCAATATCAGTTGAACTTCCAATTTCTTTTAAAGGATGCCTTTCTTTAGCTTTATCAATTTTAATTTCACTGTTTAAAAACTTATTGGATAATGGAGTATCTGTTATTGATGGAGCTATTGTATTAAATCTTATTTTTGGTGCAAATTCTGCCGCAAGTGATCTGGTTAACCCCTCTATAGCGCCTTTTGATGAGGCAACTGATGAGTGAAAAGGCATACCAGTTTGAACAGCTACAGTACTGTAAAAAACAACACTAGCTTTTTCGCTTTTGAGTAGCAAATCAAGAACTGATTGAAGAGAAGTTATAGCGCCTAAGACATTTATGTTAAAATCATCTGAAAAATTTTGAGGCCTTAAACCTTTAAATGGCCTTAAGTTTATTGACCCTGGACAATAAACAAAACCATCAATATGTTCTGGTAACTCTTCTTTAGGAATAGTTCCTTCAAGAGCATCAAATTTAATATATTTAATATTTGAACTTTCTAAACCTTCATTAGATCTGTTAGCAACAATAAGATTGTGGTCTTTTTCAAGTAAATTCACTAACGAACTTCCTATA
>Ga0209359_10000089_pt1 | contig 18902 bp, 21 predicted proteins | sample MarorgKNORR_S2LV_FD_188224 | JGI IMG/M metagenome (GOLD analysis project Ga0209359, IMG submission 188224) | Marine microbial communities from the Southern Atlantic Ocean, analyzing organic carbon cycling - Surface_A/KNORR_S2/LV (SPAdes) (version 2) | ecosystem: Environmental > Aquatic > Marine... | reverse complement strand
TTTTCACAAAAATTTAAAAATTTAAAAAATCCAAGCACTTATCAGATTTTCGACTACGCAGAGTTTTTAAAAAATAATCAAAAATTTGAGGAGGCAATTTTAATGTATTCAAAAGTTATAGATCAAATTAACAAAAAACATGATCTTTATGCCGAAGCAACTGACGGAAGAGGAATTTCTTACGAAAGGAATGGAGATTGGGAAAAAGCTGAAAAAGATTTTTTTGAATCTCTAAGTGTTGAACCTAATCAAGCTTATGTAATTAATTATTTAGCTTACTCTTGGATAGAGCAAGGGGTTAATATTGAGAGATCTTTAAAAATGCTTGAAAAAGCAAACGACTTAAGAAAAAACGATGGTTATATAATAGACTCATTGGGATGGGCTTTGTTTAAATTAGAAAAATTTACAGAAGCAGAAAAGTATCTTCAGAGAGCCGTTTCATTGATGCCATCTGATCCTGTTATAAACGATCATTACGGAGACTCTCTATGGATGAGAGGTAAGAATTTGCAAGCTAGATATTATTGGAATTATGTTTTAAATTTAGAAAAAACAGAAGAAAGTTTAAAAAAGAAGATTAAAGATAAATTAGTTTTTGGTTTGAACCTAAACCTATGACAGAAAAAATTAAATCCCACGCTAAAATAAATTTATTTTTAAACATCCTTGAAAAATTACCTTCAAAGCTACACAATATACAAACAGCTTCTGTTCTAGTGGATTTGTGTGATGAAATCTCAATTAAACGAGTGAACGCAACTAAAGATAAAATTATTTTTAAGGGTAAATTTAGAAATTATATAGACAAAAAAAATAACTCAATAATGAAAACAATTAGAATTTTAAGAGAAAAGAAAATAATAAAAGATTTTTATAAAATCATAATTAAGAAAAATATACCTGTTTTTGCAGGATTAGGTGGCGGCTCTAGTAATGCAGCATATTTAATAAAATATTTCTATAAAAAAAATTTAGATAAAATAAATTTAAAAATATTTAAGAAAGCAATAGGAACTGATTTATTGTTATTTTCAAAAAATCAATTGTTTCAGAAAAATTTACATCAAGCTATAACTTTTAGGGATAAGTTAGATTTATATTTTGTTTTAGTTTTTCCAAATATCAAATGTTCAACTAAAAAAATTTATCAGATATTTGATAAAACTAATAATATTTCAAAAAAAAGATATAACAATAGAATTAAAAAAAAAGATATAATAAGATCCTTTTATGAGGAAGGAAACAATTTGGAGCGAGTAGTAGAGGATAAATACCCAAATATTACAAAAATTTTAAATTTTTTGGGTTTACAGAAAGGTTGTTATTTCTCAAGAATTACTGGATCAGGTTCAGTTTGTTTTGGTATTTTCAAAGCCCACAAAGATGCAGACTCTGCGTTAAAACAAACAAAACTTAAATTCCCAAAATATTGGTGCGCAATTACAAAAACTATTTAATTTTTAAAATATATGATATATCAAGTAAAAAATATTTGGGGCATAGCCAAGCGGTAAGGCAGTGGTTTTTGGTACCACCATCCTAGGTTCGAATCCTAGTGCCCCAGCCAATACAATGATAAAAATAACTTCAACAAATATTTTTAAATCTTTAAAAAGCAAACTTTTTCCATTTTATAAGTCTAAGGAAATAAAGATGATATTTAATATTTTAAAAAAAGATGAAACTAAAAATAATGTTGCAATGTTTGTGGGCGGGTGTGTAAGAAAATTTTTAAAAAATCAAGAAATAGATGACATTGATATTGCTACAATATTTTCACCCGAAGAAATTAAAAAAAAATTTGAAAATACCGATATAAAAGTAATAGATACTGGTATTGAACACGGTACAGTCACTTTAATTTTAAATAACTCAAAGTTTGAGATAACCACACTTAGAAAAGATTTAAAAACCGACGGCCGGCACGCAGAAGTAGCATACTCAGACAATTGGAGAGAAGACTCCAATAGACGAGATTTTACGATAAATGCAATTTATATAAATGAAAATGGTAAAATTTTTGATCCACAACTAGGAGTTAAAGATTTAAAAAATAATTTAGTTAAATTTATCGGCGATCCTTTACAAAGGATTGAAGAGGATTATTTAAGAATTTTAAGATTTATAAGATTTGTTTTAGAATACGGAAGCACTACTGAAAAAACAACATTAAATGCTATTAAACTAAATCTTATAGGTATAAAAAAAATATCCAAGGAAAGAATATTGAGTGAGCTTTTTAAATTTTTAAAGATAAAGCAACTAACAAACTTAATAAAAAACAAAGAACTTTTTGAAATTTTTATAAAAATATTTCCTGAATTCAAATATTTATCAAGACTTGAAAAAAGTGAAAAAATAAATACTTTGGACATAGATAAAGAATTATTAATTTCCATAATTTTAGTAGATGAAACAAATAACCACGAATATTTCTGCCATAAATACGCTGTATCAAATGTTTTAAAAAAGAAACTAGAAATTAATGCTAAATTATATAAAGAATATTTGAAGAATAACTTTTTATTTAAAAAGGAATTAAAAAAGAGCGTTTTTTTATACGACAAAGAGAACATAAAGAATTTAAACTTATTATTATTTTTTGTTGGCAAATTAAAATACAATGAATATTTAAACTATAAGAATTTAATCGATAAAATAAATGTTCCTAAATTTCCCTATGATGGAAATTATTTAATTAAAAAAGGTGTAGAAGAAGGTAAAGCAATTGGTAGAACGCTTAAAAAAATTAAACATCATTGGTTAGAAAACAATTTCGAGATAAGAGAGGAAGAATTAGAAAAAATTATTATTAATTCAAAAAATTAAATGTATTCTACTTTTTTAATTTCAAAATTTCTTTCACCAGAGGGCGTCTCAACTGAGACTAAATCTTGATTATTTTTTCCGATAAGTGCTTTTCCTATTGGGCTTTTAAAATAAATTAGATCTTCTGAAGCATCCGCTTCATCTTTTCCTACCAGCTTATATTTAATTTCTTTTGATGATTTTAAATCTATTACTGTAATTGTTGAACCGAATATTACAGTGCCATTGTTATCTATTTTTGTGACGTCAATTACATTTGCCCTTGCGATTGTATCGTTTAATTCTATTACTCTACTTTCGAGTTGTGCTTGTTGTTCTTTCGCAGCGTGATATTCTGCATTTTCTTTTAGATCACCGTGTGATCTTGCTTCTGCGATCGCAGCTACAATCTTTGGTCTTTCAACATTTTTTAATTTTTCTAGTTCGGTTTTTACTTTTTGTAATCCTAAAACTGTAATTGGTTCTTTCTCCATTTTATCTCCATTTTGCAGTAGGAGGCAATGACATTAAAATAGACTCAACATTACCACCTGAATTTAAACCAAACTTAGTACCTCTATCATACAAAAGATTAAATTCAATATACCTGCCTCTTTTTAATAATTGGATTTCTTTCTCTTTTAAAGACCATTTAGATTTAATCTTTTTTAATATTATTTTTTTTGAAATTTCAATAAAACCAATACCTAAATCTCTCACAAAATTAAAATTTTTTTCCCAATCTTTTTTTTCGTAATCAAAAAAAATACCACCAATACCTCTTGTTTCTTTTCGATGTGGTAAATAAAAATATTTATCACACCATTTTTTATACTTTTTGTAATTTTTTTTATTTTTTAAACAAATTTTTTTTAGTTTATTATGAAATTCCTTTTTTTCTTTATTATCTTGAATACAGGGAGTTACATCTATCCCTCCACCAAACCATTCTTTCGATGTCACTATAAATCGAGTGTTAAAATGTATAGCTGGTATTTTCGGATTTTTCATATGCGCAACAACTGAAATACCGGAAGCCCAATATTTTCCATTTTTACTAGCTCCTAAAATTGTTTTTCTAAATTTCTTTTCAAAAATACCTTTGACGGTAGATTTATTTACCCCAACTTTATCAAATACTTTTCCACCTTCAAGTGTACAGGACAAACCACCGCCTTCATTTTTCTTTGTCTTTTGCCACAATCTTTTTCTGAATTTTTTCGGTTTTGATGATAAATTTTTTTCTAATTTTAAAAATTCTTCACAAATTAATATCTGTAAATCTGAAAACCATTTATCTGCAAGTTTTTTTTTAATTTCTAATTTCATTTATATTAATAAAATTAATTTGTCTTAGTGCTTCAGAGGACACTATCGCAGCTGAAGTTGCCAAGTTCATTGATCTAGTTTTTTTATTCATTGGTACCTTTAATTTCCATTTTATTGACTTATGTAATTCGATTGGCACTCCTGCACTTTCACGTCCAAAAAGTAGGATATCGTTTTTTTTAAAAGAAAATTTATGATAAAATTTTTTTGCTTTAGTTGTCAATAAAATTACTCTAGCTTTTAAATTACTTTTTATAAAACTTTTGTAATCAGGATATCTTATGATTCTACTTTCTTTTTCATAATCCATTAAAACTCTCTTAAACCTTGGATCTTCTAACTTAAATGCACACGGTTCAATTATATGTGTCTCGATTTTGAAACACGCACATAATCTGATTATAGCTGCTGTATTTTGAGGGATATCTGGGTTATATAAGGCAATACTTATCATTATCGGTATATTTATGTGTCAATCTGACCCTAGTAAATAATATAATTAAGTTTTATTTAAAAATTGTATTATAACAACAAATATGGACAAATCAGAAAAAAAGACAAATAGGCGAGATTTTTTATTTACAGCTAGTTATACAGTGGGCGCGGTAGGCTTAGGTGCTGCAATTTGGCCATTTGTTGATCAGATGAATCCTGATAAATCAGTTCAAGCGTTAGCTACAACTGAGGTTGATATCAGTAATATTGAACCAGGTAAGTCAATTACAGTTTTATGGAGAGGCAAACCTGTTTTTTTAAAACGAAGAACACCAGATGAAATTGCCGAAGCTCGTGCGGTAAAACTTCAAGAACTCAAAGATCCTCAAAAAGATGAGGAAAGGGTTAAAGAGGGAAAAGACGAGTGGTTAGTTATGCTAGGAGTTTGTACACACTTGGGTTGCGTTCCACTTGCTGACAAGGGAGATTACAATGGATGGTTTTGTCCCTGCCATGGTTCGCACTACGATGTGTCCGGAAGAATTAGAAAAGGGCCTGCTCCAGTAAATATGGAGATACCCAAATATGAGTTTGTAGATAGCAAAACAATTAAAATAGGATAAGAAAATATTATTATGAGCACAGAATATGTACCAGAGTCAAAAGTTGGAAAATGGTTTAACGATAGATTGCCATTATTATCTTTGGCAGCGCATTTAAAAGATTATCCAACACCAAAAAACTTAAATTATTGGTGGACTTTTGGTGGAATACTTACTTTTTGTTTATTAACCCAAATTATTACAGGAATAGTTTTAGCTATGCATTATGTTGCGCACGCTGATTTAGCATTTGGCAGTGTAGAACATATTATGAGAAACGTTAATTACGGTTGGTTAATAAGGTATATCCATAGCAATGGAGCTTCTATGTTTTTTTTAGCTGTGTACATTCACATTTTTAGATCTCTATTTTATGGTTCATATAAAGCACCAAGAGAAATCATTTGGATAACTGGCCTAATAATTTATTTATTGATGATGGCCACTGCTTTTATGGGTTACGTTTTGCCTTGGGGACAAATGAGCTTCTGGGGTGCTACTGTAATTACAAATCTATTTAGTGCTATACCTTTAGTAGGAGAAAGTATAACTACATGGTTATGGGGCGCATACTCAGTAGATAACCCAACTTTAAATAGATTCTTTAGTTTACATTATCTTTTACCTTTTTTAATACTTGGTTTGGTAATTTTACATATTTGGGCTTTGCACGTACCAGGTAATAATAATCCTGTTGGTATTGATATAAAGAAACCTTCTAAAGACACTGTACCTTTCCACCCATATATTACAATCAAGGATATTTTTGCTTTGCTAATGTTTATGATTATTTTCTCAGGTTTCGTATTTTTTGCACCTAATATTCTCGGTCACTCAGATAACTATATACCTGCCAACCCAATGGTAACCCCAGCTCATATTGTTCCAGAATGGTATCTTTTACCTTTCTACGCAATACTTAGAGCTGTTCCAGATAAACTTGGAGGAGTGATACTGATGTTCTCAGCTATATTTATTTTATTAATTTTACCTTGGTTAGATACTTCTAAAGTTAGATCTTCAGTATTTAGACCGATTTACAGACAATTTTTTTGGGTTCTAATTGTTGATGTTTTAATGCTGGGATACCTTGGAGCGATGCCTGCAGAGGGAATTTATTTAGTATTATCAAGAATTGGAACAACATATTACTTTTTACATTTTTTGGTTATTTTACCTGTAGTAGGTCATCTTGAAAAAACTGACCCAATACCTTTAAGTATTTCAGAACCGGTAATGACAGGTTCTGCCAATACAGCTTTAGCAAGAAAAAATGAAAATATATAAAATATTATTTTTTTTAATTTTAGGAATATTTTTAAATATACATCTAAATGCCGCAGAACAGGTAAAACCATTAAAAATTGATTGGTCTTTCAAAGGCTTAACCGGTAAATTTGATAGGGCATCTTTACAACGTGGATATCAAATATATAAAGAAGTTTGTTCCTCATGTCATTCGATGCAGTATTTAAGTTATAGAAATTTAAGTGAGCCAGGGGGGCCTGAATTTAGTATAGAGGAGGTCAAAGCTATTGCCTCAAGCTTTGAAGTAACTGACGGACCTGACAGCCAAGGAGAGATGTTTACAAGACCAGGTAGACCAGCAGATAAGTTTGTTTCTCCTTATCCAAACGTCAACGCAGCAATGGCAGCAAATGGTGGAGCATATCCACCAGATATGTCAGTGATAGTTAAAGCAAGAAGCGGTGGAGCCGATTATATTTATTCGGTTCTTATGGGATATGTTGATCCACCAGAAGGATTAATTTTGGATGATGGTGTTTACTACAATAAATATATGCCCGGACAAAAAATTAAAATGCCTAAACCTTTATCTGATGACCTCGTAGAATATGCTGACGGAACTCCTGCAACCGAAGCCCAAATGGCAAAAGACATAACAACATTTTTATCTTGGGCCGCAGAACCAGAGCTTGAAACTAGACACAAAACTGGAGTTAAAGTTCTTATTTATTTAATTTTATTATCAGTTCTTGTATTTTTAAGTATGAAAAAAATATGGTCAAGGGTTGACCCGAAAATATAAAACATCACCGTCTTTTACAATATATTCTTTACCTTCTATTCTAAGTTTTCCGTTTTCTTTACATTTTTCTGCGCTTCCATAGTTTATAAAATCAGAGTAAGTAACAGTTTCAGCCCTAATAAATTTTTTTTCAAACTCAGAGTGTATTACTCCCGCCGCTTGCGGTGCCAAAGTATTTTTTTTTACAGTCCAAGCTCTACTTTCATCAGGTCCTGATGTAAAAAAAGTGTCTAAATTTAATAATTCATATCCTGCTCTTATAAGTTTATTAAGTCCAGTTTTATTTAACCCAATCTCTACCATAAACTTTTGTTTCTCCTCACCATCCAAACTTGTAAGCTGATCTTCGATGTCGGCACAAATATTTATAATTTTTTCATTAAAAAAATTTTTTGATACTAATTTTGTGAATTCATTGCCATCTTTTAAACTTTCTTCATCAACGTTACATACTATTATTTTTGGCTTTATGCTTAATAATCCTAGCTCCTTAAAAAATTTATTATAATCGTTAATCATAGTTATTGGTAAATCTTTTCCATCGTTTAAAAAATCCATAGTTTTTTTTAATATTGACTTTTCTTCATCAGAAAGTGTTTTTTTTCCTTTTTCAATTTTTTTCTCTATGGCATTTAAGTCAGATAATATAATTTCCGTTTTAATGATTTCTAAATCTTTAACAGGACTAATTTTAGAATTAACGTGTTGAATTTTCTCATTTTCAAAACATCTTACAAGATGAATAATTGCATCTACTTCCTTAATATGAGATAAAAATTTATTTCCTAATCCTTCACCTTTTGATGCACCCTCAACAAGACCAGCTATATCAACAAATGTTATATTGGCGTAAATTTTTTTTTTTGATTTGGATAAATTTGTTAGATTATCTAATCTCTCATCTGGAACATCAACAACTCCAATATTGGGATCAATCGTACAGAAAGGAAAGTTTCCTGCTTCAGCATTTTTTGATGAAGTCAAAGCATTAAAAAGAGTTGATTTACCAACATTTGGCAAACCTACAATACCGCATTTAAATCCCATTAAGATTCTGATTAACTTTACTAGAAAATAAGTCTATTTTTTTTTCAATTAATGTTGGAATTAGTTTAACTATGTTGTCGGCTATTTCTTTAATTTTTTCTTCCTCGTCCTCTTTGAAGTCTTCTAAAACATGATTGTTAACTTTTTGTTTTTCTTTTGGATGGCCAATACCAATTCTTACTCTAGAATAATCTTTACCAATTAGTTTATCGATTGACTCTATTCCATTATGACCTGCGCTACTTCCACCAAACTTTGCTTTAATTTTTCCAAAATCAATATCCATATCATCGTGAAAAACAATTACGTCTTTTGCATCAATTTTAAAATAATCAATTAATTCTTTTATTGCAGTTCCAGAATTATTCATAAATGTTAATGGTTTTATCGCATAAACTTTTTGGGACTCAATATTTCCTGTAGTAAGAAGTCCTTTAAACTTAGGCTTTTGTTTAGAAAGTTTAAACTGTTGATTAATCTCATCAATTATTCTAAACCCAATATTATGTCTATTGTTGGTACTGTTTGGTCCTGGATTTCCTAATCCAACTAATAAAAGCATAATAGTTATTTTTTTTCTGGTGGTTTTTTCTCTGCAGTTTTTTTATCGCCAGCTGGTTTTTTTTCACCACTCGCTTCTTTTGATTTATCATCTTTACCTGCAGCCGCAGTTGTCTCTTTACCTTGCGCTGCTTCAGCTCCTTCAGCTGACGCTGCTTCACCCTCTGCACCTTCAACTGCTTCACCTTCGGCAGGTTTCTCTGGCTCTTTAATAATTGTTGGAGCAGCTACAGTTGCTATAACAAAATCTCTGTCCGTAATAGTTGGTTTCACCCCTTCTGGCAACTTTACATTAGATATCTTCAAGCTTGTACCAATGTCTGTTCCTGCTAAATCTAAAATAATTTCTTCTGGGATTTGATTAGATGGACAGTTAAGTTCTACTTTTCTTCTTACAATGTTCAAAACGCCACCACGCTTTAGTCCAGGCGACTCAGCATTATTTTTAAATTTAACAGGTATGTCAATTTTGATTTTTGTTCCCTCAACTACTCTCATAAAATCTATATGAATAGGCTCATCAGAAACAACATGATATGCTACTTCTCTAGGTAAAACTTTTTCTTTTTTGCCATCAATATCAAGTTCAATAACCGTCGATAAAAAAGAGTCCGAGTTAAGAAGATTTTGAATTGCTTTTTTTTGAATTGAAATTTTTGAATTAGGGTTTTTACCTCCATACAATATTGCCGGAATAAATCCGTCTGAACGTAATTTATTAGTGAATCCTGAAGAAGATTTTTCTCTTTTTATAGCTTTAAAGTTATTCATAATATTGTTGAATGAGGTATTTAACACACTTTAAGAATAAAACAAGTATTAATTGAACAAGTCTGACACAGAAGTTGAGTTAGATATTCTTTTAATTGCTTCAGCCATAAGACTTGAAATTGATAAAACCTGTATTTTGTTGTTATTTTTTATTTTTTTTGAATTATCTATTGTGTCTGTGATTATCAATTTTTTTACTTTTGACTTTTTTATCTTTTCGGATGCGTCTTTACTTAATACAGCATGAGTAATAAAAACATATACATCAGTGGCACCATTTTTTTTCAAGGCACTTGCGGCATTAACTATAGTTCCCCCGCTATCAATGATGTCATCTACAATTATACAAGTTTTACCTTTAACGTTACCAATTATATTCATAACTTGTGATTGCCCAGGTTTTGGTCTTCTCTTATCAATTATAGCAAGGTCAGCTTTTATTTTAGTTGCTAAACCCCTAGTCCTTTGCACACCACCAACATCTGGAGAAACACAAATTAAATTTTTATTTTTAAAATTTTTCTTTATATACTTTGCAAACAGTGGCGTAGTAAATAAGTTATCAACTGGCATATCAAAAAAACCCTGAATTTGTCCTGCGTGCAAATCGACCGTAACAACTCTACCTGCGCCAGCATTAGTAATCAAATTTGCAACTACTTTTGCTGAAATAGATGTTCTTGGTACCACTTTTCTGTCTTGTCTTGCGTAACCAAAGTAAGGTATCACGGCAGTAATATTTTTTGCAGATGACCTCCTCAGAGCATCAATAACTAATAGCAGTTCCATTAAATTATCATTTGCTGGATTTGAAGTTGACTGGATTACAAAAACACTATTCCCCCTAATGTTTTCATTTATTTCAACGTAAATCTCACCATCTGCGAATCTTTTGATGTTTGTATTTACTAATTTTAATTTAAGTTGCTTACAGATATCCTTACTGAGCTTGGGATTGCTAGTTCCAGATAAAATTTTCATGAAGTTCAGTTATTTATACATTTATTTATTTAATTTTTCAATCAATTTAATCATCTACAAGGCAAATAGTAGATATACATCTACCATAATCGGGTTCTTTTAATTTAATTGACCTTCTATAACTAAAAAAGTTATCTTTTTCTACAAAGGTATCTCTTTTAATATTTTCGATACCTTTTACTCCAGCTCTTTTTAATTTTTTTTCAACAAATTTTCTTAGATTAAAATAAAATACATCCTTGTTTTTTTTATTAAAGAAAATTTTATTTGAAAGTGACTTTTTTATAAAGTGTTTATAAAATGCTTTCCTAACCTCATAGCTGTGAGCCCCTATACACGGTCCTATGACTGCATAGATTTTATTTTTTTTATTGAAGTGTTTAATTTTTCTTAAAGTATTTTCAATTATACCTGATAAAGCACCTTTCCATCCTGCATGAATACAAGCTATTGTGTTGTTAGCTTGATCAAATAAAATTACAGGAACACAATCAGCTGTGAGAACACAAAGCGCTAAATTTTTAGAGCGAGTTACTAAAGCATCAGCAATAATTTTTCTTTTAAATTTATTTTTATTATTTATAAATAAAACTTTATTACTATGTGTTTGGTGCATTAAAATTAAATCTTTTCTATTTACGTTCATTTTTTTTGAAACTAGATCTAAATTTTTTGATATATTTGATTGTTTATCTTTGGAGCCTTTACCGCAATTTAGTCCTCGATATATTCCTTTAGAGAAACCGTTTTTTCTTGAAAAAAAACAGTGTTTAATATTTTTAAATTTTCTAAATTTGTTAGAATAAAACATTATTTAAAACCCAGTTGAATTTTTTTTTGAGATTTATAAGCAAATATAATTTTAAAAATCTCTCCCATATGTTTTGGGCTTAATAGCCTAGTTAACCTATAATAAAGGTCAGATTTTTCTTTAAAAGTCATTTTATGACTAATAATTTCAGCCCTTTTAAGAATACCAATTCTCTTTAAAAAAAAACTTTGTGAGACAATCTTATTTGATTTTAAACCTTTTTTTGTTAAATAATCCTTTATTAGATTAAAATTTACTAAAGAGGTAATGTCCGCTTTACCGATGTCATCAAAAACTTCATTTTTTTTATGTAATTTTACCGATTGTAAAGTATTTATATTTTGATTTTTTTGGTATCCATAGTCAATCAACAATATACCACCTCCAAATTTTTTTACTTTTGCGACGATTTTTTTTAACTCTTTTAGCCCCAACTCTGGAAATTCAATAGTACCATTAGTTTTTAAGAGTTTGAATTCTTTTAATTTTTTAATAGTTTTTTTTGAAGCTTGTTTATAAATTATTCTAGATTTTATATTATTATTTAATAAAATATATTTTTCAAAAACTAGCTTATTTTGCTTTTTAAATTGTTTTATTGGAATAGCGTCAAAAAATTCATTACCAAAAAAAATGGTTGGTCCTGACTTTATCTCTGAAATATGTTTAAGCCATTTAGCGTTTGTGTTTTCAAGCTTTTGTTTTTGTATTTTTTTTAGGAGATTACTTCTTTCGTACAAATATAAATTTACTGTTTTGAAAAAACTAGGAAATTTTTCAAAAGATTTTATTAATACTTTACTCAGTGTTCCATCACCCGGACCTAGTTCTACAACATTAAATTTTTTTGGTTTATTAAGATTTTTCCAAAAAGATATAATCCAAATTGCTATCATCTCACTAAACAAACCAGATATTGCTGGTGCAGTGATATAATCTCCATATTTACCGAAAGGATTTTTAGTTGAGTAATATCCTTTCTTTTTATCGTACAAGGTGTTCTCAATGAATTTATCTAATGGTAAGGATTTATTGTTTTTCATTTTTTGCTAAATTTATTGCCATAACCAGTCCACATATTACCATAATAAAACTTAACAATGTTCCTAAGCTAAAAATATTAAATATATATCCAACTTGCACATCAGGCTCCCTAAAATATTCTGAAAAAATTCTGAACACACCATAAAAGACTAAAAAAATTGAAGCAGAAACTCCATTATTTAGTTTTATTTTAAAAGTTAAAAACAACATAATCAAAAACAAAACTACACCTTCTAGCATTGCTTCATAAAGTTGCGAGGGGTGTCTAGGCACATTATCTATCTTTGGAAAAATTATGGACCAAGGTAAACTTGAGGGTTTACCGAAAAGTTCACTATTAATAAAATTTGCGATTCTGCCAAAAAATAGACCTATTGGGGCAACACATGCGATAACGTCCAGATATATCAATGAAAAGTTTTTTTTAAAGTCACAAAAAAATAAAACACCAACAATTACACCTATTAATCCTCCGTGAAAAGACATTCCACCTTCCCAAATCTTTATAATATCAAATGGATTTTTTATGTAGTATTCAAAGTTATAAAAAAGCACATAACCCAGTCTCCCACCAATTATTATTGAAATAATTAAATAAGTGATTAAATCATCAAAATTTTTGGAGAGAGTCTCCCGGTTATTAATTTTTGATTTAAATGTAATAATTTTCTTACCTAACCACCATCCAATTAAAATACCCAGAATATAGGCTAAAGAGTACCATCTTATAGTTATAAAACCAATTTTGAATATTATAGGATCTAAACTATGAATTAACATAAAAACATTTATAACATAATTGAAAAAAATTTGCTTATCAAATAAGATTAGCTATGAGTAATAATGAAAAATTGTTAAAGTTTCTATCTAGAATAATTGAAAGTGGAGTATTAACTTCTCAAGACCTCAAAAAAGAAATATTCAATAATATTAAATTTCAGAAAGAAAATGTTGTTAATAAGTTAGATTTAGTATCAAGAAAAGAGTTTGATGTATTGAAAAAAATTGTACAAAAACAAGAAGTCAAATTAAAAAGATTGTCTAAAAAATCTAAAAAGGGAGGGAAATCTTAAATTGTAACCCGCCGTGTTTACTTTTAGATAAATTAATATTTCCCCCGTGAGAATTAACAATATCTTCAACTATAGCTAAACCCAATCCAACACCTGACTTATTTAAACTTCTGCTTTTGTCTAATCTAAAGAAAGGTTTAAAAATATTTCTATATTGCTCCTGTGGAATACCTGGGCCATTATCTTCAAAAATAATTACCACTCTATTTGAGGACTTTATTAAGGATAAATATACTTTTGTCCCATAAATTAAACCATTTTGAATGATATTAACAAAACATCTCTCTAAAGCATTTTGTCTACCAATTAAAAATATCTCTTCATAAACAGGCTCGACTATAAGGTTTGAATTATTTAATTTAATCTTAATTTTATTTATTAAATCTTTTAAATTAATTTTTACAGTATCTTCTTGAGATTGTGTTTTTGCAAATTGCAAATAATCATTAAGCATTTTTTCCATCTCATCGATATCACTGGACATTTTTAAAGAAACTTCTTTTTGGTTTAATAAAGCTAATTGTAATTTTAATCTCGTTAAAGGAGTTCTTAAATCATGGCTAATTCCTGACAACATTTCTGATCTTTGATTTAGATGTCTATTAATTCTCTTAGCCATTCTATCAAATTCATACGCAGCTTTTCTTATTTCAGAAGCACCAGATGGTCTAAACTCATTTACATAATCGCCTTTACCAAATTTTTCTGCTGCTCTCGCTAAATTGACTATTGGTCTTGTTTGGTTTTTTAGAAATATTATGGCTACAAATATCAGTATTATTGAAGGTAATGTAAGCCACATTATAAACACTCTAAAAGATGATGTAATTATTTTTTCTTTTGGAATTATAAATTCTATAATCTCTTCCTTACTTACTTTAATTTTAATTTCTACTGCTTTTTTATATTTTGTTGTATTGAACCAATAATTATTATTGCCAAACTCTGATTTAAGCTCCCTCCTCAAGGACCTGTCTATAGGGCTAAATTTTCTACCCGCTTTAGTAACTGGCAAATTATCTTTAATAACACTAATTTCATAATCTAAATTATTCTTATAAATATCAGTCAGATAATCAATATTCTCTCTATCATTTAAATAAATATCTTTTAAAATTTTTAATTCACCAACTACTCCTCTTGTGATACCTTTATTTACCTTTATCCAAACACTATCAAAAAAAACAATAGTCATTATAATTTGCAGAAGAATAATTGGGGTAGCTACAATTATTAAAGATCTGTAAAATAAACTTTTTGGTAATATTATTTTTAAGTATCTACTGAATCCAGAGAACATAGCCTGAACCTCTTATAGTTTGTAAAAATTTAGGATTTTTAGGATCTAACTCGATTTTTTGCCTTAGCCTAGTGATCATAACGTCAATAGATCTTTCTTGAGAAATTTCGGAAATTAATCCGATTTTTGTTCTTGAGAATGTAATACCAGGACTTGAAAGCATAGCGATCAAAACTTTTTTTTCTGAATTATTAATTTTACTTGTTTTATCATCTAAAGATATAATCATTTTACTTAAATTTACTTTTGCTTTACCTATCAAGTGAATTTCGTTCAAATCGATTTTGTTGTTTTTAGAGGTTATGTTTTTAATCCTTAATAAAAGTTCTTTGGGCTCAAATGGTTTTGGAAGATAATCATCTGCTCCAAGTTCAAGCCCTTTAATTCTATTTTCAACCTCACCTTTTGCAGTCAGTAAAATAATTGGAATATCGTGTTTTTTTCTAATTTCTTTTGTTAATTCATAACCGCTTTTTCCAGGCATCATAACATCCAACACAATAAGATCGAATTTTAAATAACTTATCTTTTTAATTGCATCTTCCGAGTCAACTGCTGTTGAAACTATGAATTTATTATCATTTAAATATTCTTTTAGAAGATTTCTAATTCTGTCATCGTCATCTACTACAAGTATATGTTTTTCTATATTATCCATTTATTATTTTTTTTAGCACTTCTTTAAACTTTATAACAGAGTCCGGATCAGATTTCTTTAAAGCATTAAACACCCTTTTCTTTTGGGTTTCATACACTCTTTCAAAAAAAAGCTTTCCTTCTTTATCTAAATAAAGATTTTTTTTTCTCGTATCATTTTTGTCCTTAAGTTGTTTAACCATCTTAGATTTTATTAAATCCTGTAAAACTCTATTAATGCTCTGTTTAGTAATTTTTAATTTAAAGATTAATTCTCCCAAACTTATACCAGGATTGCCTTCAATAAGATTAAGTGTCCTTAGATGAGCTAGTCCGAAAGATCGTTTGACTAATATTTGTTTTGGATCTGAGTATGTTTCTCTATAAGCGTAAAATAGTAATTGAATAAATTCTTTAATCTGTTCATCTTTAAGATATAAAAGCTCTTTCATAATGGTCAGTTATATTGACTTATTGTAATAAGAAATATACTTTTTTTGTAATAAAAAAAATGGTTAAATTGATTTTTTTATGGAAACTATACCTTACGATAAAAGATCTGGAAAATTGTGGTTTAATGGAGAGGCTGTCGATTGGGCCGACGCAAAAATACACGTTTTAAGTCACGGACTACACTATGCAAGCTGTGTATTTGAAGGTGAGAGAGTTTATGATGGAGATATATTTAAATTAGAAGAACACACAGAAAGATTATTTTACTCAGCAAAAAGAATGGGAATAAAGGTACCTTATAGTCAGGACGAAATAAACAATGCTTGTAGAAAAATTGTTAATATTCAAAAAGTCAATAATGGGTATGTCAGACCTGTTATCTGGAGAGGAAGTGAAATGATGGCAATCTCAGCACAAAGAAATAAAATTCATGTTGCTATAGCTGCCTGGGAATGGGGATCCTATTTTGATCCAAAATTAAAAGTAGAAGGAATAAAATTAAATATTTCTAATTGGCGAAGACCAGCTCCTAATACAATTCCTTGGGATACAAAAGCAGCAGGATTATATATGATTTGTACGCTCTCAAAACATGAAGCTGAGGCTAAAGGTTTTACGGACTCTTTAATGCTTGATCACGAAGGTTATATTGCAGAAGCGACAGGGGCAAACGTTTTTTTTAAATCAAAAAATAATGAATTACATACACCAATACCAGACTCTTTTTTAGACGGAATAACGAGACGATCAATAATCGAGATAGCGAAGTCAAAAAAAATTAAAGTAATTGAAAGAAAAATTTTACCTGAAGAGATGAAAGATTTTGTAGGATGTTTTCTAACTGGCACAGCAGCAGAGGTAACGCCTGTTTCACAGATAGATAAATATAACTTTAAGGTTTGTAATTTAATAACTGATTTAAGTGATAGTTATATTAGGGTTGTAAAGAAAAAATCTGCAGCTTAATCTTTTTCATCTTCACTTATAGCGTGATCAATTCCTTTTACCAAATAATCATAACCTGTATATAGAGTTAAAAATGCTGACAACCATAAAAGAATAATTCCAATTGTTTGTGCGTTATAATCTTGAAAATTTAATATTTTATTTCCAACATCACCTGTCAATAAAATAGCAATTGAGAACATTTGAATAAAAGTTTTAACTTTTGAAAGACCTGTAACTGGCATTGTAATACTTACTTTAGCTAAAAATTCTCTTAATCCTGATATCAAAATTTCTCTAGTTAAAATTACAAGAGCGGCTATTACTTCATAATTTTTTATTGTTCCATTCATTATCAAAAGCACTAAAGCTGCTGAAACTAAAATTTTGTCTGCTATCGGATCTAAAAGTTCCCCAAGCTTCGACTCTTCCTTGAACATTCGCGCCAATAAACCATCTAAGAAATCTGTAAAACTAGCCAAGACAAATAAAAAAAATGGAATTAAATCACCAAAGAAACCAGGTAGAAAAAAAGTAAGGACAAATATTGGAACAATAATTATTCTTCCAATAGTCAATATATTTGGAATTTTAAATCTCATACTTATTCATGAAAATAATCATATATTTTTTTTGCAATGTTATCTTCTATACCTTCTACAGATTTTAGGTCATCTAAGCTAGCTGATTCAACTGATCTTGCGGACCCAAAGTGATTTAATAAAGCTCTTTTTCTTTGTTTGCCTATACCTGTTATTTGATCCAATAATGACTTGCTTAATCCTTTTTTTCTTTTTGCCCTGTGAGTACTAATAGCAAATCTATGAGCTTCATCTCTTAATCTCTGAATGAAAAACAGAAGAGGATCATTTTTATTTAAAATGTACTCCTTATTTTTATGATAAATTTTTTCCTCACCTGCATTTCTATTTTTACCTTTAGCTACTGCAAGTACTGGCAAATCATGTAAACCAAGCTCATTTAAAATTTCTCTACTTACCGAGTATTGTCCTTTGCCACCATCAATTATAACAAGCTCAGGAAGAGAAAGTGAACCAGATTTTTCTTTAATAACTTTAGAAAACCTTCTAAACAAGACCTCTTTCATCATTCCATAATCATCTTTTTTAACATTTTCATTTTTTATGTTAAATTTTCTATATCTTTTTTTGATAAAACCTTCATTTCCGAAACAAATTAAAGCGCCAATCGAGTCCGTGCCCTGTATGTGGCTATTATCGTAAACTTCAATAAGATTAATGTTACTATTAAGTTTGAATTTTTTTGTTAAATCTTCAATTAGATTATTATTACTCTCAGTTTGGTAAAGTTTTTGAGTTAAAGCTTGTTTTGCATTTTTTTCAGCTAATTTTGATATACTAATCTCATTAACATTTTTAGCTTTTTTTATCACAATGTCCTTATTTTCTTTTAAAGAAAAAGTTTTTTCTAGTAGTTTCAAATCTTCAACTTCAGTATTAGTGATTACTAAGCTCGGTACAGTTTTATTTTCATAAAATTGAGTTAAAAATGATGTTAATATATCTTGGACATTTTCGTCGCTATCATGCTTAGGATAGAAAGCTTGATTTCCCCAATTTTGTTTTGATCTAAAAAAAAATACTTGAACACATGTTTTACCAGATTCTTTATAAATACTTATCACATCAGCTTCATTTAAATTTGTTTGATTTATTTTTTGCGAAGTCTGAATTTGAGTTAAAGCTTTAATTCTATCTCTAGCAATTGCAGCTTTTTCAAAATCTAATTCTTTGCTAGCGAGCTCCATTTCTTTTGATAAACTTTTTTGTATCTTTCTTGATTTACCTGAAATGAAATCAAGGGCATCTTCTACAGTTTTTTTATATTGATCCTCGCTAATATTTCCAACGCAAGGTCCAGAACATCTTTTAATTTGATAAAGAATACAAGGGCGCTCTCGATTTTTGAAAACTGTATCATCACAAACTCTTAATTGGAAAATTTTTTGTAAAATTTTTATTGTCCAATTTGCAGAACCTATAGAAGCAAATGGACCAAAGTAATAACCATC